>Ga0247608_10002355_pt1 | contig 23857 bp, 15 predicted proteins | sample 176DNAGHGlowgp2_FD_193490 | JGI IMG/M metagenome (GOLD analysis project Ga0247608, IMG submission 193490) | Sheep rumen microbial communities from Palmerston North, Manawatu-Wanganui, New Zealand - 1766 DNA GHGlow gp2 | ecosystem: Host-associated > Mammals > Digestive system > Stomach > Rumen ... | reverse complement strand
GCCGCACTGGCCGCAACATCTTTCTTCATCGTCAACTCCTCTGGCATACAAGCGTAAAAAATGCCAAAGACTACACACTTGTGCACTAAATATAGATTCAAAAATCCCGTTTGTCAATAGGCCCGCACGATTTTTTGAAAATTATTTTGATGGGGGATGTCTCCCCCTCGCTTCAGCCTTGCCCCGTGTCATCCTGAGCGAAGTCGAAGGATCCAGGGCAAGTCTTTCGCTACCCCTTCTAGCGGGGACACCCCGCAACGCCCCGACTTCTTCGCCATGCCGTAAATTTGCGTGTACGCGACATCAGCCTCCAGCCTCTGCCCGTTCAGAATCAAAAAATGCTTGAAGGTACTCGGGTCGATGAAATTCGCCATGACCTTCTGGACGTCGTTGGACAATTGCTCGATTCTCTGATTTTGGGCGGAGTGGGCCGTATTGACAAAGAAATCTACGCGCTGCTCGACGGCGGTAAGGCGCATGTCAACATTTTGCTTAAAAAGGGCGATATCCGAACCACCCATTGCCAGCATCCGTTGATTGATGCTGTATCCCTTGAGCAAATGGTCCCTAAGGACTTGGTTTGCCCACTGGCGAAACTTTACGCCATTTATAGACTTTACCCTGTATCCTACAGATATAATGACATCTAGGTTATAGTGTTCAACATTTCTGCGGACGTCTCGACCGCCTTCATTTTGAACTGTCGCAAAATTTGCGACAGTTGGGGTATCCTTGAGTTCTTCTTTTAAGGCATTGGCAATGTGTTTGCCAATCGTTTTTACATCTCTGCCGAAAAGGATGGCCATTTGCTGTCGATTTAGCCAAACACTCTCGTTTTCGACCCGGACTTCGATGTGGAATTCACCACCCTCCGGCTGGTAAACGACTATCTCGTTTTTGTCGGCCCCGGCCGCACTGGCCGTAACATCTTTCTTCATCGTCAACTCCTCTGGCATACAAGCGTAAAAAACGCCAAAGACTACACACTTGTGCACTAAATATAGATTCAAAAATTCAGTTTGTCAATAGGCCCGCACAATTTTCCGAAAATTATTTTGGTGGGGGAGGCCTCCCCCTCGCTTCTGCCCCATGTCATCCCCGCGCAGGCGGGGATCTCCCTGTGGCATACGCTACCCCTTCTAGCGGGGACACCCCGCAACGCCCCGACTGCAAAAAAAAGGGAAATGCCTCGTAAAAAACGGGATTTGCCCTTAAAACCTTGTGATTAGGGCGAATTTATTACATGTACATTGGGCACGGTTATGTGTAAGGATATTCGTTTCATTAAGTTTTTGTAGAAAGTAAGTGTTAACGATTCTTTTCCCCTTTTATTAATGTATTTTTTGAAAAAAACGCATATTGGAGTTCCCATGGCTAAACGTTCCCCAGAACAAGAAACGGCTGAAGAAATCGTTCTAAACGAGGACCAGCTTATTTGCATCCTGACAAACAAGATTGTCAAGGCGACCGAAAAAGAGCGGAACTTGCAATACATGATTCAGATGATGTCAGAAGAATATGGCTTTGATATGTCTGACTTGCAAAGGGATTTCCAGATAGCGTTTGAAAACGACGAAGGCAAGAAACGCCGTGTCAAAATTGACTTGGCGGTCTTTGAAAACGGTCGTGAGCATGATCAGGCAAATTTGATTCGTGCAGTTGTTGTCGCAAAAGATTCCAAGGTGAAAACAAATGACGCCAAGGCCGGCGTACATGTTGTTCTGGATGATGTACTTTCCTATACGAATTGTGACTTTGGGTGCTGGACGAATGGCGAGGATTTGGCGTTTGTCTCAAAGACGGAGGATGCTTTCGGTCAAGTCGAAATCGAGGACATTTCTGACTTTCCGGCGGCAGGGCAAACTCTGGAAGATTTGGAAAAGGCGGGTGACCACGCGATGCCGCGAAAACCCGCCAACGAATCTTTGGTGAAGGCTTTCAAGCGTTGCCATGATTACATCTATGGTAATGAAGGAATGAAGAAAACGGCATTCTGGGAATTACTGAATTTAATTTTCTGCAAACTCTATGATGAAAAGAGACGTTTTACGGATGCTCGTGAAGGAAAATCTTATCGTCGCCAGTTTTGGGTGGGTGTCAAGGAACAGAATACGCCTGAAGGTCAGAAGGCTGTTGCCGATAGGATCAAGGGGATTTTCCGCAAGTTGAAAGAAGATGGCTTGTATAGCGATGTCTTTGACGGAAATGAATCTATTAACCTGTCTGATCGCGGTTTGGCTTTTGTTGCTGCTGAACTTTCCAAGTATTCTTTTTTGGATGCGACTGTAGATGTGAAGGGGACCGCTTACGAGACGATTGTATCGAATACTCTAAAGCAAGAATCAGGTCAGTTCTTTACGCCGCGCAACATTATCAAGTGTATGGTGGAAATGCTGGATCCCGATGAGAATACTCGCGTTCTTGACCCTGCATGTGGTTCTGGTGGATTTATCGTGATGGTGTTGGATCATGTTCGCCACAAGATTGCGAAAAAAATTTGGCCTGATTTGGATGAGGTTCGTCTGGAAGCAAGATGTAATTCAGAAAAAGTCGAGGAACGTGTTCGTGAATATGCGCAGAACATGATTTTTGGCTTTGATTTTGACCCTGACTTGAAGAAGGCTGCTCGAATGAACATGGTGATGGCTGGTGATGGTCACGCCAATGTGTTCAATATCAATTCACTGGAATATCCGGATGGTTCTAAGTCTGATGTTCCTAAGGTTGCAGAGAAGGTCAATGAAAGTATTTCTGTAAGCAAGGATAAAAAGTTTAAGTTCGAAACAGCGGAAAATAATGCACAGGGCAAGTTCGACATGATTTTCACGAATCCGCCGTTTGGTTCTAAGGTGGAAGTCGATAAGGAAATTGCCGAACGTTACTATTTAGGCCGTGAATTGGGGAGTAACGCTCCTGAGGTTCTTTTTATCGAGGCTTGTTATAATTTCCTGAAACCGGGTGGAAAGATGGCGATTGTCTTGCCGGATGGCATTCTTGGCAATCCGAATATGGAAGAAACCCGAATCTGGATTTTGAAGCATTTCAAGTTGCTTGCTTCTGTTGATTTACCGGTAGAGACATTCTTGCCGCAGGTTGGTGTGCAGGCTTCGCTGTTGTTCTTACAAAAGAAGACTGCTAAGGAGCAATTGGTTCCTATCGATGATGAAGATTACGATGTGTTTATGTCAATAGTGGAGCATGTCGGCAAGGACCGTCGCGGAGTTCCTATTTACAAGAGGGATGATGATGGTGCCGAATTACTTTTCGACAATGTAAAGAAATGGCTGACCCGCGATGAACGTGGTCGTGAAGTTATTCGTGAGCGAAAGGAACGAATAAAGAAACTGGATGATGACCTTCCTGAAGTGACAAAGGCATACCAAGAATTTAAGGAAGCTCACGAATGAAAATAGAATCGGTAAAATATAGTGCTGTAAAGAATAGTGTATGGCGTTTTGATCCCTCGTTTCATTTGAGTGAAGCCGTACATGTTCATCAGATTCTTGAGAAGTCTCCTTACAAGATGTCTAAAGTAGATTGCTGCTCTGACAAAGTTTTTTTAGGAAACATTTTCTCACGAAATTTTGTTAAGGATAAGGAACATGGAGTTCCTTATTTGGCTGCATCTGATACGGTTTTGACAGATATTGATACTGGAGCGTTCTTATCCAAACGCCAAGCAAATGAGCTTTCTTATTTGATGCTTGAAAAAGATTGGATTTTGGTGACTTGTTCGGGAACGGTTGGCAATGTGACTTACACAAATAAATGTTTTAAAAATCATATTGCGACACATGATTTGATTAGAATTATTCCAAATGATAAGACTGTAAAAAGAGGGTGCTTGTATGCATATTTATCCTCGAAATATGGCCATTGTCTTTTGACTCAATCGGAATTTGGTGGGGTTGTAAAACACATAAATGACAATTATGTTCGCAACATTCCTATACCTCAATTTCCCGACAAATTTCAGAAAAAAATAGATGATTTAGTCAAGGAAAGTTCGGATCTTAGAGAAAAGGCTATGTCTGCCTTGATGGACGCCGATAATGCTCTATCAAAATTTGTAGACACGAAGATTCAACCACAAAAATTTAAAACGACTGTTGCATCATCTAAATGTTTTTCAAAATCATTGCATATGCGATTGGACGCTCCGCCATATATTTATGATTGTGTGAGTATAATGGAAAAATTAAAAAGGAATAAGAAAAATAAACTTCTTAAGGATTTGAAGGTTGAAATTTCATACCCAGGGATTTTTAAAAGAACTTATGTGAAAGAAGGACTGCCTTATATAATGGGTTCTTCTTTAATGGAAAGAAATCCGTTCAAATCATGCGATTTCTTGTCAAGGACGAAAACGCCTAAATTGGATCAACTTTGGTTAAGGGAAAATCAGATTTTGATTACTTGTGCTGGACGTTGTGGGGATGCAAAAATTATCACAAAAGAATTTGTTCAGAAAAAAGCTATTGGGTCTCCAGATATTATTAGAGTGTGTTGTGAAAATGCGGAATGTTCCTCAGAATATCTATTTGTTTATTTAAGACATCCTTTAATCAAAGCTCTTATGCAATCATTTAAATATGGTTCCGTTATAGAACGATTTGATGCAGAACATATTGGCTCTATACCGATAATTCTTCCGGATGACAAACTTAGTATGACAATAGATAAACTTGTTAAAGAATATGCTAATCAGATTCATCATTCGTTTGAGTTAGAAGAAAATGCTATTTCCATGGTTGAAAAAGAAATTGATGGTTGGAACGCATAACTTCTGCTAGAAAAGGTTTTTATATGGCTCAAGTAAAATACCCTGTTCATAGTGATGGTGCTGTCAATGCAGGCGAAAAACGCCTAATTGATTATTTGCAGAACAATCTTCCTGCCGATTATTGGATTGTTCCTAACGGAGAATATGCCAATAAAAATCCGCAGGGTCTTGTGGCTAGCAGTGAATACGATTGCATTGTGGTTGCTCCTCATGCCATTTACCATATTGAAAATAAGGATTGGGGTGGTAATCTTCAAGGTGATGATTATGCGTGGTTTGTAAATGGGGCCGAACGAAAAAATCCGTTTGTGGCTGCAGAACGCAAAACACGCATCTTGGCTTCTATGTTAAGGTCTCATAACCATTTGTGGGGCGGGACCTTCGTACAGACTGCGGTAACGCTGAGTTTTCCGGGCCAGTCAAAAACAGGTATTGACCATTACAGCAAATCGTATGACCAGATTTTTTTGCTAGAAAAACCGCTTATTGATTTTATTAAAGATAACGCAAAAGTCCGTAAGGCTCCAGATGCTATAAAAGCATATCAGAAAGACATTGTCGAATTTTTAACTGGTAGTGCGTCAGTTGCAAAGTATCGTCGCAATCGAAAAGTTCTTCTTGATTACAAAATACTCGAGGTTCTTCAAGAAACAGAATCATTTACTGAATACTTGTGCCAAACGAAATTCTTTGCTGACCGAAAATATAAAATTCGAGAATTTCCGCTTGATTTCATAGACAAAAATAAAGAAGAACTTGAAATCATTCGAAAAAAAGCGGAGAATGCTTGGCTTGTTCATGAAAAGCTAGGATATCGAGGCAACATAGTTCCCTGTCGTAGTCAGTTGAGTCCAGATAATGATTTTTATTACGAAATCAGCCAATACATGGAAGAATCAACTTTACGAGCTTGTTTAAAGAAAAGGACATTGACCGATTTGGAAAAAATCCAGATTGTCCTTGATATTGCAAATGCCTTGAAAGAGGCTCATTCTGAAGGAATAATTCATCGTGATGTTTGCCCGGAAAACATTTATGTGACAAATTCTGGGGCGGCACTTGCGAATTTCAGGCTTTCGTGGTTTACTGAACATCAGACGATGGGGTACACCGTTGCAACCGAACTTGTGCCAACGAAAGATTCTCCCTATGTTTCTCCTGAACAGGATGACGATGACGTTTGTGCATCGAGCGACTTGTTCTCGTTGGGTGTAGTTTTTTATGAACTGATGACGGGAAAATTGCCTTTTAGTAATTCGTTGTCTTTCAGGTTGCATGGTGGACAACTGGATGAATCACTTATGCCATCGAAGATAATTCCTCAATTACCTTCATGGTTTGACGAATTGGTGAAGAAAACGATTGTTGTTGATGTTGATAAACGTTTTGCCTCTGCCGAGGAAATGATTGAGTTTATCAATCTCAATTTAAAGCCTGCTGCTCAGGAATCAATTCGCAAAAAGCAATCGGAATCTCCCATTGCGAATCAGACTCAGAAAAAAGTGGAAGATTTGAAACCTGGCGACCAAGTTACTCCAGATATCGTTCTTTATGAACCGCTTGGAAAGGGTGGCTTTGGCAGAGTATTTAAAGCTAGGCATAATGTTCGAGGCATATTCTACGCGATCAAAATCTTTGACAGAAATGCGTCTGTTGAAGAAACGATGAATGAGTTCAATGCGTTAAAAGAGTTGAAACATAGCAACATTGTTCGTTTTGAATATAACGGACTGACCTTGCAAGGTTTCTTCTATACCTTGATGGAACTGCTAGAAGGTGATAATCTGAACAAGTTTGTCGAAGGTGATTTGAAGATGACGATGAGCGAATTGTACAAGATGGCTTATCAGATTCTTTCTGCTCTCAAGTATATGCAGGAACAAAATCCACCAATGTATCATCGGGATATTAAGCCTAATAATATTATTTGGGATAAATCGTCTCGGTATGTGCTGATTGACTTCAATATTTCTTCGCAAACAGATGATAAGGCTTTTGCGGGAACATTACCTTACTTAGCTCCAGATTTAATACAAGGCTCGTCTGTAATCAATTGGGACTGTTCTGCAGATACTTTTGCTTTGGGCGTGTCAATTTATCAGTTAATTGCTCATGTTTATCCTTGGCAAGGAAAATATAATCAGCCTATCGTTGGCGAAGAGCCTGCGAACATTACGCAATATGCAGAGAGGCTTTCTCCAGAGTTTGCTTCATTTGTCATGCGCTCCATCAAGACGGATAAAGCGGAAAGATTTGCGAATGCCGCAGATATGCTTGCTGCTCTTGAAAAAATCGGCATGAACGGAATGCTCAAGGAAACAGAAAAGATAATTCGTCTGGATCCCGAGGGGAATAGAACTGATTATGTAGATTATCTTAATACGCTTTATAGTCAGAGTAGTCACGGCAATAGCGGTGTTGTTGCAAAATCGAAAACGACTAATAGCTTTGATGATTTGACATATATCAAGACAAAGCTGGATAAACGCCTCATTGACGACATTATGAACCTGAAATACAAATTGGTTGTAATTACAGGTAATGCAGGTGATGGCAAGACTGCGTTTATCAAACAGATTGAAAGTCGTAATGCTCCGGTGCAAGCGAAAGCAGTTGGTAATGGTAGCACATTTACAATCAATGGTGTGAAGTTTGAAACGAATTATGACGGCTCACAGGATGAAGATACAAAGCTGAATAATGACGTTTTGAATTCCTTCTTTGAACCGTTCTTTGATTTGGATGATTATACCAAGGCTCCGGAAGGCCGCATTATCGCTATTAATGAAGGAAGACTTGTAGATTTCCTCAGTCAGCAACCAAGATTAAAGAAATTTGAAACCAATATTGAGGAATTCTTCTTCAACGAAGGTCATGTAGAGTTGCTCCCTGGATTAATTGTAATCAATCTCAATTTGAGATCGATTACCGCGAGAGAGGGCGATTCTCAAAGTCTGCTTGGTCAGCAGATTCAAAAGATGGTTGCGAGCGAGCTGTGGACGAAGTGCGATGGATGCCCTGTTGCTGAAAAATGCTTTATCAAGTACAATGCAGATACTTTTAGGGATAGTAGCGTTGGCCTTGAAGTAACGAATCGTCTGGAATGGCTGTTGCGTACAATCGTCTATAAACGTGAATTGCACGTGACGATGCGTGATTTGCGCTCGATGATTGCCTATATGCTTACTCGCGACTATTCTTGTGAGCAGGTGAAAAAACTGATTGATATTGTGCAAACAGAAGGCTTGCGGAGCTATTATTGGCAATACTACTATTTCAACATTACGGCTCCGGCAATGAAGCCTGATGTCGCTTCTTTTGATTTGCCGACTTTGAATTCTAATGATCGATTGATTCGTATGTTGCGCGAAACGGATATTGCTGAAGTCGCTTGGCCTGCTGTTGACCGCGATTTGTATTACAAGGAAAAAATTGATGAAAATTATTTGCTGTTTAGTGAAAGAAAACAGAGCCTCATAGACGAATTTAATGCGGTGACAATGAAACCGATTTGGCAGATGGATGATGAAAATGAACGCAATGAGATTGAGTGCGTGCAGAAGGTTTTCATCCGTCATCAATATTTTGAAGGCAACATTAAGTTCAAACGCCGCTTGCCGTATCGCTATATTACTGATTTTTACGAATCATTGCGAGATGGATTAGACGAAAAGACGAAAGAATTAAAGTTGAATGAGTCAAAGATAAATTTGGCAAAGGCCATTTCTATTAGCGAAGGCTGTGAAAATGCAGAATTGTCCAAAGCGCATCTTCTATTGGCGAGCTCTCAGTCTAACGATCCCATATCTAAAAGCTATCGAAGATTCCCGATAGATGAATTTGAATTGTTTGTAAACAAAACAGACCATTTGACACAATATGTGGAGTATGAAAGTGATAGCTTTGTTTTTAGGCATAAAACCGAGAAGCATATTCAGCTGACGGTTTCGCTTGACTTGTACGAAATGCTCAAGTTTATCCAGAATGGCTTTAGCCCCTCTGTAAACGACTTGCAAGGTCGATTTATTGAGTTGCAAGTATTCAAGAATCTGCTACAAAGCAAGACCTACAAGGAAATTATTGTCACCAAGAATAATCAGAAGTTTACCATCATTCGACTTGATGAAAATAAACATATTGTATTCGAAGCCTTAAAGCAGGAGAATAACTAGTATGATGTTGAAATTAAAAATGGGTACGGTGACATTCCGTAATCCTCAGATTTTTGCTGTCAATACAAAAAGAATTGCCTTAGAGCGTGTTCTTACGAAATTGTTTATGCTTATTTATTCGAATGGCGTTGATTTGTCCTTAAAGGTGAAAAAAGAGCATGATGTTAAATCTTTGATCGAATATATTGAGATTTTGGAAAAAAGTGGTTTGGTTTCAGGCGCGATAAGTAATCAGGATGCCGTTGAGGATTGGCTGCGTAGTAATTTGCTTGAGATGGTTTTTCGAGGTAATGTTGTTAAGGAAAAGGTCTGTAGCCTTAAACCAATGCATTTGTTGAGCTTTAGAGTGTTGAATCTAAAGTATTGCCGTGATTATAATACCGCTGAGCAACTTTTTTTGATGTTGAAAAGTTGCCCAGAAGTGCTTTCAGGATTAAAACAATATCTTAGTAAAGGGTGGGATGTTGGTTCTAATTCGGTTGTTCGATTTACAGATCTTGATGTTGACACCACTGGTATTTTATATTTAGTTAAGGAATTGAAAGAGTCAAAATCACTCAATACTAGAGAAACTCCGGCGCCCTTGTTAAAAAAACAATCTGATCTTTTTAATGATGATGTGCGCCGTCTTCTTGTTTATCAAGAAAAATTGCCGAGGACTGTATTTATTGAGTATTTTAAGATTCTTTGCGGATTCCATCTTGCTTTATATACAATGAAACTGGTTTATTTGTTACCTCGAATGGTTGATGAAGGAAGAATCGATGTTGAAGATGATTGGTCGATGATTGTTGATGCAACGGATAACTTAAATAGTAAGATTTCAAAATATGCCCGATTAGATTTTGAACGAAATGAGAATAATTATCGCCGTTATATCAGGGCTACTTATGCGATTGACGTAATACAAGGAATGCCTACAAAAGATGGAAAAAAAGCGTCTGTTGCAGAATGCTTGATGAAAATGAAAAATGGGGTAAATGATGAATATTTTGGTTATCGATTACAAGAAATTCTAAATGGCCTTCCTGAAAGTAGTGAAAAAGAATTTGATAAAGGTGATTATCAAGATCAATTTAAATATTTTGGAAACTCTTCATCTTTTGATAAATTTGTTTACTTGCTGGAATCGTCAAACTTGGGGCAATCACAATTCAGATTTTTAAGAGAGTTCCTTGATGCTGCTACAATGAAAAATTCTCCCTCAAAATTGTTGGCGGATGGTCGATCCAGGAAGTATCCAAGACGAGGTGCTTTAGGCTCAAAACTGCTGGAAACGCTAGTACAGATTTTAGTTCTGGAATCTATTGATGGTGGAAAATATCAATCAAGATCGCTGTCTATTGATGAATTGGCTCGACTTATTCGTTCTCGGTATGGTTTGATTATCAATGGCATTGGAGACTCGCAGTTCAAAAATGCGGATGTAGAAACGTGTTCTGCATTTAGGGAAAATATGGATGCATTCAAGAATAAATTACGACAAATCGGATTCTATACTGATTTGAGTGATGCTTGCTTGTTGCAAAAAATTCGTCCCCGTTACAATTTTAACTAAGGTGCTGTCATGAGTATTCAGGAATTGTATTACGACAAATTTCTCGGATTCGTTGTTTCTCGTTATGAGAAAACCATTAAAGAGGTTAAGCCGGGACACCGAATGAAAATTACAGGTTTGTCACTTGACAAACTTCAACGGCTGATTACGCCTCTGCGAGAAATAAATCCCTCCGTTAAGACATTTATTCTTTCTGATTCACTTGTGGGCGAAAATTATGTTCATGCATCGAAATTGATTGAACTTAGAAATGAATGCCCAGACGCACTTCTTGCCTTGATTCCATCAGATAGCTCGACATCAGCCGAAGATTCCTACGGTGCAGCTTTTCAGGAATTGGCTGTGTCGGATTTACAGAAAGATTTTCTGGGCTTTTTGCTTGCCAGAATTCCCCAAGATAAATCACATTTCTTCCAGATATTTTTTAACGCTTTTGTTGAGTTTAAGCTATTTGTATCAGATGATTTAAGCAATTTGATAAACTATTTGCTTTTTGTTGAATCTCAAAATTATTCGCTTGAATCGTGGGGCGATGGCCTCCAGTTTGTGGGAATGATTCCTGATTCTGATTTGGCGAAAAATGAACAGGACTTGAAGCGATATTTCAAGTTGAATCACGAAATGTGCGCTTCTCTGCTCTGTGATTTTTCCCTAACAGAACTAGATCGTGTTAACAAGCTTCCTTTAAGCCCGGATTCTATTCAAAACGAAGTTATTGAATTCTTGACAAAAGAAAAGGATATCCACGACCGCATTGAACTTTGCAAAAGAATTTATGAGAAATATCCTAAGCTTAATTTCTCCAGATGGAAAAGCTATCTCACAGTTGCTGTAAACAAGAAAAATGTTAAGGTCTATGCTGACTTGACGCCCGGTAAAAAGGATGGTGAAGAATTAATAAAAGATCCCTCAGGGAATTTGGTGCTGAATATCAAGGATGGGAAGAAAAAAGGGAAAATCTCTTTTACAGTTATTGTTGACCCAGGTCCAGCACAAAATCCAGATATTATGGCGTTTGAAATATGTCTGATAAGGCGAGAAGACTTTACGCTAGTAGATACGCTAAAGAAAGCCAAGCTTGGCGCCAATAGAAAAAGTGCTAAACGAAAAATGTCTGTCAATATCGAAAACGAAGCGTACGAATCAGGCGACTATATGCTTCGTGTCATTGCCATTGATGAAAATGATGTTGTGCTTAATATTGACAATGACTTTAAAGACGAAGAAAAACAAAGTAAATGGGAAGAAGAAAAGGCTGAAAATCCAGAAAAATCCAAAGAACAATTTCGATTGGATAATCAGGCTGCCTATTGTAATGAAACAGTGGTATTTACAATAAACAATGCCGTATCTTCGGATGAACTTGAAGAGTCTGAAGAAGTTGAAAAAAGGGCTAAGGTCAACACTTTTTTGCAGGGTTTCATCCGCCAGCGAGTATCGCTGTTAGTGAGTGATAAAGAAATTGAATTGGATGAATACGATGAACCAAAAAATGGCTGGCACCATGGTTCATTAAACGATATTTTCCAGTTTGATTTGTCCTCTAAGTTCGCGTTCCAAATACAGTTGCCCAAAAAACTAATTGCTTTGGAAACTTCCTTCTTAAAGAATCGCAATTCATTTGGATATATCAATGCGACTGTTGGCGCGAATATAACTGATGTAAATTTGCAAAGTTTGCGTTTCAATGTTTTATCGCAAGATAAAATTCCAGATGAATTGAAAAAATTAAGGGCTGAATTATTTGAGGTTGTTTCTCGGTCGGCAAAAGAAGATTCCGGCTTGCTTGAAACCTTTGATATTGCAAATAACCAAGACTTGGTTATAAATTATTTGGCGGAATATAATGCATGGTTGGCTGATTTGTCGAGCCAAAATCTTTCAGAGGAAGACTCCGTTGCCATTCAATTTATTGATATGGTCAAGTTAGAGGTAGAACTTCCTAACGGGACATACACCGATGTATGCTTAATTTCTCCTTTACATCCGCTTCGTTTAGCTTGGATGGTGAACCTTTGGGGCTTATTCCAGAATTGGGAAAATAGCACAAAAGAGTTTGACGTATATCGGAAATCTTGGACTAAAAAATTAGACCAGCTTTTTTATGGCAAGTTAAAAATGGATGTTGCTCCATTAATCCTGGCTGATGAAAAACTGCAAGATCCGTATCAATATATTGGCGAAATTACGTTTGGATGGGGAATTTATTCACGCCCCGCAGTAAGCAAAGATAAGTCTTTGTCATCTGATGCAAGACAAATAAAGGCTTATACATCGTCTTTGCTTAATATATCTAGTGATAAGGTTATTGACAGCGATGTTAGTGCTGAATTGGTGGAAAAATACATCAACCGATTTGCTAAATCTCATCCTTATGCCAAGAAATTAGTTCTGAATTTGTTTAATGCGGGCGATGCTATTTCGTTTGTCAATGCTCTAAAGTCGATTGAATTGAAAAATCCAGTTTTGACTTATGAAATAAGAATTTTTTCAGAGTCAAATCTGATAAAGTCTGGAAGTGCGTTACGAGAGTTGATTAATCCTGAATCCAATGTTGCTGAAGGCGCTGAGGCGTTTTCGCAGGCATCGAATAATCGACTTTTCCCGAAAATACGATTCTCACTAAATGATACCCAGCAATTTATTCAGGACCCGAACCATTATCAAGCTCATATTTCGTTCTTGATAAATCCATTCCAGATACAGTCTTCTTTGGTGCGTCCAAATAAATTGGATCGATCATTCTATTTGAATTCCTTGATTTGCCGTAGCGTGATTGCGTATGAGGAAAATGGAGGCGATTCCACATGGTATCGCTATATATCCGAAAAAATACTGCCGAATCCTGTAGAGGAATTTGCTAATACAGAAATTGATTTGTTGAAAAATATCCAAAACTTGGTGGGCAAGATTATGTCTAATACCATAGACAGCTCTTTGCCTACGACAACATTGGTTTTGAAGGAATCGGACCGAGTTCTCCTTAATTTAGTTCACGATATTTCTGATTGGGTGGTGACATTCGATAAAAATATGGGCCCTGAATTCTTTGACCTTCCGTCAAATTCTGGAGAAAATCAAAAGATTCCTTATTTGCTGGATTATATTCCAGGACAAGAATCTGCGGGAACATCGGCTTTCTTGACTTCTAAGCCCACAAGTGAAATTGAGGGGCTAATGAAGCCGATGTTTAGCGAGTATGGAATTGATTTGTCTGGTAATGAGCAGTTCTTAGAATTACTTGAAGATGTGAGAACTGTTAGTAGTTCTCTCATTATGCAAGCTGGAACCACAAGAAACAAGGCTTTTGAAGTGTTAGGGACAACCCTGACAAAACGATTCCTGAAAAAGAAAGGTTTGTTGAACGAGGCCTTTATTATCCCAATTGATTTACATCAAGAATTATTTGCGGATCTTGATACTGGTGATCGCGAACGCGCTGACAACTTGCTTGTAAATATTGATGTTGAATCCAAAGAAATCGTATTTACTGTTGTAGAAATAAAGTGTAGAAAGTCTCTGAGTGAAAGTGAAGAAAATGACTTGAAGAGTAAAATACAGGCTCAACTTATCAATACTGTGTCCGCATTGCAACAACGATTCGGCAAGCCGTTGGACGGAAGTCCTGAAAGATTGGATAGAGAACTGCAAATTCTGGAATTAGTTGATTTGTTGAGTTTCTATATCAAGAGGTCACAGCGCTATGCTCAATTAGATCCGATTGTTGCTGAAGAATATCTGATATTCTTGTCAGAATTAGAAAAACTTGATTACAATTTGAAATTCAAGCAAATTGGTGTAATCTATAACTTTAGTCAGCATGAACGCCAAAAGAAATGCTTTGAAGGAGATTGCTGCATTTTCACGATGGGAGAATCCGTTATTGGAGAAATCTTGGGCGATAATGCAACGCTGAATACGGAACGGTTGAAACAACTAGATAACGATAAGGAATTCTGCGATGCTTTTGAACCAAATCGTAAAGATTCTATTGTGCGAATTAGAACTTTGCGAGATGGTGGCGATTTGCCGGAAAATCATCGGGAAGAGTCTGTGTTTGATGATGTTAAAAATGTCGAAAGGAACGATGAGAAGGCCAGCACGGTTGTAACTGAAGTTCCTACAGATTCTACTCCGAATGAACCGGAGTCTGCAACTTTAGAGGATGAGCCTGTTAAACCAGAAATTTCACCGCAGGATATTCAGGAAGAACCTGCTGCGGAATCAAAACCTGTTGCTGATAATTCGCCTAAGGAAGAAAAATCTAGTGATGAGAAAGTACAGGAAAATGTTGATAGTGATTATGAATCTCCCGTTTATGATGTACTAATTGGAAAAACAGATGCGGACACTCCACAATATGGCATTATTGGAAAAACTGTAGATAACAAACGGTTAATCGGTATTGATTTGAACGAATGCAATACCGTTAGTTTGTTCGGTGTTCAGGGTGCTGGGAAAAGCTATACCATTGGAACTGTTGCAGAAATGACCTTGAAACAGTTTAGTAAAGTGAATAAATTGCCCGCCCCTCTTGCCAGCGTCATTTTCCATTATAGCGAAAGTATGGATTATGCACCGGAATTTACGTCAATGGTTTATCCGAATGATGACGAAAAACAACTTGCTCGTTTAAAACAAGAATATGGAGCCGAAGCTGGGTCTGTAAAAGATGTGCTGCTTCTTACGCCTACAAGGCAAGTTGAAAGAAGAAAGTGCGAATATCCTGATATTGAAGTTGCTCCCATTGGATTTGCGGCGTCCGAATTAAATGTTGCAGACTGGATGTTCCTACTTGGTGCAATGGGCAATGATTCTACATATGTCAAGGCTTTGAAACAGATAATGAAGGCCTGCCGTCATGACATGACTTTAACCAATATTAGAATGGGAGTTAACCAAGATTCATATTTGTCAAATGCACAAAAGAATTTGGCATCGCAAAAACTTGATTTTGCTTCCGAGTATATCTTGAATGACAAATTGCTAAAACAATATATGCGTCCAGGCCGTTTAATCATTGTTGACTTGCGAGACGAATTTATCGAAAAGAACGAAGCTCTTGGTTTGTTTGTTGTAATGCTCAATATATTTGCAAGTGTCAAGGATGTTGACGGCAAACAGTTTAACAAGTTCATTGTTTTTGATGAAGCTCATAAATATATGAACGATAAAGATCTTGTCGGTTCTATTACTACTGCAATTCGCGAAATGAGACATAAAGGCGTTTCAATCATGATTGCTAGCCAGGATCCGATGAGCTTGCCAAGCGAAATTATTGAACTTAGCTCTGTTGTAATAATGCACAAGTTTAGTTCACCGGCTTGGGTAAAGCATGTTCAAAAGTCGATTACAGCGTTGCAGACGCTTACACCTACGGCTATGTCTTCGCTTACATCTGGTGAAGCATTCTTGTGGGCGAATAAGGCTACGGATAGAATGTTTACGCAAAGGCCTGTGAAAATATCGATTCGTCCACGTGTCACCAAGCATGGCGGCGATACGATAAATGCGGTGAAATGATTTAAAGGAAATAGATAGTGCTTAAATCAAAGTAATTCAATGCCCACTCCTAAATTCTCCATATCCCATGTTCTTGTGGACTGCGAAAATGTCGGGCTGAACGGCCTGACCGACCTTGTCGTGAATACGGATGGTTCTCCGCTGAAGTTCGTGCTGTTCTACAATTCCACGAACAAGATAAACCTTTCGCTTACGCAGCTGAAGGATTTCGGCTACGCCCTGAGCGAGGGCCGCGTCGAACTTGTGGAACTTGCGATTCCCGAGAAGATGACCAAGAAGCAGGCCGAAAACGCGCTCGACTTCTACATCGCCTTTTACATGGGCCAGGTGATGCCCCGCGAACCGTTCAACAGCCATTGTGTGATTCTTTCGAAGGATCACGACTACGACCCGCTCGTCCTGCACGTGCAAAAGCAGTTCGGCGAAGACCGCTGCGAACGCGTGGAATCATACGAGGAACTCGCAAAACGCCTGGGGCTAATCGCAAAGCCTCAAGAAGCGAAAAAGGTCGCTGCGCCTAAGAAGCCCGCTCCGCAACCGGCGAAGCCCACGAAGAAGGCTTCGCCACAAAAGGCTTTTGACTTGCAAAAGGCTCTCGAAAAGGCGAAGGCGAATCTAAAGGGAATGTCGAAGAATCCGCCCACCACCAAGGCCAAGTTGCAGAAGACGCTAAAGAACTGGTTCACTGCAGAAAAACTGACCGACGCAAATATTCAAAGCCTGATAGACGCCCTCCAAAACGCAGGCTTCTTGGAACTCTCGAAAACCAATCGGGTTAAGTATAAATAGTTGCAAATTTTTTCTTGTCCCTCCAAAATAAAACTTTGAAATGTCAAATTATGTCTTGGTTAGAATGTATATTTAATCGTGAATGTGGAAAAAGGAATAAGACAAATGACTGAGCCAAAAGTAAAACACCTGAAAGTTGCGACTAAAAGCGAAAGCAAGTTCTTGGACGAAATAGCTCAACTTGTCCAGAACGCCAGGAATGCGGCCAACAGCGCCGTCAGTTCAATCATTGTAGTCACAAACTGGAATATTGGGCGAAGAATTGTCGAACAAGAACAGAAGGGGAAGAATAGGGCTGCATACGGGGATCGGCTTGTTTAACGATTTTGAGATTGTGAACACATGTGTGCGCAATCTTAATTGGTCCCATTTCAAGCGTCTGTTGTCGGTGTCGAATGACGACGCCCGAATGTGGTACATGAAAGAGGCCGATTCGCAAATGTGGCCCGTCAGAACTTTGGATAGGAATATATCTACGCAGTATTACGAAAGACTTTTGCATTCGCCCAAAAAGGAAAAAGTGATTGCCGAAATGAAACGGAATACGAAAAATTTCCAGAGTTCCCAGTTTGAACTGATTAAGAGCCCTGTAATTGCTGAATTTTTAGGTTTTCAAGCAAATGACTATACCGAAACTGAACTTGAAAGCGCCATCTTGACTCACATACGGGATTTCCTAATGGAGATGGGCAAGGGCTTTGCTTTTGTCGCTCGTCAGCAGCATATTGTCACTGAAACGGATGATTACTATGTTGACCTTGTTTTCTACAATATTGAGCTGAAGTGCTATGTGCTGTTTGACTTGAAAATCGGTAAAATCACACATCAGGATGTTGGGCAGATGGATATGTATATACGGATGTACGATGACTTGAAGCGGAAATCAGGGGATAATCCGACTATCGGCATAGTACTCTGTTCTAAGACGGATGAAGATATCGCTCGCTATTCTGTGTTACATGACTCAAAACAGATATTTATGGCAAAGTATATGCCGTATATGCCCACGCAAGATGAGCTGAAACTAGCCATTGAACAAGAAAAGAAAAATTTCTATTTGCAACATCCAGATTTGAAAATAGAATATCAAAAGAAAAACTTGCCTAAATCCAAAGGGAAAACTCGCCCCTCCAAAATAAAGCATTGAAATAATAAATTATGTAATGCGAATGTCTTTACAGCAAGAAATTCTGAACGGCGATAAATTTAAAAAACGGCGGTAAAACGGCGATAAATCGGTGATAAAATCGAAAATCGGTGATAAAACGGCGATAAATCCCGGAAATGGCGATAAATATGGCGGAAAAGTGGCGATGAAAAATGATGTCTGATGTTTTTGTCATAGGAGCCGATTGCAGTGTCCCTACGGATTCCCTACAGGCACTATGCTGATGCAAAAGTTGAAAAATTTTGACTATGGAGATAATAACGTAGACAGTCCATCGTTCCGCCCTCCTTCGTACCTATTTGATCTGTACTATGAACTTTTTGGAAAATATCAAGAATACGCCAACTTAAGAAAGTCTTTGACGAAGGAGATGTTGCTTGGCTCAACAGTTTTGGTGGAAAACTGTCGCAGGGTCAGCGTTCGGCCTTGATTTTTGCTCGTGAAGTTGGTGCAGTTGATACGTTGACTTATATGCAGATTGTCGGTGAAAAACGGAAATTGGCTGATTCAAACCTTGATTTTCTTAAAAAAATGGGCGTTTTGAAGCAAAAGGGCAAAACGGTTGACTCGGTGTATTATGTGCTGAATTCGGATTTTGACGTGACCACCCCCCAAGTCGCCCCCCAAGTCGCCCCCCAAGATGATATACAAACTAAATGCGATGAACTGGTCTTGTTCTGTAGAATCCCTCGGTCTAAAAAGGAGATGATGGCATTCTTGAAGTTGTCTGACCGAAAGAGTTTTGACAAATTGTACCTCGAACCATTGCTTAACAAAAGAATACGTTATACTGTTCCGGATAAGCCGAATAGCCGGATCCAGAAATATGTGGCGATTGATGAGAGTTAGATAAAATAGTCCCCAACGGAGCAAATAAAAACAGAACATATTCTTTGAAGACTTGATGCCGGGAATAACCATGCAACCACTAAAACTTGAAGATCTCTCCGCCCAGTTCGATAGCATCGTCCGCAGGTATCGCAACGGTGGGCTTATCGCTTACCGCGATGCGGGCGAACTGCTCAAGTACGAAGGCGGCCTCCCGGAAGTCAACCGTCTAAAAATATCTTGGCTGTCGCGGTTCAAGAATCGCCCCGCCATGAGAGACGAACTGGAAAAAATTTAGTCTCGTCAGCTGTTCGGAATTTCCGAACAACTGCGGCTCAACCTAGTGTAAAATTTCCTTAAGCCCCTTGCCAGCATCCTAATATTATCTACATTTCAGCTGCGGTTTCTAATAGTGCAGACTCCGAAAGGCATTTGATGATTATCAAATGTTTTTCTTTTTTTCAAAGGAGTCACTATGTCTAAAGAGAAAACCACTTCGTCAAAGAGCAACGCGAACCTCAACGCCGACTTCATAACGGATTTGAAGAGCATCGTTTCTACGGCACGGAATATGAGTTTTCGTGCGGCAAATCTGATGCAGGTCGCCTGCAATTGGCTACTGGGCTGGCGAATTGTGGAACAGGAACAGCAGGGAAAGGCGAGGGCTGATTATGGGAAGCGTATCATTGAAGATGCTTCCAAGTTTTTGACAGAAAATTTCGGCAGCGGTTTTTCCGAGACTCAACTTAGAAATTTCAGAAAATTTTATCAAATGTTCGGTTTCCTGCAAATTCAGCAGGCTCTGCCTGCTGAATTCAAAAATGAGGTTCTCAAAATTCAGCAGACATTGTCTGCTAAATCAATACAATCGCCACAGCGACAGTCTGATGTGCTCAATCAACAACAAGTAGAGCAGCCGCTGTTGCCTCAATTGTCTTGGAGCCATTACGAATGCCTTATGCGTGTCTCTGACCTCGAAGCTCGAATGTGGTATATGCAGGAAGCCGCTTCGCAGCAATGGGATTATCGCACCCTAAAGCGGAATATTGCGTCTCAATATTACTATCGGTTAATGCAAACGCCCAAGGCTAAAAGGGCTACCGTTGTCAAGGAAATGAAAAAAATGACGGCCGATTATCAGAAGGAGCGTTCGGAGTTTATCAAGAATCCTTTGATTGCAGAATTTCTTGGAGTAAATCAGGATGCAGCGGTGACTGAGTCAACGTTGGAAAATGCGATTTTGAATCACTTGCAAAAATTCCTGATGGAAATGGGGAAAGGCTATGCTTTTGTTGGTCGTCAGCAACATATTCATACAGAAGATGACGACTATTATATTGACTTGGTGTTTTACAATTACATGCTGAAATGTTTTGTTTTGATAGACTTGAAAACAAGAAAAATATCGTACGAAGATGTCGGGCAAATGGATATGTATCTCAAGCTCTACGACACTTACAAAAAGACCGAAGGAGATAACCCGACAATTGGCATAATTCTCTGCTCCGACACTAATGCCGATGTCGCTCGTTTTTCAACACTTGCAACAAATAAACGCATGTATGCAGCAAAATATCTGACCTACATTCCGTCTAAGGAAATTCTGGCCCGCGAGATTGAAATGCAAAAGGAACAGTTTATTGAGCAATACGGAAACTTAAAGAAAAGAAGTAAAGCAAAGAGCTAAGGTTTCAGAGATTGTCGAGAACCTTTTTGCCAACGCCGGCAAAATGGTTCTCTTTTTTCAACGAGCCACTATGACAAAATCAGAGGATCTTATAAAGCTCGAAGTTTCCGCAGGTTGCGGAAGATTTGTTGTCGTCGGTAAAAAGGCAATTCTGAAAAGCCTTTTTTTTAATTTGCATAAGCCTTACGAGTAATTATGCAGATCTTATTGCTTTTCTGCAAAAAAAAGATTGTATTTTATGCAAAAAAAAGATGCAACACGACAGTCGGCGCTGGCCGCGTAACGAAGTACTTAAGGAAATGATTAGCTTTTTTTGTTCTTTTTTTCCAAACTCATAAAAAAGCATGCATCTAGTTCACAGGGCAATATTTGCAGTTCCTTGGAAATCATTTGTAATCCGTTTTCTAAATATTCATATGTGGTGTCATCTTGGAGAGCGGAAGGCCCAGGAACAAAATTACAACCGCAATTTTCTAAAACCTTAATAACTCTACTGTCAATGGGAATTTCATATATAGACAAACCTAGCCATTGTAGAAAATTACGAGATTGTTTTAAACCGAGACCTTTATACTTCCCACTTTTTAAATAGTTTAGAACTTGCTTCTCATCCTCTTGAGAATGATCTTTTTTTAGAAGAGTTAGTTTTTTTTCAAGTGTTTCCCATTCTCCTAATTCCCATTCTTTTATAATAAGAATAAGCCATTCAGCAATTTTATTGTATCTTCGGAGGTTGAATCTTTTTAATTCTTCTGGAATAAAATCATAATTGTTTTTGCAGTAGTTAAAATCAAAGAGCAATGAGTTTGATTTTAGTAATTGGTCTGTTGGAGAGCCTTCTCCAGATTTTTGTTGTGATGTTATTTCACAACCAATTAATACCTTCCAAACATTGTTTTTTGAAAGGTCAATTCCCTTCTTTTCAATATTTTTGGTTTTTCGTTCCTTTGCGAGTTCAGAATCTTTATTATCGATTATTACTTTTCGGATGTTTTCTAAAACAGTATTGTCGATTGTCCAAATGGATTTCATTTTTATTGTCTCGTTCGATAAAAAAATTACGATATATACCAATATAGTGAATTTAAACCATGTAAACGACTATTATAGCGTCGGCCAAGGATGGGGAGGGTGCAGGGAGGGGCCCGTGCGGCCTTCGCAACTCCGAGCTGGGGGCCTTCCCGCATGTTTTTTGCTAAATTTTCTTTGAACAGAAAAAAAGGAAATTTTATGAATATTCTCGTCGTTGGTAGCGGTGGTCGCGAACATGCCATCGCTCTTGCAGTTAAGAAGTCGCCGCTGTGCGACACTCTCGTGTGCGCTCCGGGCAACCCGGGCATGGCTAACCTCGGCAAGTGCGTGCCGGTGGATGTGGCCGACCCGAAGGCGATCGCTGACCTCGCGGTTGCCGAAAAGATTGACCTCGCGGTCATCGGCCCCGAAATTCCGCTGGTCGCTGGCGTGGTGGATGAATTCCGCCGTCGCGGGCTGCGCGCTTTCGGCCCGACTGCGGCTGCTGCCGCGCTCGAAGGCTCCAAGGCCTTCAGCAAGGATATCATGAAGAAGTATGGCGTGCCGACGGCAGCCTTCGAGACCTTCACCGATCTCGCCTCCGCCAAGAAGTTCCTCGCCGAACACCCGGCTCCGATCGTGGTGAAGGCGTCGGGCCTCGCTGCGGGCAAGGGCGCCATCGTCTGCATGACCGACAAGGAAGCGAACGACGCTGTCGAAGAAATGCTCGGCGACAAGGCTGTGTTCGGCGAATCCGGCAAGACGGTCGTGATTGAAGAATTCATGGACGGCGAAGAAGCCTCAATCTTCGTGGTTTGCGACGGCAAGGACTACGTGATTCTCTCTTCTGCCCAGGACCACAAGCGCGTCTTTGATGACGACAAGGGCCCGAACACCGGCGGAATGGGCGCCTACAGCCCGGCTCCGGTGGTGACGGACGCTCTCCTCGACGAGGTGAAAAAGACGATTATCGAACCGACCCTCAAGGGCATGGCCGCCGAAGGCAAGCCCTATACGGGCGTGCTCTACGTGGGCATCATGGTGACTGCGAAGGGCCCGAAGGTCGTGGAATACAACTGCCGCCTCGGCGACCCCGAATGCCAGATTGTGCTTCCGCTCTACGACGGTGACGTGCTCGCGTTGTTCGATGCTGCCGAAAAGGGCGAACTCGCCAAGCTCGGTGCCCCGAAGGCTCCGAAGGGCAGCTCCGCAATCGTGGTGCTCGCTAGCAAGGGTTATCCGGGTTCCTACGAAAAGGGCAAGGTCGTGACGGGTATCGAAGAAGCCGAAAAGAACGGCGCCCAGGTGCTCCATGCTGGTACCAAGATGGTGGACGGCAAGCTGGTGACTAACGGTGGCCGCGTGTTCGGCGTGGTGGGCCATGGCGAAACGCTCCAGGCCGCCCTCGACATCGCTTACGAAGCCGCCGAGAAGGTTCAGTTCGAAGGCAAGTTCTACCGCAAGGACATCGGCAAGAAGGGCCTCGCTCGTCTCGCCAAGATGACGAAATAAGGGCGGTGCTTCGACAAGCTCAGCAACCTTATATACACAAGAGGTATTACTAATGGACTTAAAAGAAAATGCAAAGGTCGGTATCGTTGCGGGTAGCAAGTCCGACCAGGAAACTGTAGATAAAATCACCGCGGTGCTCGACAGCTTCGGCATCGTGTGGGAATTCAACATTCTCTCCGCGCACCGCACCCCGAACGCCACCGCGAAGTATGCTCGCGAAGCCGCCGGGCGAGGCCTCCAGGTCCTCATCGGTGTCGCAGGCCTCGCTGCAGCCCTCCCGGGCGTGCTCGCAGGGCACACAATTCTTCCCGTTATCGGCCTGCCCTGCGCCGGCGGCCCGCTCAACGGCGTCGATGCCCTGCACAGCATTGTGCAGATGCCCCCGGGAATCCCGGTGGCCACGGTCGGCATCGGCAACGGCAAGAATGCCGGTTACCTCGCCGCCCACATCGTCGCCATCGCAGACCCTGCAGTTCGCGAGAAGCTCATCGCTTACCGCAAGAGCCTCGGAGACATTGACTAGTTACAATGTGTAATGTGAAATGTGGAATGTGGAATTAGATATTTCGCATCACACATCACACATTACACATCACACATTCGTTTATGCGCTTTTGTTCTTTACGTGAATTCGTCTTACTAACGGTGTTCCTTGTCGCATTCTGTTTCGCCGGCGAACCGAACCTGCCGGAGGTCCAGGCCCCGTGGATGAAGGGAGAACGCTTGACCTTCAGTCTCGGTTGGGGCCCGATTACCGCGGGCACGGCGACCCTCGAGGTCAAACCGCTCCCCGGAGGCAAGACGGAGTTCCTCTCGTTCGCGCAGG
>Ga0247608_10002354_pt1 | contig 23859 bp, 17 predicted proteins | sample 176DNAGHGlowgp2_FD_193490 | JGI IMG/M metagenome (GOLD analysis project Ga0247608, IMG submission 193490) | Sheep rumen microbial communities from Palmerston North, Manawatu-Wanganui, New Zealand - 1766 DNA GHGlow gp2 | ecosystem: Host-associated > Mammals > Digestive system > Stomach > Rumen ... | reverse complement strand
AGCCCTATTCGCCGGCCGCCGGTACCGGACTATCGAGCCACGAACTGAACCAGCCCGGCTGCTATCGTGACGTGAAAGACACCACCTGTACGGCCATGTTCCGGATGAAGAACCCGAAGCCCGAGATGACAGGGTGGGGCACAGCGTACTTCCTGGCCTGGACCACCACACCGTGGACGCTGGCAGCCAACTCGGCGCTCTGTGTGGGCCCGAAGATTGACTATGTGGCCGTGGAGACCTACAATCCTTATACCGCCGACAAGGTGACGCTGGTGCTGGCTGAGGCCCGCCTGAACGCCTATCTGCCTGCCGAGGGACACATCACCGACGGTGGTGAGATGCCGGAATACAAGAAGGGCGACAAGCTGATACCTTATCGCATTGTAGCCCGCTATAAGGGTGCCGACCTCGTCGGCATGGTGTACGAGCAGTTGATGCCTGCCATCAAGCCCATGGGCGATGCTTTCCGTGTAATTCCTGGCGACTATGTGACTACTGAGGACGGTGCCGGTATCGTGCATATCGCTCCCAACTTCGGTGCCGACGATGCTTTTGTGGCCAAGAAGGCAGGCATCTGTCCCATCGTGCTGATAGACAAGAAAGGAGCCGAGCGCCCCGTGGTGGACCTGCAGGGTAAGTACTTTGTCACTGACGACCTTGATCCGGAGTTCGTGAAGAACTATGTCAATGTCGAGGAGTGGAACAAGTTCGCAGGCCGCTACGTGAAGAATGCCTACGACGACACGCTGACCGACAAGGACGAGACGCTCGACATTTCGATTTGCATGGACCTGAAGGCCCAGAACAAGGTGTTCAAGATCGAGAAGCACACGCACAACTATCCACACTGCTGGCGTACGGACAAGCCCGTGCTGTATTATCCGTTGGATTCGTGGTTTATCAAGTCTACCGCCAAGAAAGAGCGTATGTCGGAGCTGAACAAGACCATCAACTGGCAGCCCGAGTCAACGGGTACGGGACGTTTCGGCAACTGGCTCGACAACCTGAACGACTGGAATCTCTCGCGCTCACGCTTCTGGGGCACCCCGCTGCCCATCTGGCGATCGGAGGATGGTGAGGAACTATGCATCGGAAGCGTCGAGGAGCTGTACAACGAGATAGAGAAGGCGGTTTGCGTCGGATTCATGGAGTCGAACCCCTTGAAGGAGAAAGGATTTGTGCCTGGTGACATGAGTCAGGAGAACTATGACCGGATAGACTTGCACCGGCCGTATGTGGACTATATTTTCCTCTGCTCGCCTACTGGCAAGAAGATGAAACGCGAGGCTGACCTCATTGACGTATGGTTCGACTCAGGCTCGATGCCCTATGCCCAGATACACTATCCGTTCGAAAACCGCAATCTCATCGACAAGAACGAGGCCTTCCCTGCTGACTTCATTAACGAGGGGGTGGATCAGACCCGCGGTTGGTTCTTTACATTGCATGCCATCGCTACGATGATATTCGATAGCGTGGCGTTTAAGAATGTGATTTCCAGTGGATTGGTGCTTGACGCTAAAGGAAATAAAATGTCGAAGCATGTGGGCAATGTGGTCAACCCATTCGAGATGATTGAGAAGTACGGAAGTGATGCTGTGCGACTCTATATGATGACAAACTCGGAACCCTGGGACAACCTGAAGTTCGACCCCGAGGGGGTGGACGAGATACGCCGCAAGTTCTTCGGTACCTTATATAATACCTATAGCTTCTTTGCCCTCTATGCCAACGTGGACGGGTGGAATCCTCGCATGAGTGACGAGGTGGTGCCTCATATTACCGGGCAGAAGCCAGAGATTGACCGCTGGATACTCTCCTCGCTTAACACGCTGGTCAAGAAGGTGACGGCAGAACTTGACGACTACGATCCCACAAGGGCAGGCCGCCTGATAGATGCCTTTGTCAATGACGATCTCAGCAACTGGTATGTACGCCTGAATCGCAAACGCTTCTGGGGCAAGGAGATGAGCGAAGACAAACGCTCGGCTTATGAAACGCTTTACACCTGTCTGCTGACCGTAGCGAAGCTGCTGGCTCCTTTTGCTCCGTTCTTTGCTGACCAATTATATATGGACCTTGGTGGCGAGAAGGATTCTGTTCATCTGGACAGTTTCCCCGTGGCTGATGATTCTGTCATCGACACTGAGCTGGAGGCACGTATGGAGATGGCACAGAAGATTACCTCTATGGTGCTGGCTTTGCGTCGTAAAGTGAATATAAAGGTACGTCAGCCGTTGCAGGCTATCATGGTACCTGCAACCGAGGAGCAACGACGCCATATTGAGGCAGTGAAGGACCTGATTTTGAACGAGGTAAACGTGAAGGAACTGCGCTTCGTGGAGGGCAGTGGTGTCTTGGTAAAGAAAGTAAAGTGCAACTTCCGAGTTATGGGCAAGAAGTTTGGCAAGCAGATGAAGGCCGTAGCTGCTGCTGTCGATGCTTTAAGTCAGGAACAGATTGCCCAGCTGGAAGTTCAAGGAACCATCGGCATCATGGTGGATGGTAATGAGCTGGCTGTAGAGGCTGCTGACGTCGACATCATTAGTGAAGACATTCCCGGCTGGTTGGTGTCTAATGAAGGCAACCTGACTGTAGCTCTTGAAATAGAGTTGACCGATGAACTGAAGCAGGAGGGTATGGCTCGTGAGATTATCAATCGTGTGCAGAACCTCCGCAAGGACGGCGGCTTGGAAATCACCGATCGCATTAATATCACGCTGGCTCCCCATACAGAGATAGAAGCAGCTGTCAGAGCCTTTGGTGACTACATTAAGACGCAGGTACTGGCTGATGCTATTCAGATAGCTTCAAACGACGGAGCTGAGGTGGAATTTGACGACTTCAAACTGAGCATAAAGATAACTAAAAACTAACTGATTATGGCAGAAAAAACACGTTACACGGACGAAGAACTGGAAGAGTTCCGTGAGATTATCAACGAGAAGCTGGCACTGGCCAAGCGTGACTATGACCAGATGATGAGTGCCTTGATGAACAAGGACTCTAACGATGTTGACGATACGTCACCCACGTACAAAGCACTGGAAGAGGGTAGTGTCACGCAGTCAAAAGAGGAACTGATACAGATGGCCTCGCGACAGCAGAAGTTCATTCAGGGCCTGAAGGGCGCACTGACTCGTATCGAGAACAAAACGTACGGCATCGACCGTATTACGGGTAAATTAATACCTAAGGAACGATTGCGTGCAGTTCCTCATGCTACACTGAGTGTAGAATCGAAGATGGCTGGCAAGAAGTAGTCAGCTGGTAGCGGAAAACAAACCGTTGATGAACTTGAGGGAATATTCAGAAAAAACAAAGAGAGTATGGCTGGCCACACTGATTGTTGTGGTCATCCTGCTCGTTGACCAGACCATCAAAATCTGGGTGAAGACGCACATGACGCTGCATGAGCAGATTGAGATTCTATCGTGGTTCAAGATTGTTTTCATCGAGAACAATGGAATGGCGTATGGAATGGAGATTGGCTCCAAGCTAGTGCTCTCGCTATTTAGGGTTATAGCAATCAGCATACTGGGATACTACATTTGGCAGCAGGCACAGAAAAAAGTGCGATGGGGATACATTGTATGTCTCTCTATGGTGTTGGCAGGAGCTGCAGGAAACATCTTCGACTCGGCGTTCTATGGGCTTATATTTAACACTAGCTCAGAACATTACACATCCTATTTCGTGCCTTTTGGAACTGGATATGCACCCTTCTTGATGGGTAAGGTGGTAGACATGTTCTACTTCCCTATCATTCATACCTATTGGCCCGAATGGGTGCCGATGGTTGGTGGACAGCCTTATGTCTTCTTCAGTCCTATCTTTAATTTTGCCGACTCGGCCATTACCGTGGGTGTAGTATTTCTGCTACTTTTTTACAGAAAGGAAATAGGCGAACTGTCGTTAAAGAAAGGAGAGCAGAAGGATGAAACGTAGCTTGTGGTGCATACTGGGAATACTGCTGATAATGGCTTGTACGCCAAAAGTACCTTCCCAATTCATTCAGCCAAGTGAGATGGAAAATATTCTTTACGACTATCACCTATCTCAGGCCATGGTCAAAGAAAAATCACCGGGCGAGTCCAACGACATGGAAAGGTCGACATACTTTCAGACCGTGCTTAGAAAACACGGAGTAACAGAGGCAGAATTCGATTCTTCTATGGTATACTATTATTCTAATTTGGTACGACTGAAGGATATTTATAAAGAAGTCAACGAACGGTTGGCCGATGACGCTAAGGAGCTTGGTGCCGCAGTGGGCGGAATAGGACGATATTCGCAGTATAGCACATCTGGCGACACCGCGAACGTATGGAATAGTACTACCGACGTGCTGCTCATACCATATCCAACGATGAACCGCTTTGAATTCACGGTGAAGGCCGACACATCGTACAGAAAAGGTGACTCGTTTATGTTTCAGTTCATGTCAGAGTATATTTGGCAGTCGGGCATGAAGGATGCAGTGGTGTGCTTGGTGTCACAATACGAGGGTGACAGCATCATCCAGACCGTAAACCATGTGTCTGTATCAGGTTTGTCCCAGATTCGAGTTCCTGCCAACCGCGAGAACAAGCTGAGGGAGATGCGAGGCTTTATCTATCTTGGAAAAGGAAATGACAATGAGAAAAACCTGCGTAAGCTGATGTTTATCAGTCAGATACAGCTGATACGCTTCCATAACAAAGAATTGCAGAATGAGACAACATCACAACCCGCCAAGACGGATAGCGTGCAACGAAGTGATAATGCCCGACGGACAGAGATTGACACTGTACGTGCTAGAAATATCGAACGGATACATAGTAGACCTCTACCCATTGGTTCAGGAACTGTCAAACACGGAGTGGCTGACAGGTCAAATTGAACTGAGGGCTACGGCTGAAGGTAAGTTCAGGGCGTATTATAAGGGTAAAGCATTAACTTAAAACAATTAAGACTATGAATATGAAAGTACGTTTAGCAGTTATGAACTTCCTGGAGTTTGCCGTGTGGGGGGCATATCTCACCTGTATGGGCAACTATCTTGGAGTAGCCGGTTTAGGCGACAAAATATCTTGGTTCTATGCCATTCAGGGCATTGTGAGTATTTTCATGCCTACACTAATGGGTATTGTGGCCGACAAGTACGTACAGCCACAGCGCCTGCTGGGACTATGCCATCTTTTAGCTGGTGGTTTTATGTTGTGTTGCTGGGCTATAGGTCTTAATGCAGGATTTGGCAATGAAATTTCGGACCAGTCTGCTTTTATTGCTCTTTATACACTTAGCGTAGCCTTCTTCATGCCAACCATTGCACTGGCGAACACAACGGCTTTTACCATATTGAAGGATAATGCATTAGACACAGTTCGTGACTTCCCGCCAATACGTGTTTTAGGTACCGTAGGTTTTATTGTCACTATGTGGTTTGTCAACTGTGCAGTATGGGAAGACGGCACATTCTCTATGACGTTGGCTGACAATGCTCATAAATTCCAATACACATATATGCAATTTTTCGTTTCTGGCATCCTGAGTCTTATACTTTGTGCATATTGTCTTTACGGATTACCTCAATGCCGGTTGGAAAAGAAAGGAGGTAAGGTGTCGCTGGCAGAAAGCCTTGGATTGAATGCCTTCCGGCTCTTCAAACGACGCCAGATGGCATTGTTCTTCATTTTCTCGGCTCTGCTAGGCATGTGCCTGCAGGTAACAAATGGGTTTGCAGGGCCATTCATCACGAGTTTCAAGGGACAGCCTGAGTTTGCTGACACTTTTGCTGCCAACAATGCTACACTGCTGACCAGCATTTCACAGATTAGTGAGGCACTTTGCATTCTGATGATACCTTTCTTCCTGAAAAGGTACGGTATCAAGGTGGTGATGCTGATGTCAATGTTTGCGTGGGTCTTCCGATTCGGATTCTTTGGCATTGGTAATCCAGCTATGCCTGGCGTCATATTCTTTATACTTTCGTGCATTGTATATGGGGTGGCTTTCGACTTCTTTAACGTTTCGGGAGGTATCTTTGTTGACCAGGAGTGCGAACCCAGCATCAAGGCCTCGGCTCAGGGATTGTTTATGATGATGACCAACGGACTGGGTGCCACCATAGGAACACTGGCTGCTGGTGAAGTGGTTAATTACTATTGCCAATGGCAGGGAGGATACCTTAAAGGTGATTGGCAGACTTGTTGGTTTGTATTCTCTATCTTTGCGCTGGTAGTAGGCGTACTGTTTGCATTAGTCTTCAAGCCTGAAAAGAAACCCATTGAGAATTTATTGCACTAATAACGAGATGAAGGAAACAAGATTCTTTTATGCTCCAGATGCATTGACGGCCAACGAATTGCCCAATGACGAAGCTATGCATGCTTTGCGTGTGCTAAGGTTGAAAATGGGTGACGAGATGATGTTGATGGACGGGAAAGGTAACTATTATCGGGCTGAGGTAACCTTAGCTCACACCAAGCATTGTCTATACGAAATAAAGGAGACCCTCCAACAACAACCTCAGTGGGAGGGACAGCTGCATTTGGCCATTGCTCCTACTAAACTGATGGATCGGATGGAATGGATGATTGAAAAAGCTGTCGAGATTGGGGCAGATGAAATATCTTTCCTCAATTGTCAATTTTCAGAACGGCGCCTCATAAAGATTCCTAGACTCGAGAAAATTGTTGTGTCTGCAATGAAGCAGAGCCGCAAGGCATGGAAGACTCAGCTCAACGACATCATTACATTCAATGACTTCATTGCCCAGCCTCGTGAAGGAAGAAAGTACATAGCTCACTGCTATGAGGAAATTCCACGCACTAGTCTTTTCGATGAGTTGCTCCAACAGCCTCTTAATGCTGATGTTACGGTAATGGTAGGTCCAGAGGGCGATTTCTCTATCGATGAGGTGAGAGCTGCGATTGCCAGGGGATATCAGTCGGTTCATCTTGGCAAAAGCCGCCTGCGTACAGAAACGGCAGGTCTATCGGCTGTCATGATGATGCAACTAAGTAGGACTAAATAATGTACATAGAAATAATGCGTAAACCACTCTTTATCCTTGCTTTGATGATTTGCTCAATAGGAGTGTATGCCCAGGAGCCGACCATGCGTGACGTGTTTAAACAGATGTCAGACTCTATTGTCCCCTATCTGTCGGAGAACAACCGATTGGACTTTATTGACTTTATGGACTCTAAGATGCAGGCTGAAGTAACAAACTTGCTTGCAGGTAAGAGTCAGATGTTGGAGCTTACTGACGTCTTTGTTTCTTTAGAACTTAATCAAGCTTCGTCCATGCAAATGCGATTGCTGCCAGTGAGTGAACCTGTTGATAGTGCCAAACAGATTATCTGTGTTGTACGAACATTTGGGACGGACATTCGCGAGAGCACGGTAAACTTCTATTCCCTCGGATGGAGACAGCTGCCTACTACGGATTATCTGCTAACAGACGATGAAATGTTTGTGGCTACGCTGAACAGTCAGTCGACTTCTTTGACGTTGATGCCCGTATTGCGATTAGATGCTCCTGCCAATGAAGAACAGGAAGAGCTTACAAAACCGTCAATAATTCTTAATTGGAAAGGCAAATACGTTAACGGATATTAAATTTAGAAAGAAAATAACCGGAAAACATTGCATGAATCAAATAAATTATTACCTTTGCATGTGTGTTTTTCATGGTATTAGATTATTAAGGTTAATTTGAAAGATTGGTTGTCGTGAGACAATCAATTTTTTTGTGTTTTTATTATTAGTATATTAAAAAGGGAACCCTAGTATAGGCTCCCTTTATTGTCTGTTTGGAATAAATTTTTGTTTTGTTCTTTCGGCTTTATGCTTCAGGAATTACAGATACAACGCTTTTATCATGTCTGCCCTTGTGGAACTGAACTGTGCCGTCGCACAAAGCATAGAGCGTATCGTCCTTACCCATTGCAACATTATTTCCAGCATTGTGCTTTGAACCACGCTGACGAACAATGATGTTACCTGCAACAACCTTCTGACCGCCGAAAATCTTAACGCCAAGTCGCTGAGCTGCTGACTCGCGTCCGTTCTTAGAACTACCTACACCTTTTTTATGTGCCATAATGTGTTCCTCCTAAACTTTAAGCGATTACTGATTTAACTTCTACCTGGGTGTACTGCTGACGGTGACCGTTGCGCTTACGAGAGTCCTTACGACGTTTCATTTTGAAAACGATGACCTTCTCACCCTTTACGAGCGGATTAACCACTTCGCATACTACTTTTGCACCGTTTATGGTGGGTGCACCTACCTGTACTGAACCTTCATTGTCGACAAGCAGTACCTTGTCGAATTCAACAGTTTTGCCTGCTTCCACATCCTTGATGTGGTTCACGAAGAGCTTCTTACCCTCCTCAGCCTTGAACTGTTGACCGTTGATTTCTACAATTGCGTACATTGTTGTTTATTAATTGTTTAACGGGTTTTTCCGTATGGCGCGCGGCTTTGTGCTACGACTTTCTTGAGCCACCACGGACTAAATCGGCTGCAAAGGTACTAATTTTCTTTGAACTAATCACTTTGTACATTGAACTTTGTATAATGTCTTAGTATAATTTAACATTTAGTGCAGTTATAAAAATAAAGCGATGACCCTCACAGGCAACCGCTTCATATCTTCAATAGGTATTAGTCCTTTTTAAGGTAAAAAGATTGTTTTCAGGATAACGATGCAAATTTACGATTTTTTTTGCTACCTTGCAAATATTTTACCAACAATTTTCAAAATATTTTTCCGTGTACCCACACAAGACATGATTAGCCGAAGAGTTTTAATAAAATTATTGTGTAAACGTTTAAATTTAAAAAATGTAAAGAATGTTGTGTGACTGATATAACAAAAAAAAGAGACTCATTAAAAGTCTCTTTTTTGTAGTCGATAGGGGAATCGAACCCCTATGCCAAGATTGAGAATCTTGTATCCTAACCATTAGATGAATCGACCAGCATTTCAAAGTTACTCTTTCTGTCTTTGCGATGCAGAGCTGCATTGCTTTCAAAGGAAATCCCCTCGGCTTGCGGAAGGAGGGGGATTCGAACCCCCGGTACGGGAACCCGTACGGCAGTTTAGCAAACTGCTGGTTTCAGCCACTCACCCATCCTTCCTTGAGGACCTGGAGTCAGAAACCGTGGGGTTATCTCCTTGATTGCGGGTGCAAAGGTAATACTATTTTTTGAACCTTGCAAATTTTTAAGCGTTTTTTTTCGCTTTTGTTTTTATTTTCTTTTTAGGAGCGGAATACGGGACTCGAACCCGCGACCCTCGGCTTGGGAAGCCAATGCTCTACCAACTGAGCTAATTCCGCTTGTGTCTGTGCTGACGTCCTTATAAGAAAAGAGTCAGACCTTGATGTTCTGACTCTTTTGTATAAAGTGAGCCGATAGCCGGACTCGAACCGGCGACCCACGCATTACGAATGCGTTGCTCTACCAACTGAGCCATATCGGCAGCCTTTAATGTTTCATATTTGCGCTTTGCACCTTCAGGTCAAAGATCTCTTTGCTTAAAAGCGAGTGCAAAGGTAATACTTTTTTCCGTAACCACAAAATATTTTGCCAGAAAGTTTTTGTCATGCTTTAAAAGATAGCTTTCTTACGGCATGGCTTGGAGTAAACCGGGACTTTGCTCGGGCTAATCTGGGACTTTGCTCGGAGTAAACCGGGACTTTCATCGTAGCTAACCTAGGCTTTGCTTGGGGCAAACCTGTACTTTGCTCGGAGTAAACGATGAGCTTACCTTAGGCACTGTTTTACTATAGTTTGTCTTTTAGATATTGTCCGGTAAGACTTTTGCTGCAAGCGGCTATTTGTTCAGGTGTGCCACAGGCAACCAGTTGTCCTCCACGATCACCACCGTCTGGCCCCATGTCAATGATGTGGTCAGCACATTTAATAATTTCCATGTTGTGTTCAATGATGAGGATGGAGTGTCCGCGCTCTATGAGGGCATTGAATGAAGCCAGCAGACGCTCGATGTCGTGAAAATGTAGTCCTGTGGTTGGTTCGTCGAAGATGAAGAGGGTGGGGTCTTGTTTTTCCTGTCCGATGAAGTAGGCCAGTTTTACTCGTTGGTTCTCACCGCCAGAGAGTGTGCTTGAGTTCTGCCCTAGTTTGATGTAGCCAAGGCCTACGTCCTCGAGTGGTTTCAGACGGCTGACAATGGTCTTTTGCTTGTGTTGGTCAAAGAACTGGATAGCTTCAGAGATGGTCATGTTCAGCACGTCGTCAATGTTTTTGCCTTCATAGCGTACGTCTAGGATGTCGTGCTTGAAACGGTGTCCATGACAGGCTTCACACTTCAGGACAAGGTCGGCCATGAATTGCATTTCTACCGTGATGACACCTGCTCCCTTGCACTCGTCGCATCGGCCTCCGTCTGCATTGAACGAGAAGTATTGCGATGTAAAGCCCATCTGCTTAGAAAGCGCCTGGTCGGCAAACAGGTCGCGAATGGCGTCGTAGGCTTTTACGTAGGTGGCAGGGTTGGAACGTGTAGACTTGCCAATAGGGTTCTGGTCGACAAATTCCACATGCTTTATCGACTGGTAGTCGCCAGCCAGCCCCATATATTCGCCCGGTGCTTCGAAGACTTCACCCAGATGACGCTTTAGGGCAGGGTATAGTATGCCTTTTATGAGCGAGGATTTCCCGCTGCCTGATACACCTGTTACGACCGTCATTACGTTCAGCGGGATGTCTACGTCAATGCCTTGCAGGTTGTTCATGCGAGCTCCTTTGATTGTTATCTTTTGGTTCCATGGTCTTCGGATTGCGGGCACGTCAATGTGGTCAGTATGGGTCAGGTATCGCACGGTGTAGCTGTGGGGATATTTCTTCAGCGCATTCTTATTGATATCAGTTGCATTGCCCTTGAAGACTATCTCTCCCCCCAGCCTTCCTGCATCAGGGCCTACGTCAATGAGGTAGTCGGCTGCGCGCATTATTTCTTCGTCATGTTCGACAATGACCACCGTGTTCCCCAGGTCGCGCAGTTCTCTGAGCACCTTGATAAGCCGGTCTGTATCGCGTGAGTGCAGACCGATGCTTGGTTCGTCGAGAATATAAAGTGAGCCAACCAGCGATGATCCCAGCGATGTAGTCAGGTTGATGCGCTGGCTTTCACCCCCCGAGAGGGTATTTGACATACGGTTCAGTGTCAGATATCCAAGTCCGACGTCCAACAGGAATTGCAGGCGCGAGTTGATTTCCGTCAGAAGGCGCTGGGCTATCTGTTGTTCCTGCTCGTTAAGTTCCAGCTGTTCGAACCAGTTTTTAAGTCTGACGACAGGCATCTGCACCAAATCAGTGATGCTGCGGCCGCCTATCTTCACGTATTCGGCTTCAGGCTTCAGCCGGGTGCCATGACACTTCGGACACGTTGTCTTTCCACGATAGCGCGATAGCATGACACGGTATTGTATCTTGTACTGGCTTTCCTTCACCATTTGGAAAAAAGCGTCTATGCTCACCTGCTCATGTATGTCCTTATTCCGCTCAGAGGGCAAGCCGTGCCATAGCTGGTCTTTCTGTTTTTGAGTAAGATTATAGTAGGGCTCAAAAATCGGGAAGTCGTCTTTGGCCGCCCTGCGACAGAATTCTTCCTTCCATATTTTCATCTTCTCTCCGTGCCAGCACACCACACAACCGTCGTACACTGATAGTGTTGTGTTAGGAATGACCAGATGTTCGTCAATGCCGATAATCTTTCCGAAACCCTGGCACTCAGGACATGCTCCCACAGGCGAGTTGAATGAGAACAGCTGGTCAGTAGGTTCTTCGAACGTCATTCCGTCAGCTTCGAAATGCATAGAGAAGTCATAGCAGATGCCGGAGGGATGAACCATGAGGCGCAGTTCGCCCCTTCCTTCGTAAAACGCAGTCTCTGACGAGTCAATCAGTCGTGACACAGCATCCTTGGCATTATCCACAGAAAGACGGTCAATAACGAGGAATAAGGAATCATTTCCATTAACCTTATCATTCTTACTATTGTCAGCATCCTGTCCGTTCTCATTCTTGCGGCTCTCCAGCCAGTCGTCTATCCTGACAATGTCGCTACCCACGGCCATGCGTGCATATCCATTCTGTACATACATCTGAAGCTGTTTCTCCAGTGTGCGTCCTTCTGCGGGATGGATGGGAGCCATCACCATAAATTTAGTGCCAGGCTGGTATTGCTGTACGCATCGTACGATGTCTTCTGCGTTATGCTTCTTTACCTCCTGTCCGCTAATCGGCGAATAGGTCCTTCCTATGCGTGCAAACAGCAGGCGCAGGTATTCGTAAATCTCTGTCGTAGTGCCAACGGTGCTTCGGGGGTTGCGTGAGATGACCTTCTGCTCTATGGCAATAGCAGGTGGAATACCCTTGATAAAGTCGCACTCAGGTTTGTTCATTCGCCCCAGGAACTGGCGTGCATAGCTCGACAGGCTCTCCACGTAGCGTCGCTGGCCTTCAGCGTACAAAGTGTCAAAAGCCAAGCTTGACTTTCCGCTGCCTGAGACACCGGCCACTACCACAAGTTGGTTACGCGGAATGCGTACATTAACATTCTTCAGGTTGTTCACCCTGGCTCCCTTTATCTCGATATAGTCACTCATGCCTGTACCTTCAATATTAATAGATTTGCGGCCGACAAAGTTACACAAAAAAAGTGAGCCAACCAAACGGTCAGCTCACTTTTGCATTCAACATTTCAACCTTTTTCTGGTTTTACGTTATTCTTATTCAGTCTTTTCCTTGTTTACAGGATAGTCTTTACTGCCTCCAGCATGCCCTTGTCCTGAATCAGGTCAAGGAACTGCTTCACCATCGCATTCAGACCTTTCACCTTGTTCAGGTCTTCCTGCCAGATGAATTCAGCGCCCAGCACACCGTCAGTCACCTTCTGGGTGTCGCCAGTAGCCCACAGCTCCTTCAGCAGGTCCATAATCTTCTGGTCGTCGTTAGGAACAATCTCTGCACCGTCCTCACGCTTGCCACCCTTATAGTAAGTAATGATGGCTGCCAGACCAAATACCAGACCCTTAGGCAACTCGCCCTTGCGCTCCAGATAGGTCTTCACACCGGGCAGGTCGCGAGCCTGGAACTTGGGGAACGAATTCAGCATGATGCTGGTTACCTGATGGTCAACGAACGGGTTGTCAAAGCGCTCCAATACGTCAGCAGCAAACTTCTCCAGCTCGTCCATAGGCAGGTCAAGCGTCTGCATCAGCTCCTCGAACTGTACCTTATGAATATACTTCGAAATGACCTCGTGGTTGCATGCGTCACGCACGATGTTTACACCGCTCAGGTATGCCACGGGCGAGAGTACGGTGTGCGGGCCGTTCAGCAACGTAACCTTACGCTTGTGGTAGGGCTCTTCAGAGGGAACGAACAGCACGTGCAGGCCTGCCTTGTCAGCAGGGAACTCCTTGGCAACCTCCTTTGGTGCTTCAATGACCCACAGGTGGAAGTTCTCTGCCTGTACGACGAGGTTGTCGCGATAGCCCACCTTCTCCTGAATCTCAGCAATCTCCTTGCGTGGGAAGCCGGGAACGATACGGTCAACCAGCGTAGCGTAAACACCACAGCACTCGTCGAACCACTTCTTGAAGTCAGCAGGCAGCTGCCACAATTCAATATACTTGTTGATACAATCCTTCAGCACATGACCGTTGAGGAAAATGAGCTCGCAGGGGAAGATGATCAAACCTTTCGTAGGATCGCCATTGAAGGTCTGCCAACGACGATACAGCAACTGCACCAGCTTGCCAGGATAGCTGCTGGCGGGCTTGTCCTCTAACTTGCAGGCGGGATCGAAGGCAATACCAGCCTCTGTGGTGTTCGAAATAACGAACCGAATCTCGGGCTGGTCAGCCAGTGCCATGAAGGCATCGTTCTGCGAATAGGGATTCAGTGCACGGCTGATGACGTCAATGCGCTCCAGCGTATTCACGGGCTTACCGTTCTCACGACCCTGCAGGTTGACATGGTACAGACAGTCCTGACCGTTCAGCCACTCTACCATACCCTTGTCAATAGGCTGAACAACGACGACAGAGCCATTGAAGTTGGTCTTCTGGTCCATGTTCCAGATAATCCAATCAACAAAAGCACGGAGGAAATTACCCTCACCAAACTGGATGACCTTTTCAGGCATCACGCTCTTCGGAGCAAAATGTTTGTTTAATGGTTTCATACTTAAATATGTTTTATAATAGTTTGTTTTAAACGTGTTGCAAAGTTACAGAATTATTTCGTAATACGAGCCGTTTTCACGTTATTTAAGACGTTAACGTTTGCGAATATCCATTATCCCTCATCGTTCAGCGTCTTATTGCTTCATCAGATATGCCTTAAAGTCGCTGAAGTCCTTCGTCATCTGTACACTTTGCTTCTCGCCCTCCATAAAGGCGCGCAGCCGTGCAGGAATGTCAATGTCGATGCCCAGAATGTCGTCTACTTTCTCTTTGAATTTAGCCGGATGGGCAGTCTCGCAGAACACACCAGTCTCGCCAGGTTTCAGACTGTCTTTCAGAGCCTGGTATCCGCATGCCCCGTGAGGGTCAAGTACATAGCCCGTTTCCTTGTAGCACTTCTGCATGGTAGCTTTTATTTGCTCGTCGTTATAAGTCGCTCCACTTATAAGACTAGTAATAGCCTTGTGAGTATCTTCTGCTGACAGCAGGCCGTTCTTTGAATAAAGATTCAAGATGCGTGCAAAGTTCGATGGGTCGCCAACGTCCATAGCGTTAGCCAGCGTCTGCACCGATGCGCGAGGTTCATATTTTCCTGTTTGCAGGTATTTATAGAAGATGTCGTTGGCATTGTTGGCAGCAATAAAACGCCTAATAGGCAGTCCCATCTGGTGACCAAAGAGTGCTGAGCAGATATTTCCGAAATTGCCTGAAGGCACACACATCACTATATTGTCAGCCTTGCCTAAAGCTTTCATCCTGGCGTATGCATTAAAATAGTAGAATGCCTGGGGCAGGAAACGTGCTACGTTGATAGAGTTGGCCGATGTCAGGCGCATGTGCTTGTTCAGTTCGTCATCCATAAAGGCCGACTTCACCAGTGACTGACAGTCATCGAACACACCGTCCACCTCAATAGCCGTGATGTTCTTGCCCAGCGTCGTAAACTGGCATTCCTGAATGGGACTTACCTTTCCCTTAGGATAAAGCACATAGACGTGTATGCCCTCTACGCCAAGGAATCCATTAGCCACAGCCGAACCTGTGTCGCCACTGGTGGCTACCAGCACATTGACCGTCTGGTCGCTCTTTCCACCTCGGCGCAGGAAGTAGCCCAACAGGCGTGCCATAAAGCGTGCTCCTACGTCTTTGAAAGCCAGCGTAGGACCATGAAACAGCTCAAGCGCATAGATATTGTCTTCAACCTCGACGACAGGACAGTCAAACGACAGCGTGTCATATACAATGTCCTGCAAGGCATCGCCGTCTACGTCGTCACCGAAGAAGTTGCTGGCTACATTGTAGGCAATATCCTGGAACTTCATTCCCTGTATGTCGTCAAAGAACTGCTTTGGCAGTTTGTATATCTCTTCTGGCATATAAAGACCACGGTCCTCTGCCAGTCCCTTGACAACCGCTTTCTCCAAGTCGGCAAGCGGAGCCTTTCCGTTAGTGCTGAAATATCTCATAATCCTTAGTCTATATTCATAAATTCGTTCATAAACTCATTCAGTCTTAGCATGCCGTAGTATCCGTCGACACACGCCTGCTCGTCATAGTATTGCACGCTGTCAGCTTCAATGTCCTTATGCCAAATGATAAAGGGCACGGGCTCATTGACGTGTATGCGCAGTTCGACTGGGGTGGGGTGGTCTGGCAGAATAGCCATGCAGACGGGCGTGTCCATCTGTCTGATGGCCTCATAGATGGGCTTAATAAGCCGTTTGTCCAGATAGTCAATGGCCTTCAGTTTCAGTTCCAAGTCACCATCGTGGCCGGCTTCGTCTGTAGCCTCGACGTGCACAAAGACGAAGTCATCTTGTTTCAGCGCCTCGATGGCAGCCTGCGCCTTCCCTTCATAGTTGGTATTGGCCAAGCCTGTTGCTCCTGGCACCTTGATGATGCGCAGACCGGCATAGCGTCCGATGCCTTGTATAAGGTCAACGGCTGAGATGACGGCTCCGGTCTTTATTTGTGGATACTGTTGCATCAGCGTCTGCATCTCAGGACGGTAACCACCGCTCCAAGGCCATATGCTGTTGGCCTGGCGCTCGCCGTTCTTCGCTTTCTCTATGTTGTAGGGATGCTTGGCCAGCAGTTGCTGCGATTTCAGGATGAGAGTGTTAATCAAATCAGCTGTCTGTTGCGGAGTAAGGCGGCCAATTTCTGCTTTTGAGTCGCAGGCCACGGCAGAGGCATTTGACGGCGTTTCTGCTTTTACCAGAAGGGGCTGCCAAGGCTCATTAGGATGGTCGTGGGGTGGGGCACACACGATGTGCTTGGAGCCGCCTTTGATGACGAGCAGGTGGCGATACTGAATACCTGTGATAAACTTCACGCGCTCACAGCCCTCTTGTTTGTTGATGGGTTCTGCAAGTTCCTTGTTCAGATAGTCAATCAGCACACGGGCGTCGTCTGTTTCCAGGTTACCGCCATTGTGAGTGATAATCTTTCCGTCTTCCAGCGTGATGATGTTACAGCGGATGGCCATGTCGTCGTCGGCCATGTCGTAGCCTATGCTTGCAGCCTCCAAGGGCCCTCGGCCTTCATATACCTTATTCAGATCGTAGCCCAGAATGGCCGTATTGGCCACTTCAGAGCCAGGGGGGAATCCCTCTGGAACAGTAACCAGCCGACCCGTACGTCCTTCACGGGCCAGCTGGTTCATATATTCAGGACGGGCATATTGCAGCAAAGTCTTATTGCCCAGAGCGGCGACCTTATGGTCGGCCATTCCGTCGCCTAATATAATAATGTGCTTCATTATATGTTGGCAATAGACATGATGTTAGCAAACACACCGGCGGCAGTGACGGCAGCACCGGCGCCATATCCCTGTATGAGCATAGGATACTCTTTATAGCGCTCTGTGGTGAGCAGCACAATATTGTTCGAGCCTTCCAGCGGGTAGAAGGGATGGTCGGCAGGTACCTCTTTCAGTGCCACACTGGTCTTGAAGTCTGAGGGATTTTCCTCGTTGGCCTCCATCGTGGCAACAAAGCGCCACCGCTTGCCTTCTTTCTCGAGCACCTTGCGACGGGCCTCGAAGTCGGCGTCCAACTCGGGCAGCCGCTTCCAGAAGTCGTCCAACGAGCCCTGGAAGTAGTCGTCGGGTACGAAGAGATGCTTTTCTACGTCATCTTGCTCCACTTTATATCCAGCCTCGCGGGTTAGGATGACCAACTTGCGTATAACGTCCGTTCCGCTGAGGTCGATACGTGGGTCAGGCTCCGAGTAGCGCTGTTCCTTGGCACGACGTACAGTCTCCGAGAAGGGCACGTCAGCAGCTATTTCGTTGAAGATGAAATTCAGCGTACCAGAGAGTATGGCTTCAATTTTCAGAATCTTGTCGCCCGAGTTACACAGGTCGTTGATCGTGCCAATGATAGGCAGTCCGGCTCCTACGTTGGTTTCATAGCGGAACCATACGCCGCGGTCGCGAGCCGTCTGCTTCAGCTTGATATAACTGTCATAGTCGCTGGAGGCTGCTATCTTGTTGGCTGCCACCACGCTGATATTATGCTCCAGGAAGGTCTGGTAGAGCTGTGCTATCTGTCTGCTGGCCGTACAGTCTACGAAGACGCTGTTGAAGATGTTCATCTTCACTATCTCGTCGCGCATGTGTTCCGTATTAGCGGGGTATCCGGCACGCAGAGTCTTCTCGTAGTTGTCGAGGTCGATGCCGTCACGGTCCAGCACGAAGTTGTCGACGTCAGAAATACCGACCACGTTCAGCTTCAGTCTTCGTGACTGCATCAGGAATTGCTGCTGGGTGCGTATCTGCTCCAGCAGCATGCCACCCACCGTACCGATGCCACAGATGAAGATGTTGAGCACCTTGTATTCAGAGAGGAAGAACGAGTCGTGCAGGACGTTGAGCGACTTGCGCAGGAATCGTCCGTCGACGACGAACGATATGTTGGTCTCGGACGCGCCCTGGGCACATGCAATGACACTGATGCCACTGCGTCCCAGCGTACCAAAGAGTTTTCCTGCAATACCTGGCGTCTGCTTCATGTTCTCGCCTACGATGGCTATGGTGGCCAGTCCGCTTTCTACCTGCATGGGGAACATGGCACCCGTCTCAATCTCCTTGGCGAACTCCTGGTTCAGCACCTCGGCAGCAGCCTGTGCGTCTTCGTCGCGCACGCCGATGGAGGTTGAGTTCTCTGACGAGGCCTGGCTGACCATGAATACCGAAATACCCTGGTTGGCCAGTGTGGTGAAGATACGACGGTTGACGCCAATGACGCCCACCATCGACAGTCCAGTAACGGTAATCAGCGTGGTGCCCTTAATGCTCGATATGCCCTTGATGGGCTTCTGGTCGTTCTCTATGTGGTCCTTAATGAGTGTTCCCGGATGTTCTGGGTTGAAGGTGTTTTTCACCCTGATAGGGATGTTCTTCACGCATACGGGGTATATGGTGGGCGGATAGATGACCTTTGCTCCGAAGTTACAAAGCTCCATGGCCTCTACATACGAGAGTTCGTTGATGGTGTATGCTGTTTTGATGACCTTTGGGTCGGCAGTCATGAATCCGTCTACGTCAGTCCATATTTCCAGCACTTCAGCGTCCAATGCTGCTGCAATGATTGCTGCTGTGTAGTCAGAGCCTCCGCGTCCCAGGTTGGTGGTCTCGTGCGAGTCGCTGTCACGTGCTATGAAGCCAGGTACTACATATATGCATCCATCGGAGAGTGTGGCGAAGTGTTCCTTCACCAGTTGGTTGGTCAGTTCGGTGTTCAGCACGTGTCTGCCCTGTTTCTTCTCCGTGCGGATGAAGTCGCGGGAGTTCATGCGTACTCCGTTCTTTACCATGGCTGCAACGATGTGTGAACTGAGCCGTTCGCCATACGAGATGATGGTGTCTTGGGTCTTCTTGGAAAGGTCGTGAATGAGGTAGACACCATAGTAAATGCTGCGAAGCTGTTCGAACAGTTGGTCTACATTGTTAAACAGGTCAATGCGCTTCTTGTCGTCCTGGATGATGGTGTCTATCATCTGGTGGTGGCGTTTGACCATCGCGTCAAATTCCTCGCGATATGCCGCTTCTCCGCGCTGGGCCATCAGCGACGTCGCAATGAGTTTGTCGGTAATGCCGTCAAGTGCGCTTACTACTACTACGACAGGTTGCGTCCGTGCCTCTGCCTCCACAATTTTCTTTAAGCTTAAAATGCTTTTTGCGGAACCTACGGACGTTCCGCCGAATTTCATTACTTTCATATTTCTATGCAATTTATCTTACCGCCGGTACCCCTCAAACAAATGGGGCTTACTCCTACGGCGCGACAAAGGTAATATAAAAAAATGGACTAACCAAACGGTAAGCCCACTTTTTTTGTCCTTTTCTTTTCCCCTTTACGAGTACAGATATCGCTTGATGCTTCGCTTAGGTGTCTTTTCAAACTCTTCGCGCTGTATTTCTATCTCAGCTATCTTCTCGTAGGCAGGCAGCAGCTCGTTCAGCTGGTTTCGGTTCTGCTCCATGATATTCTCAATGTCTTTCTGTGTGAAGCGCATGTTCTTTGCTTCGTCGTAGTCGGGGTATACCAGTCCCACCAGCTTGGTGTCTCGCTGCACTACGACGCACTCGACCACCATTGGCATGGAGTTCAGCTTGTCTTCTATTTCCTCAGGGTATATGTTCTGTCCGTTGGGGCCCAGCAGCATGTTCTTCGAACGTCCGTTGATGAAGACATTGCCGTCGCTGTCCATGGTGCCCAGGTCGCCCGTATGGTACCATCCGTCCTTGTCAATGGTCTGGTGCGTGGCTTCCTCGTTTTTGTAGTATCCCAGCATGACGTTGAGGCCTTTAGCCAGTATCTCGCCAGGCACAGTCGAAGGACTGCTTGAGTCTATCCTGACCTTCATGTGGTAGGCTTCCTGTCCGCACGAGCCCTGTACGAAGGTGTGCCAGTCGCGATAGCAGATGATGGGTGCACACTCTGTGGCGCCGTAGCCCACGGTGTATGGGAAGTCTATCTTCTTCAGGAACGATTCTACCTCCTGGTTGAAGGCAGCGCCTCCGATAATGACTTCGTACAGCTCGCCTCCGAAGGCTTTCACCACCTCCTTGCATATCATCTCGCGCACTTTCTTCGAGATGACGGGCATGGACAGCAGCAGCCGCATGCGGTTGTTCTGTATCTTGGGGAACACCTTCTTGCGTATTATCTTCTCAATGACCAGTGGCACGGCAATGATGATTTTGGGCTTTACCTCGGCAAAGGCTTGTGCTATGATGGCTGGCGAAGGTACACGGTTCAGGTAGTAGACGTGGCATCCGTGCAGAAACTCGAAGATGAACTCGAAGGCCATGCCGTACATGTGTGCCATGGGCAGTATCGATATGATGCGGTCGCCCTTGTCGATGGTCTTTCCCAGCACGTGCATGGCGAAGTCGTAGTTCGACCACAGTGCCCGGTAGGGTATCATGACACCCTTCGAGAATCCTGTCGTTCCTGCGGAGTAGTTGATGACGGCCAGCTCGTCGCCGTTGGATTCCTTATAGTAGCTGACGTGCTCCTTGCGGAAGTATTTGGGAAACTTCTTGCCGTACAGCTCGTTCAGGTGTTCACGTGCGTATGTCAGCTTGTCGGTGCGGCTTACCATGAGCGAATAGTCGGGGTTGTTGATGATACCCTCCAGGTGTGGCATCTGCATGGGGTCTATCAGAGTGGCCACATGGTCGCCCACGAAGAGCAGCTTGGCGTCAGAGTGGTTCACGATGTTGTGTATCTGGTCGGCCATGAACTCGTGCAGTATGGGTACTGCCACGGCTCCGTAGGTCAGTGTGGCCAGGAAGGCTACTGCCCACTGGCTGGAGTTTCGGCCGCAGAGTGCTATCTTGTCACCACGCTCCACGCCACAGTTCTCGAACAGAATGTGTAGCTTTTCTATCTTTCGGGCCACGTCGTGAAACTGCAGAGTGGCTCCCTTGTAGTCTGTTAGTGCATCCAGGTTCCAGTTATTGATGATGCTCTGTTCTATCAATTGATTAAAACTGGGAATGTTTTCCATATTCTTATACCTTATTTATATAAATAGCGTTTAATACTCTTCTTTGGTGTCTTCTGGAATTCTTCCTTGTACAGCTCGAAGTCCTGAATACGACAGTAGACTGGCAGCATGGCGTTCAGTTCCTGCCGGTTCTGCTCCATGATGTTCTCCAGGTCTTCCTGTGTGAATCCCATGTTCCTGGCTTCTTCCATGTCGGGGTGTACCAGTGCGGCCAGTTTATCGCCGCGCTGTACCACGATGCACTCGCTCACCATGGTCATCGAGTTCAGCTTGTCCTCAATCTCCTCGGGGTACACGTTCTGTCCGTTGGCACCCAGCAGCATGTTCTTCAGTCGTCCGCGAATAAAGATGTGTCCGTCGTCGGCCATGGTGGCCAGGTCGCCCGTGTGGTACCATCCTTCCTCGTCGAGGGCCTGACGTGTGGCCTCCTCGTTCTTGTAGTAGCCCAGCATGACGTTCATGCCTCGTGTTACTATCTCGCCTTCCTGATTCTGCGGGTCTGCTGAAAGAATCTTCACCTCCATGTGCTCCACGGCAGTACCGCACGAGCCGGGCACGAAGTCGTGGTAGTCGCTGTACGATATCAGCGGTGCGCATTCCGTGGTGCCATAGCCTACGGTGATGGGGAATTCTATGTCGCGAAGGAACTTCTCTATTTCCTGGTTCAGTGGCGCTCCGCCCACAATCACCTCGTAGGCCCTGCCGCCAAAGGCGGCATACACCTCCTGGCAAATACGCTCTTTTACCTTTTTCTGCACCACAGGCATCTGGAGCAGCAGCTTTACGGCGTTGCTCTGTATCTTTGGGAACACGCGTTTGCGTATTATCTTCTCAATAATCAGCGGTACGGCAATCACCACGTCGGGTTTTACCTCTTTGAAAGCCTCTGCGATGACGGCAGGCGAGGGCAGACGTGTCAGGAAGAACAGGTGGAAGCCCGAAAGGAATGGGAACAGGAACTCCATTGACATTCCGTACATGTGAGCCATAGGCAGTATGCTGAGGGTCTTCGAGAACTTGGGCATCTTCGAGCCCAGGTATTTCTGGCAGAAGTCTACGTTGCCCCACAATGCGCGGTAAGGCAGCATCACTCCCTTCGAGTAGCCCGTAGTGCCGCTGGTGTAGTTGATCATGCACAGCTCCTCGCCGTCGCCTTTGTACCAATTAATATCCTCGCGGCGGAACGCATTGGGATACTTGCGGCCGAAGAGCTCGTTCAGCCTCTCGCGCGCATCGGTCAGCTTCTCATTGTGCGACACGTAGAGCGAGAAGTCTGGCAGGTTGAAGATGCCTTCCAGACCAGGCATCTGCTGTTCGTCTATCTGGTTCACCACGTAGTCGCCCACAAACAGCAGACGGCTCTCCGAGTGGTTCACGATGTTGTGTATCTGTTCGCCGTTGAACTCATGCAGTATGGGCACTATCACGGCCCCGTAGGTCAGCGTGGCCAGGATAGCCACGGCCCAGTGGGCAGAGTTGCGGCCACACACGGCCACCCGGTCGCCCTTTTCAATGCCCGCGGCCTTCATCATGATGTGAAGCTTCTCTATTTTACGGGCTACGTCGTGATACTGAAGCGTAGCCCCCTTGTAGTCTGTCAGCGCGTCGAGCAGCCAGTTGTCCTTTATCGTCTTCTCGATACAGGAGTTAAAACTTGGTATGTCGTTCATTGCACAATTTTCGAAATTTTGTGCAAAGGTAATATCTTTCCTGCACATAACAAAAAAAAATGTGCAGTTTTTTGTGTCCGTAGCAAAAAAATATAGTTTAAGCGAAAAATAAGACAACACGAGGGGCATTTCAAATACATGAAACACCCCTCGCGAGCTTTAGAATATAAAATATGATGTTTACTTAATTCAGAACTTATACCTCAATCCGGCCACCAGCATACCCTGTTCGCCGAAACCGGCTTCAAGGAAGCAGCGCACGCTCGTTCCTACCTCCATGCCCAGGGCCGACACCTGGCCGGTAAAGTACGTGGCACTCTTCGACTTATCCTTTTCGGGCAGGTTCGAGACAATCATGATACCTGCTGCCGCCTTCGAGTACAATCCGAAGTGCTCTTTGCGCAGCCAGCTCCACTTCAGCGAGGGCATGACAGAAATGTACATCGTCTTGTAGTCGTTCTTCGTCCCCCACTTGCACCCCGTCAGCGTGGCAACGCCGCCCACGCCAATGCTGGGCGACACGAAGTGGTAGTACTCCACGCCCACCGGCCCCCAGAATCCGGTCTGGTCGCCGGACGACAAGGCTCCCGTAAAGGTTGACAATATGTCCGAGATGGCCCCGAAACCATACGTTACACCTATTTCGTTCGTGTATTCGTCCTGTGCGTTCACATTTGCCACGGCCGTCATCATCATAGCCGCCACGAGTAATAATCTCTTCATTCGCTTCATACTTTTTCTTTTACATATTATTTTGCGTGACAAAGATACGAATAATATCACCTACCGCCAAATATTTCGTCCATTTTATGTACGGAAAAGGAAAACGTACACGTCCGGCATCAGTCCGCTTCATGTCCAGTATATGTCCAGTATATGTCCAGTATTTGTTCAGTCATTCACTGAACAAATACAGCAGAAATGATGTACATGTAGTGGACGACAGGGAGAAGGAAGT
>Ga0247608_10002353_pt1 | contig 23861 bp, 20 predicted proteins | sample 176DNAGHGlowgp2_FD_193490 | JGI IMG/M metagenome (GOLD analysis project Ga0247608, IMG submission 193490) | Sheep rumen microbial communities from Palmerston North, Manawatu-Wanganui, New Zealand - 1766 DNA GHGlow gp2 | ecosystem: Host-associated > Mammals > Digestive system > Stomach > Rumen ... | reverse complement strand
TATTCTGAATCTCGGGTTCCGCCTCGATGTCCTCTTGGTGTTCCTTTTAAAAGGTTCCTTCCCTCGCGCCGCTTCGCAACGGCGCAGGTATCTTGTGCTGGCCTCAGACTTTCAAAGAACTTTCGCTAAACCTCTTTCATAATCATTGTCTCCCCTTCGTGTTTAGCGGGTGCAAAAGTACTACCTTTTTCTAAACTGGCAAGCACTTTTTTCAAATTTTTTTCATCTTTTTTCCATCACACTGACTATCAGCGAGAAAAAAGTTCATCATATTTTCATTTTTCTAGGTTTTAGGTTGGTTTTTGAGAGAAAAACGAGCACTTGGGGCGGTTTTCAAGGGAGTTTTCATGGCCACAGGAAGGTATTTCTTGGACTTTTTCGAGGAAAAAGCGGCCGTGAGAGGCTTGGTTCGGGGGACATGAGAGGCTTGGTTCGGGGGACACACACATTATTATATATATAAGGGGACGGCTTCCTGATAGATTTAGCTTCGCTGAAATCATAGATATTAATATTAGTCAACACAGAGCGTTTGCTCCAAAAAAACAGTCATTATTGAGGTTAGCCAGGGAGGAAAACACCGCTTCGAGCGCGACGCTCACAATAAATTCGTCTGCAAATGACCTATACCATCTTCGACGGCGACGGCATCCGTGTGGCCATGCGCCAATCGAAGCACAACATAATCAGAGAAGGCTACACCTATTATTACGACACCGACAACGGTCTGTTGATTTCCGCCGCTGCGGAGAACGACTCCGTGTCATACCATTACATCGACCTGATGATGGAATAAGGATTCGCCGACAAAGCGATCAATAAGAGACGACAAAAGCCGCCGTAAGGGTCCCTTGTGGCGGCTTTCTCTTTTTACCGTAGCACCAGCAGGCATGTCATGCCGACACTGGCCTGTGCGATGGCGGGCATCTGTGATTGCGGTTTTCTTGTCCTTTCTCCATGATGAGAAAGGACCAAAGAATCTAGGCCGACATCAAGGGCCTACCGCACTTGGCAACCGCCCCTCCCCCATGTCGGCCGTGGCCCTCGCGCCCAACCCGGTCGGTCTTTGGCGTTCCCACACATTACCAACTACTTACCAGACAGCAAACGACAACAAACGACTACAGTCGACTACAAACGTTTAATCAACGGATAGGTTTTGACAAATGGCGTTACTTTGCGATAACAAAACAATAAAAAAATGGAGCAAACAAAACAAATAACCTTACCCGAGTTCATCGAGACCAATCTCCAAAGGACAAAACAACTATTCAAGATTCCGACCAACCCGAACAAAGAATTCAGAAGCGAAAGGAGAATTGTAATCAGAGAGGCTTACAAGCTATTGCTATCAAAACTAAGTGGAAAGAACTATATCAAGAATGATTTCCTGAACGAGAATGTTTACATTATCTGGAAAGAAAGCTTTCAGAAAGCCTCAAACAACGCCACCCGTTGCTGGCAAACCACATACGCTGTGCTTAAATTACCCGAAATCATCAAACATGCCAAACCATTTGACGAAAAATACAGATTCACAGACATCAAAAAAGGCATACAAACCAAAAACCGGTATGTTGAATTAATTAAACTGAGATACACCTTCAATAGCCAGAAACTGGCTTACATGAATTTCACCATCGAGCTGACGATCGGAAAGAAAAAGGATGGGAAACACGTCCAGTACAGCTTAGAGCACATAAAAAAAGCGTGTAGTTAATCCATGCCGAAGCCGATCTACACGTTTTATGATGAATGCGCAGTTAATCCATGCAAAAGCCGATCTGCGTTTCACGCTGCAAAATTACTACTTTTCCACAAACCCGCAAGTATTTTTCTCTAACCGAAATGAACCGAACCGTGCCCAAACTTTTCGGATGATTCGGATGGGTTCGGTTAGAGATTGTTTAACGTGGCACCAGCAGGCATGTCATACCGAGCCTTCCCCCTTTTAAGGGGGTGCCCGAAAGGCGGGGGATTCAGGCGAGTGTATCTATGCCTGCGGATTGGCCGTGCCTTGTTTATGCCTTGTTTATGCCTAGTTTATGCCTAGTTTATGCCTAGTTTATGCCTAGTATATGGGTAGTATGTACTCTGTAATTTGCTGATGTAATTTGCTGATTTTGGTTGTCACTTTCGTGTCCTACGACTGAATCAAGTTGACGGGTTAATAATTTAAGACTGTTATGAGTTGTCAGCCGCTTTTTCTGCGACTGGTTTTTGTTTACTCTGATTGCAGAGCCAGAGCTTTTGGTTTGCCTCAGTTCATTGGGGTTCGATGCCCCAATGAACTGAAAACAAACTCGCTTGTTTGCTCCGACGCTGTCGCCGTCGCTTTGGTTTGCCGCTGCAAATATATGTGTTTTTCATCATACCGCTGCTTTTTGTTCTCTTCTGATGGCATCTTCACGCCAAGAGTGCCAATGCCGCTTCATATCTCCCCTCATCTGGTGCGCCTGATTGGGCGTGTGCCAGTCAATGCTGCTGTGAGGACGTTCCGAGTTATAGAACCGAATGGCCTTTTCGACCGCTTCGACTACTTGCTCCAGGCTAGTAAACGTTTGTCCGTGAAGGAGTTCGTTCTTGACAGTATTGTTGATGCGTTCGGCCATTGCATTGTCTTTCGGGTTGCCGCTCTCGGTCATGCTTGGCGTAATGTCGTGCAGTCTCAGATGTTTTATGTACTCCGCACTGGCGTACTGGGTACCGCGGTCGGAATGGTGGATGAGGGTGTCGGCAAAGCCTTCGGGCAACGTGGATACGGCTTTCTTCAAAGCTACTATGCTGTATTCAGCTTCAAGCGTCGGAGCCACACAACTGCCCAGGACGCGTTTGCTGTAGGCATCCATGACAAGTGCCAGGAAGCAGAAACGGTAGCCAAGTCGGGCCGTCTCGTCTTCTATCGGCACATAGGTTATGTCACTGACCCATATCTGATTGGGACGCATAGGGATCACGTTCTTCACAAGGTTCGGATAGGTCGGCAGGGTATGCCGAGAGTCAGTCGTGCGTGGGGCACGAAGTCGCTGCACAACGTTCAGCCCGCGCTCGTGAAGGATACAGCGGAACACATCGCGTCCCACACGGTACTCTTCACCGAAACGGGTCAGGTACATGCGCCAGAGCTTATCGGCACCGATTCTCGGGTCCTTCTCCCTGACCTCGCGCACGAACTGGACAACAAACCGCTCTATCGCGAGTCTACGGAACAGAAGGTCGTCATCACGCTTGTAAAAGGCCTGTCGTGTGACACCGGCCAGCGCGCAGAGCTGTTTCACTGGATACCGCTTTTCTCTGCGCAGCCTTTCGACTGTCCGGTGTCGGCTTTTTTTCGTATCTCGATGCCGAACATCTCTTCCGCCACGTCTATCATCGTGTCGCAGAAATCTGCCCGCATCGTCTCGTCGTACAGCTTCTTCTTCAGTTCCAGAATCTCTGCCCGAAGAGCCTTTATCTCTTCGGCCTGGTTATCAACCGGCTTGTTCTTCATAAGCAGTGCGCTCTTATCATTCTCCGCCGCAAATTTATGAATAATTCTTGATACGACAGACTGTGCTGTATCATATCTCCTTGACAATTCACTTTGACTTACGCCTTCGAGATAATGAAGCCTCACCATCTCCATTTTTTCTTCTTGACTGAATTTCTTCCGTCTCTTTTTGATTCTCTCCATTTTTGTTGACTATTGTGTCAACTTTTTTCAGCGTAAGACACTCTGTATGTGGGTATGGTGTGATATGCGAGCTGCCAGGTCATGCCCACGCTGGCCTTTGCAATGGTTGGCATCTGTGGTTGCGGTTTTTCTTGTCCTTTCTTCTTGATAAGAAAGGACCAAAGAATCAAGGCCGACATCATGGGCCAACCGCACTAGGCGACCGTGGTTGGTGAGCCCGTCGAACCACCCCGCCATGTCGGCCGTGGCCCGCGCGCCCAACCCGGTCAAGGTTTGGCGTTCCCGCACACAAGGTCCGTTGTTGTCGCTTCCTTTCTTAACGGCGCGCTCCCGCCCCTTGCCGTCATGGCGGACAGGGATCCGCCTTCCCCTATACCTTTGGGAGCCTCCCCAGCAGTGCCAAGGCAACGGCCCAGAGGACCGTCCACAGCGGCACGAGGATCATGAAACGGGTGTGCTTGGTCTTGTGCCGGAAGAGCATCATGCCCATCCAGCAGCCCAGTCCCCCGCCCAGGCGTGCCACCCACAGCAGCACCCGCTCCGGGATGCGACGGCTTCCCTTGTGCTTCGACTTCGCCTTGTCCACGCCATAAAGGACGAGGCCTAAGAGGTTGATGAGGATAAGGTATAGGAGGAGGATTGGGGGCATATTGTGATGATAAAACGCGATTCCCAATTGGGGAACGGTTTATTTGTAAGCCTTCAGCTCAAAGCTCACCTTATTATACATTCAATGCTCTTTCAATGACATATTTGAAAGATTGTATTCAATATAGAATTGATTTGGGCCATATTCCTTGAATACTCGTACCCGATCCATCATCTTTTTTCCACACTCCTCTTTGTTCTCCATTTTTGTAATTTCTTGTGACGAATAATTGGAAATCTTTGAAACATAAAATGTGTTGTCAACGCGGATTAAATCTTCATTTTCTCCAACGGAATAAGCGATCTTGTTACCAAAAGTCAAAGGTGTATTGCTTTTGTTGAATGAAACACTATGAGGATCTTTCCTTCCTGGGTTCATGTATAAATCGCAGGAGCGATAGACAGTATTCTTAATGTCGAACTCGGTGATGACTTTTGATGTCTTAGGTGGAATGCAAACAATTTGCTTCTCAGCGACAGAAACGCTATTCGACGATGCACTGGTGATGGTTCCTGTCGTCCCATAGACATAGCCATTCTTATAAGAAGTTTGGCTGCTGGTTACATATCCTCCTAACGCAGTATAGACGAGATGCGCATTAGTGGCAGATGAGCCATTGATGTAGGTCAATTGAGTGGAAGTTAGTCTTGATTTACTATCCGTGAAGACTCTGTTGCGGAAATAATCAAATGCCACTCCGTTTTCAACATAGAAGCATTGGTCGAGATGCAGATAAATGTTCTCCGAGGTCTTGTTGTGGAACACAAAGCCTATCTCTCCATTCTCTTTCCAGAAGTTGTAAAGAATCTCACAGTTGTCATCTTCAAACACCATACAGTTATCGCGCATAGTTATATCCGAGATGGGTTGAGTTTGATACATCTGAAAATACCTTACAGGAGCGCATGACGAAAACGCCAAGCATAACATTGCAACAAATAACAATCGTTTCATACTACAATCCCTTGTGTTCGTGTCGGGAGCAACTTTTAGTATATGTAATTAAACATTTTTATTTTACCAGGGGGGAAGCGACATGGCAACGAATATCACTCCCAATAAAAACACAATCAAAGGTCATCAAGCACATTTTGCCTAACAGTTTCTGAATTTGCTTTGTCGGTGTATGACAACCGTACACGAGCTTGATAGTCGTATGTACCTCCGACAAGCGTCAATTCAATTTCGCCTAACTCAGTACTAAAAATTGTGTACCATTCAATTTCTCTGTCATTTATAGCATACATTTTCAATCTGCTATCATTACCATGATAATTAGTAAACATCTCGACATTATAATCCGGTTCACCATATTTTACCGTTAATAACTCTTTAAGATTTTCATAATCATACAAAAGTGTAGACCATGTGTCTTTTTCAGGGAATAAAACAGAAATACGATTTACAACATCGCAGCTACTTAATGTGGAAACCCCAACGATACAGTCTTTATAACCAGCAAAATCTCCAATAAGTAGGGCTATGCCATTACTCGTCGTTCCTTCACTCTTGAATCCCGCTTTCACCATTGCTGCAGTGTACTGCTTCAATGTACCATCTATCGGAACACCTTTGAACGAAAGATGTTCTTGAGCCTTGATGCTGCCCATAATGACTAGGCAAACCAATATAATTATTAGTTTTTTCATAGAATTATGTTTTTGTTATTGTTTTGCAATATTAAATACTTTTTTAATACAACAAGGCACTTAAAACAAAAAAAATTCCTAAAAAGGTAATCATCAAACCTATCGACAATACCCTCACCCCTTGCTGTCTTAGCGGACAACGCAATCTCCCGAACGGGAAGTATATTTAATAAAACTCTTCCCAGAAGGCCTGGTCCTCATCGCCGTTTTTCTTGACTAATACCCATGTGCGTCCTGTCTTGGTGTTGATAAGAAACATATCGCCAGCAACAAAACCTCCAATGAAAATTTGGTAGGTAGGCTCAGTGTAGGTTTGATTATCCTTAGGATAAACGGTCATCTCTTGCCAAGAATCACCACCCGTTGGGGTTTGCACCAACTGATACACTTTACCTTCAACTTTATCCAGGAAAAAGGTGTATCTGCGCGCAATTGGACTTTGAATTACCTCAAAGCGGGCATTGTTCATTTGTGTATAGACTGCTTGTTTGTCTTGTGCGAATATTTGAACCGATAAAAACAAGACAAAGAATAATAGTATAAACTTTTTCATCTTTTTATTGTTATTAGTGATGCAAAAGTATAGTTTTTATTTCATAAACGACTTAGAAGTTGGCTTTTCCTTCAAATACCATTCATTAAAGTTTGTATAAACCACATCCGTTTCAAACGTTTTAATGATAACACCGTTGGCCCAGCGGTCTTTTATGTCGTCATAAGTGCTTCCACGTTTTAGAATAATGTCAACAACCATCCACCCATTGGGGTATCTAAATCCTTCAGACCTTCGTCGTCCTCTAACATTGATAGATATGAAGCTCTTTTTGCCTTCTATATTGGTTTTACATAGCAGGATGTCACTACCAAATCTTCTGTACTTATAATGCACTTTGAAGATATCATACCCCAATTCCTTTAGATCATAAATAGCATCTGCATCAAACATGGTATAATTATCATGGTATTGTAGATACGGATGTAAATAAAGTGTGCCCTCAATAAAGTTGCGCTTTAGTAATTCACCAGCAAGCCTATAAATAGGATTTGAATTGGATGAATATGATATGACTTCAACTTCTTTTTGAACTATTTCCTCTTGCGTTATCCATTTCCTGTCTGTCGAAGTTTTTGTAAGAAACTCACGAAGTTCTTCCTTGTCGAGATTTTGATAATTGAGGTCTATTTCCAAACAATTGAGTTGGTTGTCGACGATGACACGTCTTTTCCTCCCTTTCACTTCATGGCTGACATAAAACTCGATTAAAATACGCTGTCCATCTTCCGTTATTCCTTCGACATCGGGCTTTATATGGTATTTTTCATCCCACACTTCGGATTTGATATCATATAGCTTCACCAAGCCAGAAGGGAAACCACCTGATGACGGCGGTAACATCAACTGCCCTACTTCCAACAACACTTCTTTAGCCATTTGATGAAGAATAGTTTCATCAGAACCTTTGCAATCATGGTTATGGATATGGGCAAAGTGAGGTGCGCGTTTCCGGCCTTGTCTTGCAGAAAGAGGCTGCTCGCAGATTGGACAACGGCAACCACATGATGCACCATTGGGTACATCCTTGACGTGGACGAGAACCTTGTTCTCATCCCACGCACGAGTCAATAAGGCACCCATTGCTAAAACTTCCTTTCAATGAATTTTAGCAAATCACCTTCAAGATACTTGATGCCTTGTGGTGCCCGCACAAATCCATGCTTTATCAGGTTCTCTTCAGTGAGCTTGCCCGAATGTGACTCTTTCACCAAACGGAGTAGCGCATACTTTGTTTGCGATTCATCCTGAATGCGTTCCTTGTTTACCCAAAACTCTTCTTCCTTAGCCATCCAACGGTCATAAAGTTCATTGATCCGCTCGACTGTCATCTTATACTTTATCTCACGATCTTCGGAGACATAGACATAAACAATGTCGCCAACATTGATGTTGAAGCGTGTCTGTTGCCAATGAAACTCGCCATATTTGGCAAGGCATTCAGCTAGAAGAAACGTAGAACGCTTCGCTGTGATAAGGATGTTGCGATGTTCAGTTGGAGCGACATGAGGTGCACGATAGACCGTGTAATGATTTCGAGTGGCTCCATTTGGGATGATTTCTACCGAGCAATCCATTGCTGCTGCAATTTTGCAGAGGACATCAAGACCGGGTGAGAATTTTCCTTTTTCAATACGGGAAAGGTTGGATGCATCAATATCGGCATATTTAGCCAAATCCTTGGCTTCAAGATTACGTTCCTCGCGTAGCGTACGAATTTGTGCACCGATTCGTTCTCGCTCATTGTTACGGTCGGGACCACACCAATATGGATGAGCAAAGCATCCCATCCGCATCATTTCCCGATAAATCGGGCCCATAATAACTGCAGGGTCACCTTGATAGTACTTGTCAAAGAGAAATGCGATGATTTGAGCATCTTGCTCTTGAAGTTCGATTGGGACTACTCCACTGAGTCCCACTGTGAAACGGTCACCTTGTGGCGTTTCAACGGTCACCTTATTAAGGCTGACGAATTTAACTTTAGTTTTAATCTCCATAATTCAATAATTTGCGACAGGGAATACCCTTAATATCAAGTGAATTATAGCGCAAAAATAGAAATAATAATTCAATTGGCAAATAAAACAAGTGAATTATTTGGAATTTTATTTCTCAATAATACATCTCCACATATTTATAAGCCTTCTCAAAGACGTCGTTGTCCTTGATTTTGTATTTCAGCCATAGGATGGAACGCAACATTTTGCGAACTTCATTCTGTCCAGTTATCGTTTTGAAGGCGTTGTTGAAACGACGAACGATGTCGACCACTTGCGTGTCGATGTCGTTCACCACGTTTTCCACCACGATGGGCGTCTCGGGCGTCTTGATGCTCTCGAAGAGCTCCGTCAAGGCGGCTCTTGCCTGCTGACGCTTGTCTTGGGGCTGATCCAACTTCTGCTCCGTGTCGAGCACTTCCTTGGCCAAGGCCAAGAGGTCTTTCAGGAATTGGATGCTGTCAATCTGTTGCTGGCGCAAACGCTCCTGCAACTCCCTGAGCTTTTCGCTGAGTAGTTTGAATTCCTTTGAGTTGGCATGTTTTTGGTTGCCAAGACGCAACTTCAGCATCTTCTGAATCTCAATGATGGTGCGGTTGCGCTTCGACTCGTCGTTGATGCACTCGTCAACGATGCGGCTGTTGACCACCAAGTCTTCAATGGTCTCACCAATATCAATTGAGGTGACGTTCTCATGTATCAGTTCGATGGTCTTGGGACCGAGTATGGACCAAATCAGGTTACCCGTACTCGTCACCGGCCGCACGCTTTCAAACACTTGGCTCAGCCAGATGTAATCCATCTTGAAGGGCAGGATGTCTTTATCGGGTGCCACCACTTCCCAAGCTTTGTGCAATCTTTGGTAATGGGCCGCAAACTGGGTCTTCACATTCTCATCACGCAGTTTTTCTTGCGCATCTTCCAAGCCTTGGAAGCCACCAACCGAACGGTCGACGCCAGGGAAAAAGTCAAGGCAGTCTTGCATCCAGCCTGGAATCCTTTCCTTGATCTCGTTGATGTTGGTAATGACCGTCTTCACTGATTCTTCGTCGAAACGTAGCGCATTGGCATAATTATCGAACACGCCCACATAATCCACAATCATTCCGCACTTCTTGCGCGCCTCATAGACGCGGTTGGTACGGCAAACGGCTTGCAGCAACGTGTGGTCTTTCATGGGCTTGTCGAGATACATACACTGCAGTATCGGGGCATCGAATCCTGTCAAGAGTTTGCTTGTGACGATGACAAACTTCAACGGCGACAGCGGGTCGCGGAACTTATCGAGCAGCTTCTCCTGTTCGAAGTCGGTCAACTTGTATTCCTCGTATTCGTTGGCTTTATCGCCGCTGGTGTGCATGACGATGGCGGTCTCGTCACCGCTGTCCTTCAGCAGCATGTCAAGTTCTTTCTTGTAGGCCACGCAGCAAGCACGGTTGAAGACCACCACTTGACATTTCAAACCTGTAGGACGCACATATTGTCGGTAATGTTCCACGATGTTTACGCACACCTCATGGATACGCTTCGGAGAGGTAAAGAAAGCCTCCACCTTGGTTCCTCGTGTCAGTTGGTCCTTCTCTTCGTCGGTGAGGTTGTTTTCGCGCGCCATATCATCGAAAGCAGCCTGAAGGTTGGCTTCATCAAGATGCAACTGAACGGGCACCTCACGGAAGTTGAGTTCGAGCGTGGCACCATCGTCGATGGAGTCTTGGAAGGTATATTTCGACATATAGCCTCCATGGTCTTCCTCGGCACCAAAGCATTTGAAGGTGTTCTTGTCGCGCTTGTTGATGGGTGTACCCGTCAAGCCGAAGAAGAAGGCATTGGGCAGTGCCGTTCGCATGCACTCGCCGAGGTCGCCTTCCTGGGTGCGATGGGCTTCATCCACCAGGACGATGATGTTTTCCCTCATGTTGAGCGATTGCTTGATATCGCCAAACAAGAAGATAGTGGTAATCAATATCTTTCGTTGGTCTTGTTGGAAGAAAGCCTTCAATTCTTCTTTCGTATAGGCAAAATCCAAGTTCGGAATTTCGGCACGGGTGAAGTCGCCAGTGATTTGAGCCCGCAGGTCGCGGCGGTCGTCGACGATGACTACCGTGGGGGCATTCAGTTCCTGCTTCTTCATCAGCATCTGGGAAGCAAACACCATAAGCCACGATTTGCCTGAACCTTGGAAGTGCCATATCAAACCTTTCTTCGGGCCCAAGCCCGTCTTGGTGCGGTCCATCACACGGTTGACGATGGCCATGCCTCCAAAATACTGCTGATAACGGCACACCACCTTGATTTTCCTGGAGGTTTTCTTATCGGTGGTGAAGACCGAAAAGAAACGGAATATATCGAGCAGGCGTAACGGTGCAATCAGGCTCTTCAGGTTGGCTTTCACATCGGCCAAGGTGCCATGCTTGCGGGCTTCGTCGGCAAACCAAGGGCCCCATTTTGTCAATGGCGCGCCTATGCTGCCGAAATACAGTTCCTTGCCCTCGGTGGCAAAACTGAGGATATTGGGTACAAACATCTCGGGCAATGACTTCTGGTAGTCAATGATGTCCTTAGCGCCATCGGCCCAGGTGATGCTGGATTTCACGGCGGTCTTCACCTCGCCTATCACCATTGGGATGCCGTTGATGAGCAGCACCACATCGAGCCGTTTGCCACCAGCATACGAGCTCTTGGGGTATTCCCATTGGTTGGTCACCACATAGCTGTTGTTTTTGGCCGCCGTAGCCGGGTTGGTATCGAAGAGTTTTATAGTGACATACTCGCCATCTTTGCCAAAGGGGAAGCTGTTCTCGTCGAAGAAGAGTTTGCGCAGGTTCTGGTTGGCCGTGATGATGTCGCCACCATAGCCAGCGAGAATACGTGCTTTCACTTTTTGTACTACGGTGTAGGCCTCTTCGACACCTATATCGTTGATTCTCATGAGAGCTTCGACAAGCAGCCTGTCTACGATGATCGTATCCAAGCCATCGCGCAATTCGTCCGAAGGCACATAAGTGTAGCCAACCTGCTTGGCAATCTCAATACACATTTGTTCGGTTACGTTATCTTCGTTAAAGTAGGACATATTTATTGATTTTATTCTTTCATAATTAATTAGCCAGCCAGCCTTATCTCACAGCACTTCTCTGATTTATCGGCTTGATTGTATATAGATTCGAACTCTTCTTGGCATTCAATTGGAACATCAGCAATAGGTATTTGCCAATATTTATCCATTTTCAAATTCTGAATCCCAGTAGTCTTATTTCCCATACCTCGAATAGCCCTCTTGTTCATCCAATAATAGTTGAATAATGAGTAAAACAAGAATGTTGGATTAACTCCTTCTTTACATCTTAAGAGCTGAGTGAAGTTGTTGAAAAGGAACGTTCCTTCCTCATCGAAATAGACAACTCTTCCTACGGGATTATCATTAGTTCCTCCAGACCTTTCGAGTAAAATATCACCTTTCTTCAGTTTCTTCTTTTCCACTTTAGCAGCATCTATGTCGCGTGTAACAACATCCGTCAAATCAAGTTTACCTATATTAGTGAAGTTAGTCGTTCTGATGACTTTCACACCGTCGCCGTTTTTATCTTCCTGCCCCCATTCTCCAGGGAAGGAAACATCTATAAAATCAGACAAAGGCTTTATCGACTTGGAACCACCAAACTCCTCTATAAATTGCGATTTGAAACCGCCAAACTCTGATTTGTCGGCTTGTCGAGCAATCGCCACAAATTTTTCTTGCTCTTTCTTTGGAGGAATAGGAATTTCAATTTTCTGTAAACTTGTGATTGTGATTTGAGGTTGAGCTCCTCCTGTGATTATCGTCTTATAATCATAGTATGTAAGAAAATGAACTAGAAACTCGAAACACACCTCATTGGATAAATCATCCAGACACATCGCATTGCCAGTTATATACGACTCTGGTTCTGAGACATTAATTGCTCCACAAGAAGCCCCTCTACAAGCCATAAGGATGGTAGGATATTTGTGGTTATATTCTTTATAATGGCCAATCACACCATTTGCACCGTACACTAGATACCCGTCTTCCGTAAAATCCTTTGTTTGAATTGTCGGCCACTGTTTTGGTCTGCAAATCTCACACAAAGATTTCCTCGTCGTGTCATCTCCAAACATCTCGATAAATTGCGACATACTATCCAATGAATTTGTGGTGAGACAACTTGACATTATTCTGATTCACCATTGCGTATTGCAAGGTAGTATCGAGACTTTGATGACCAAGCAGATGCTGGACTTGTTCGATAGGCATGCCCTTATCGATGGCCATGGTAGCGAGGGTGCGACGGAATTTGTGTGGATGCACCTTGGGAATGTTCAATTCACGACCAAGTTGGCGCAGACGGATTTCAACACCACTGATCTGAAGGCGGTCGTTCGGCGCCAGAAGCGACACAAACAAGGCTTCATTGCTGTCCATCCGACTATCCACATATTTTTTAAGATGTATCTTGGTACGGGCATCAAAGTAAACCTTGCGCTGCTTGTCACCCTTGCCCGTAACAATACATTCTCGGTTCTGATAGTCAATATCGCTCTTGTTGAGCCTCACCAACTCGCCGACCCTCATCCCCGTGGATGCCAACAGGTCAATCAAAGCAAGGTCGCGCGTTGTTGTGCAATGGTCGCGCATTTGCTCCAAAGCCTCGTCGGTATAGGTTTCCTTGACGGTTTTCCCTACCTTCACTTTATGAATGCGCCGCACGGGACTTTTCACAATATAGTTCTCTTCTTCGAGCCAAGAGAAGAAGCTCGACAAGATGCGCCGGATATTGTCGACCGTCACCTTGCTCGCTCCGCTCGTCTCTTGATATACATTCAAGTAATTGCGCAGGTCGTCCGTTGTGACATGCACAACCTCCTTGTCAATCTTAGCAAGTGCATTATTGATGGTGCTCTTGTAATAGGAAATGGATTTCTCGGAGCACCCCTCCACCTTTTTGGCTGCAACAAAATTCTCAACAAGGACTTGGTTGCTGCTCTCGGTATTCATGGATTCCTTTTCGGTCACAGAAATGTTGCGGAAGGTGTATTCCAACACCTTGCGCAACTGGCTCAGCTGCCCATTATCGAGGATGGGAAGCATGGCCTGTTCTATCTCATTAATTAAATTGTCAATCATATTGTTATATGCTTTGGTGATTTAATTAACCTGTGACCTATTTATTCTCAGCTGTTGATCAAACTCTTGATGACAGCATCAATCGCGTCAATTGATTTTCGTAGTTCAAACTCTGATTTATCGGCTTGATTGTATATCTTTAAATAATCATCTTGCTCATCTAATGACGGAACCAAAACAGGCATTTTATCATATTGTGCTGCACTAATGTTTGGTTGAGCACCTATCTTTTGAGTTTTGTTCACCCAATTGCTATATGTGCATGAATGTGTAAATGCTTTCAAGTATCTTGGCCTTATTACTGATTCCTTTGGGTGGTACTTAATTAGATAACCTGCATAGATTGCTTTTCCTTCCTCGTGCAGATATGTTTTACCGACAGTTGCACCTGTTCGTGCAAAAACAATATCATCTTTTTTTAGAATAAACCTATCATCATAGATTTCTGCGCTCTTAATGTCTTCATTTAGACTACCATCATCATCAATGTCAGTAATTCTTATATATCTTGGAGTCCCTTCAACATAATTTGTCGCTGATGTGTTAGATCCGTATTGGCCTGGCTCACAAACCACGTCAAGTAGTTTTTTTACTTCCACCTTGGGCACATCTATTGTTCCAAACTCCTCGATAAATTGCGATTGTACCATTTCACGGGTGGCCTTTATCATCTTCAAATAGGACTGCTTCACTTCGTAAGCGGCCCAAAGTTTTTCTGCCAAGAGTTTTTGCTCCGCAAAGGGAGGCAGATTGACTTCATAATTTGCCATGTGTTCCCACTTTACCCTAGGCGACAAGGCTCCATTTGAACCTTTTATTGCATGTTCAAAGAAATCATCATTCTGAATAATAAACGGTAGCAATCCAGGAAACACTTGACCCTCTATAGGTTCGATAACAGTAATGTCACCAGAACATATACCATCGCATGTTGCTACGCAAGCCTTATGCTGATATGCTCTACGCCTACCGAATAGAATCTGGCCTTCATGAAACCGCTTTGTAAAAGTTGTTTCAACATTTATATCATAATTCTTAAGTCGCATCTCATAGGGCTCAATGTGTTCAAGTCCCACAATTGGAATCCCTTCAAAACCACCTTTGTGGGTTTCTCTGCACTCCCTTGCTATTCTGTCGAATCTTACTACTCCCATATCATAGCATATTTATAAGGTTTGTTAACCCATCGTTGGCCTTTTTGCTCAAATCGCTCCAAATTGACAAAGAGTCTTTCAACGGCAAAACTTCTTCTCTTTCAATCTTAGGCATAGCATAAAGAGAAATGGTCATATTACTTCCATTATCAAGCACAATTTGCTTATCAACCACTTTGCAGAAGTGCTCTATATCTTTCTTTTCAAAGAAAGCCTTGCTAATCTTCTGTATATGTTGTGTCTCCAACTTGCTTTCCGCATTCTTCCTTACAACTTCATTAACCGCATTGATGAAGAGGATTTTATTTTTCATATCAGCAGACTTCTTTCTGTTGCATACCATAATCATAGCCTCCATAGGTGAATTATAGAACAAATTTGGTCCTAAACCTATAATTGCTTCTAACAAATCGGATTTGATAAGATTGGTTCTCATCTCTAATTCTGAGACCTTGGACAACAACCCCAAAGGAAGTAATATTGCACACCTACCGTTCTTCTCATCTAAAGATGCAAGAATATGTTGAATAAACGCATAGTCTGCACAGTCTTGTGGAGGTGTACCCAAAAAATTCCTTCCATATTTATCATGTTCAAATGCTTCTCGATTCCACTGTTTGATAGAGTAAGGTGGATTGGCCAGCACCACATCAAACTGTTGCACTCTGCCACCTTTGGTGAATGCTGGGCGTTCTAATGTGTCGTCGTTTACAATCGAAAAGTCATGGATACCATGCAGATACAGGTTCATACGGGCAATAGCCGCCGTTCCCGCATTGATTTCCTGTCCAAAGACCTTCACATCGCGCCATTCTTCTCCCTTGTCTTTCAGATAGGTGAGCGACTTGATCAACATGCCGCCCGAGCCGCAAGTGGGATCGTAGATGCTTTCGTGAGGCTGGAGCTGCAGTATCTCCGCCATCAGCTCCACCACGGTACGGTTGGTGTAGAACTCCTGCGCCGTGTGGCCTGCATCGTCGGCAAACTTACCAATCAGGTATTCATAGCCCGTGCCCATCTCGTCGGCAGGACAAGCCGCCAACGATAGCGTGAGCTTGTTGAAGCTGTTCAACAGGTTGCGGATAGTGGCATCGGGCATCTTGTTTTTATTGGTCCAGATGGCCTTGTCGCCAAAGATGCCCTCCAAGCCACCCACGATGCGGTCGTCAATCTTCTTGCCCGGGTTGGCATTCTCAATCTGGCGGAAGGCATCCACCAAAGCCTGTCCAATGTTCTCGGTCACATTGAAGACCTTGCTCCAATGCGCATCCTCGGGAATCTGTATGGGCGAGTCTTGTATCATCATCTCGGCATACTCCTCGCCGCCTTCGTCCACATAATGCTGGTACTCCTCGTCGCGCACATCACAGATGCGCTTGAAGAAGACCAAGGGGAAGATATAGTCCTTGTATGCCGCAGCATCAATCTGTCCTCTGAGGTCGACAGCCGCCTGCCAGAGGTATCGCTCCAATTCGTCTAAACTAATATGTTGTGTCATACGGCTTCACGGTTAAGGATTTCACGGAACTTGGCTTCGGCCTCCACCATTTGCTGGTAAGCGGCCTTAAACTCGGCCAGCACCTCGGCATAAGGTTTCACCGCTTCCTTATGGTATCTCACATATTTGTTGGGCGAGAGGTCGTATCCCTTCTCGGCTATCTGGGCCAGGCTTACCACGATGGATTTGTCCTCCTCTTCGTGATAGGCAGTATAAAGGCGATACAACTCGTCAATGTCGTCATCGCTCAGGATGTTTTGAGCGCGTTGAGGGGTCAGTATCTTCGAGCCGTCAATCATCAGCACCTTGCCTTGGTGTGTTTCGGGTTTACGGTCGCGGATGATCAGCAGGCAGGGCGAGAGTCCTGTGCCATAAAAGAGTTTGTCGCCCAAGGTGATGATGGCTTCCACATAGTCGTGCTTCACCAGTTCTTCACGAATCTTGGCTTCCTCATTGCCACGAAACAGCACGCCTTGTGGCAACACCACCGCCAAACGGCCTGTGAGGCTACGCATGCTGCTCACCATGTGCTGAAGCCAGGCAAAGTCGCCAATGGTCTCGGGCGGTGTACCCCAGAGGTTGCGGCCATAACGGTCGGTCTTCCAAGCCTCGGCACCCCAGTTTTTCAGCGAAAACGGTGGGTTGGCAATCACGCAGTCGAAGTGGGCGATGTGTTCGTTTTGCAGGATTTTCGGGTCGCGCAATGTGTCGCCACACATGATATTGAAGTCGTTGGCGCCATGCAGGAAGAGGTTCATCTTGGCCACGGCAGCATTCGTCACGTTCTTTTCCTGTCCGAAGATGGAGCCGCAGCATTGGGCGTCGTTCTTCATGTGATGGACAGCCTCGATAAGCATGCCTCCCGATCCGCAAGCGGGGTCGTAGACGGTCTCACCCGGCTTGGGGTCGAGTATGCGCACCAAGAGCCTCACCACAGGACGGGGTGTATAGAACTCGCCCGCCTTGGCTTTTGAGAGGTCGGCAAACTTCTTCAGCAGCATCTCGTAGGCATCGCCCATCAGGTCGGCATTATAATCGTTGTTGCCGAGGCGGCGTTTGCTCATGTGCTCAATCAAGTCGCGCAATTTCTCGTCGCTAAACACATTCTTGTTGCTCCAATTAGCGGTCGAGAACACGCTGAGCACGCCATAAAGCGTCATGGGGTTGGCCAACTCAATCTGACGCATGGCACCGATGATGGCGCTGCCAATATCCACGGAACGCTGGCGCACATCCTCCCAGTGGCAGCCTTCGGGAATCACAAAACGGTGTTGCTCGGGCAGAGCGGCAAACTCCTCGTCACCATCCGAAGCAGCCAAGGCTTCCTGCGTCTCTTCGTCATACACATCACTGATGCGTTTGAAATACAAAAGTGGGGTGATATATTCCTTGAAGGCATCCTGCGACACGGGACCGCGGATGATATTGCAAGCCTCGAACAAGAAGTTGTATAGTTCGCGGCTGGTGCCTATCTCTTCGGTCTTCTTGGACTTTGTTGTTTTCTCTTTAGGCATACTTTGAAAAATAGCCTACAAATATAGCAACTTTTGATTTGCAAATGCAAAGGTCAAGTTAAATTGACTTTAAATTACTAATTATTAGACTATTATAAAAACAACAATCGGCTCAACTGGTTAGTGGGACTAACCACTTCATTTTGTGAAGGCATAAAAAATCCTCCCCACAAGCCCAACGGCTCATGGGGAGGTTGTGGCTTATATCAAGTCACTGATGAAAAAATTAATTGCGTCTGAAGAATCAAGCTCCGATGGCGACCTCGTTGTCGGCGATGGCGTCGTCGGTGACGTCGTCCTCAAGCTCCACCTCGATCTGGAGATGGTCGCTTTTGCGGCGTCGCGTGTTCAGCCTGTTGATGATTTGCATCACCACGGCATAGTGTTATTTATGGGGAGGAATTGTGTTATTGGTTGGGAAAAGGGCGAAACAACACCAACATACCGCAGCCATAGATGCCCGCCATCGCACTAGCCTACGTTGGCATGACATGGCTGCTGAGCCCAACGCTGGGATGACATGGGCAGAAAGGCTGGCATGACATGGCTGCTGAACAGAGTCCTGAAGGAACGACAGCCATTGCGGAGGCAGGCGGTAGAGCCCCTGCCGACTTCAGGAGATCGCGGAACCTTAATCCCCCGCCCTTCGGGCACCCCCTTTGAAAGGGAGAAGGTCCGCGATGACGGTAAAGGGTGAGGCGTTGTCCGTTAGAGTGCTGTTTCCAACCCCTATGCCGTGTATGGGAACGCCTACACTTCACTGGGTTGGGCGGGGAGGCGGGGCCGCCGAGCGGGGAAGCGCCCGCAAGGGATGGCTAAACGCTTGACTTTCACGGAGGGGCGCTTGCGTTTGCCGATAGGCACTACCCGACCTGAAAGTCAGGCGTTTAGACAGCCGCGGGGAGGTCCGATGGAGGCGGCCTTGATTTTTTAGCTTCCTTTTTTTCAAGAAATCGAAGATTCGACGTAGTCAAAAAGGAAGGATAAATGCCGCAGCCATAGAGGTCCGCCCTACAGTCGGTATGACCTAGCTGCTTTAGCAAATTTATGTATAAAAACCGACCCACAAGCTTGTTGGCTCATAGGTAGTTATTAGGATGATTAAACACTATTTCTGCATCTGCACAGTCTATCCCCTCTCCATCGCCTCAATCAACCGATAAACCAAAGACGAAGGATTTTTGTATTCCTCCAAGTTCTTCGCCCTTTCGATGGCTTTCTCCATGTTTTCAACAAGGATTCGTTTCTCCGATTCGGTCAATGCCCCTTTTCGTATTCTTTATTTCCCAATGTCCAGTCTTATTGCTGCCAATACGGACAATGACTCCTTCCTTTTTCAGTTCGTTGAGTCGACGTTTGATAGTGGCTTCAGAAACACCTATCAATGCAGCATATCCGGCGTAATTCAACGAGCCATCCCGTAGAACTGCCTGATACAATTGTTGTTTTATCGGGTCAGAGAATGTGTTTATCGGGTCAGAAGCAATGATTATCGGGTCAGCGTATTGCGATTGCTTAAATTCTTCAATCTCTTTGCGGAGGTTCCTAATGTGCTCATCCATCATGAATTCACGGAACGGTTCGAATGAGTCCTTTTTCCGAGCTTCAACCAGTGCCTGAATGTATTCCGCCTTGTCTTCCTTGACAATCTTCACTGGCACCAATCCGAACTCGTATTGCAGATGGTTCATTACAAGGCGCGACATGCGTCCGTTGCCATCCACCCATGGATGGATGGTCACCAACTGGCAATGGGCATCGAAACTCAACAGATACTGATCTATCAGATTATCGGTATCCATCAACTGACGACGATGTTCATTCGTCAACTGGCAGAACTCAGCCAACTTCCCTGGCACTTTCTGGAAATTCATGTAAGACTGGCCACCTGTACCGGCCGTTACACCTAACAAACGGAGGTCGCCTTTCGACGCGTCAAACGATCCGTTTGGCGTGTTATATCGCGAGCCTGTATTCTTCATCACCAATGCCGACAGCGTTTTCAGCATATCTACCGAGAAGTCAGCGTGTTTGCGAGCCAATTGCATGGAATGCTCGTAGGCCGCTTTCAGGTCGAGGTTCATCATCTGCTCCTGAAGCGAACGTCCTTTGGCCGTAATGCCCTCGTCAAACAGCAACTGGTTCTCAATCTCAGTCACCGTCGAGCCTTCGATGGCCGTGGAATGGGTAATGAGCGAGTAGAGATAGAACTTTTGGTAGTCTATCTGCTCTGCTATGCCCAATGAGTGGTATTCATTGAGCTCTTCAAGGAACCTATTTATCTGCTCTTTTTTCATTACTCCATTACATTGTTCTCATTTAGAAACTGCAAATATATAAACTTTACGGTTTGACTTGGCTTGTTGGCCTCAATAAATCTTCACCGCAAGCCTCTCGGCTCATAGGCGACAACTTCTCGGCATATCATATTAGGCATTTCATTCGCTCTTCTCTCGCCCTTCCTTCGCCCTAGCCATACTCAAAGGGTATGGTTGAGTATGCCTACACCTTGCCAACACCTTGCCTAGAGTATGCGAAAGCCTACCCTCTTCTTTCCTTATTGCCGGACAAAGGCGACAAAACCGCAGCCATAGATGCCCGCCATCGCACTAGCCGGCGTCGGCATGACATGGCTGCTGAGCCCAACGCTGGGATGACATGGGCAGAAAGGCTGGAATGAAATGGCTCTGAGCCTTGAATAAAAACGAGAAAAACCGCCCATAATCCACCAAAATTTCGTATCTTTGAAGCCCGATTCACGACGACACGCCATGGCCAAAGAGCACCATTACATAGACTTCGATGAATATATCCGGCAAGGGGAGCCCTCGCAGCGCGAGGCCGCCTATGCTTGGAGCACGGCCATCGGCCTGCAAGCCGTCGATGGGCTCACGACCTCGGAGTACCTCAACGACTTGGCACGACGTAACATCGAAGGCGAGCTTACCATGGATCAGGTCGACACATTGCTCGACAGCTATTACGAAAGCAAGACCGCGCGCGAAGCCCATGATGACGACAAGAATGAAGCCGACAAGGCATCGAGAAACATTAAGAAGATACTCTCCGTGAAGACGGTCGACTTTACTGCCAACGGTTTTATCTCGCTGCACCGCCGCATCTTCGAAGGCGTCTTCAAACATGCCGGCCAGCTGCGCGACTACGACATCACCAAGAAGGAATGGGTGTTGGAAGGCGACACGGTGAATTACCTGAACTGGGAAGACCTGCGCCGGGCATTGGACTACGACATCAAGCAAGAACGCGAATTCAGCTACAAAGGCCTCGCTCCGGACGACCTTATCACTCATATCGCCAGCTTCGTCTCCGGACTTTGGCAAATCCACGCTTTCGGCGAAGGCAACACCCGCACCACGGCCGTGTTCACCATACAATACCTACGCTCGATAGGCTTTGACGTTGAGAACGACTTGTTTGCCAAACACTCGTGGTATTTCCGCAACGCCCTTGTCCGAGCCAACTACAAGAATGCCTTGAAAGGCATCGACTACTCCCCTGTCTATTTGGAACGTTTCTTCCGCAACCTACTCCTCAGCGAGCAATGGGACCTCCGCAACCGCTATCTGCATGTCCACCCCTCGGAAGAATGGAGTGTGCAGCCTTATCTGGCTGAACCAAACAACACCCCCACAAGTACCCCCACAAGTACCCCCACAAGCTCTCATGTAAATCGGTTAAGTCCAAATAGCAAGCTCTATACAAAGAACGAAAACATCATTCAACTCGTACGGGTTATTGGGACTGAAGAATTAAGCATCAAAGAAATGATGGAACTCAAAGGTCTGAAAGACCGGAAGAACTTCATAGAATACCATTTGAATCCCGCCATTTCCGAAGGTTTCGTCCGTCTTTTACATCCCGAAACGCCTCGCCATCCACGGCAGAAATACCTGCTGACGGCGAAAGGGCTTGCGCTCTATAAGGAAATAATCGGGTAAAATTTATTTATAGAAATCTAAAACACAACAATTTATCCGACAGCAAACGACAACAAACGATTACTGTCGACTACAAATGTTTAATCAACGGTTTGGTCTTGACAGAGTTTGCACCTTTGCAGGGTGAAACAATTAAAACCCGCAAAAATGGAAACACAAAAGAACAAAATCGTTGAGATTCCAACTGGGAATAACAAAGACGATTTCAAAATCAGGAAACAAATCATTTGGCAATTCTATCAAGACTGGAAAAAGAAAAACCCATCACAAAAAAAGTATAACCTTGCATTAAAAGACTACATCAATATCAAGTATGTCTCTATTGACGAAACCAGCCATCAGGCTGCGAAAAGTTACCTTTCCACTCTGGCGGTACTCCAATTGGATTCCATCTTGACTATGGCGAAAAAGTATCGCGAAGTCAAAGCCAAACCAAAAAACAAGAACCAGAAGCAATTCAACAAACTTTTGTGGATGAGATACAATCTACCAGGTGTCGGCGAAGTCAAACTGATGGTTGGCATAGTAAGACGGACAAACGATAAAGTGCAGTATTGCATCACGGTCATTAAGGCATAACAACAAAAAAAACGGATGGAAATCTAAAGAGTCCTGTTGTCGGTGTTCTCTCATCCCGATTTCCACCCCTAGGGTTGCCGCAGAATGCAGGAGGTAAGTCGCACTGAAACGATAGGCCACCGCGCGGACTTTCGGAAGGTCATACCTGATCCCTGACTTATTTCTGGCTGCAAAAATACAACATTTTTCTCAACCCGCAAGGTTTGGGGCACAAAATGCGACCACAAAGCTAGAACGTTCCCCTTTCCTAGTTTTTTCTTATCTTTGCCCCAAATTCGAAGAATCAACGGAGTTAAATTCCATCCCCTATGAAACTCGCAGAAGCATTAAGCATCAGGAAAGACCTGCAGAAGCGCATCCAACAGCTCGGACAGCGCATACAGAACAACGTGAAGGTGCAAGAAGGCGACACGCCCTCCGAAGACCCCTTGGAACTGATGAAGGAACTCGACGCCTGCCTCACGCAACTCGAAGACCTCATCTGGCGCATCAACGCCACCAACATGAAGACCACCAACGCCCAGGGCGTCACCCTCACCCAACTCATGGCCCGCAAGGACGTGCTGACCATGCGCGTCAGCAACCTGCGCAGTATCTTCGACACTGCCTCGGCAGGACAGGACCGCTACTCGCACTCGGAGATTAAGACGGTGACCGTGGTCGACGTGAAAGCCATCGGCAAGAAGGTGGACGAATGCTCCGCACAGCTGCGCCAACTCGACATGGAGATACAGGCACTCAACTTCCAGACCGAGCTGGTCTGAACCACAAGGCATCCGCATTTGTAGGGCGAACCGAACCCCCACCACTGATCGTTGCCCGGAGCCGGCAGCACCCGTTCACGATGAACAGCACGGCGCAGGCTCAGCACGTTGTCAGTCGAATGCATGGCTTAGGCCGCACGGCGCACTACCGACCGGTTGACTATGAATGCCGGATGCCTTCTTCTACCACCCCATAGCAGTCAAAATAATCCGCCTGGGTGATTTTGACTTGATAGAAATGGCCTATCTGCAATTCTGTTTCGGCGGAAACGAGGATCTCGTCGTCGACCTCGGGCGAGTCGTACTGCGTGCGACCGATGTAATAGTCGCCCTCGAGACGGTCTATCAAAACTTTTTCAGTCTTGCCCACACGCTGGGCGTTGATCTCCAATGAGATGTTCTGCTGGATGTCCATGAGCCTGTCGACACGCTCTTGCTTCACCTCGTCGGGGACGTCGTCATTCATCTCGTAGGCTGGCGTGCCTTGCTCCGGCGAGAAGGCGAACACCCCTGCCCTCTCGAAACGCATGTCCTTGATGAACTGGCATAGCTCCTCGAAGTCCTCCTCGGTCTCGCCAGGGAAGCCGACGATAAAGGTGGTGCGGAAAGCGATGTCGGGCACGTGCTTGCGGACGTTTTTCACGAAGCCGATGGTCTGCTCGCGGTCGACGCCACGGCGCATGTCCTTTAATATATGGGTGCTGATATGCTGGAGAGGCAGGTCGA
>Ga0247608_10002351_pt1 | contig 23863 bp, 49 predicted proteins | sample 176DNAGHGlowgp2_FD_193490 | JGI IMG/M metagenome (GOLD analysis project Ga0247608, IMG submission 193490) | Sheep rumen microbial communities from Palmerston North, Manawatu-Wanganui, New Zealand - 1766 DNA GHGlow gp2 | ecosystem: Host-associated > Mammals > Digestive system > Stomach > Rumen ... | reverse complement strand
TCTCTGCGCGCTCAGCGGCGGCAACCTTACGCTTCTCAAGAGTCTCAATCTGCTTATCAATGAACTCAACTAGTTCATCCTGCTGCGCCTGGTCCTCAACAGCCGCCAGTACCATATCACGAAGCTCCGCAAAATACATAGCCTTAGTCTTCTTTACAGTGTTCTCCATAATAAAAATCTCCTTTTTCTCTTAAAGTATTTTTTGTTTTTATAATTTGTTCTTTCTTTATCTTGCATACTTATTATATCAAAATTTTTTTAGTTTTTCAAGCAGCAGTCTCTTTGTCGCCATCTTTAACCAATGCTGGCATTGATATATCGAATCTCTCGATCAGATAAATCATCATATCTTAATCCATAACTTTCAAGAATTTTCTCAAACTTAGAAAATTCAATCTCAGGGCGGGGATATTCTTTAACGGCATTAATGACAGCATTGATCTTCCCCGCCCGCGTCGGCAGTAAGCCTTCGGCTTCTGCCATATAAAAATAATATTCTATATTCATAATTTAAACTAGTCTCCTAAAATCATATCAAGAGTAATATGGTCTCTTTCCCAATATGGAATCCTAACTAAAGGAATATTGTTCTATTTTGCCCAATCATTTTTTTCTTTATCGCTTTTTTGACGCTAAGCCAAAGAAGGGCCATTTTGAAAAAACTTAGTTTCTTGATAATGCTGTTCTCCATCATACTCAATAAGACGAATTACTTTATTATTAATATCTAAAATTGCAAAATCAAATCTTTTATTATTTAACTCTTTTACGCAATATTCTCTTTTATATAAAATATTATTTTTATCTAAAATAGATGCAATATTCTATTCTCCAATAGAATATCTTATACAACCACAGGATTTAGTTCTTCCTTTTAGCAAACTTTGACTCGCTACTTCTACTATATTTCCACAATCGCATTGACAAATCCATTTTACTCCAGTATGACATCTATTATTACTCTTTTTCAAAACTAATAATTTTCCAAATCTTTGTCCTTTTAAATCAATACAACTTTTTTTACCTTGCTATCGAGCAGATTCAATATGCAAACAACCACACGACTTCGTTCCACTATTAAGACTTTTAGTAGATTTTTCACATATTTTACCACAATCACAAGAACATTTCCAAATAACACATCCAGAAGAATCTCGTTTTAATGTATCCTAAATAACAACTAATCTACCAAACCTCTTCCCGACTAAATCTGTGTGCTTTTGCATGTCATCATGCCCTCCTTTAAACCTTCTTGTTGATAACGAAATTAGTATATTCCACAAGACTGGAACTCAAATACACCATCGGTAATAGCTTTCAACATCTGGACTTCCAAAATCTCATCACCATAATAATCCTCAATTTCCTTCATAGCTTCGGTAATAGTATCTGCCGCAACCACTCCAGAACGAATCTCTTCCTTGCTATCAATTTCATCCCAGATCTTCAACTGATATTCCCAGTACCATACTACGTTTGCCATGCTTATTACCTTCCCTTTCTTTATCTTATATATATTATAACAAAAATTTTGTTAAAAATCAAAAGAGTCTCTGTATCTTTCATATTCATAATCTGCTCGATCATCTTCATAATCTTCTTGTGAATATCTATGAGGACAATTTTCGTAATCACAATCTTCACCAAGCTCGCACCAGGCTTCAGAAGGCTCATAAAGAGTCCCTGGCAACGTCTTTTCATGAATACAGTACCAACTCATATGATCCTCCTTACTCAATCCAATAAACAATACGAATCTGACTATAATCATCTCGCCAATCCCATCCATCCATAACCTCAAGAAACGCATCAACGCGATTCATAAGGGTTTTAAGCGGAGTAGGCATCATAATTTTCTTAGGGGGGTCCTCTTCCTCCCCATTATGATAGGCTTTATCCATAGCTTCATAATCTACTGCCTCTGGATGCTCAAGACAGTAAATATACATATCCGCATAGCTAAACCAACGTGCGGTCGGGGTATAAAGATGCTTTTCTCCCGCATATTCAGTTTCATAGCAGCAGCGATCATAAGCTTCTTTAATCTCAGTCGCAACATTTTCAGGCAGACCGCGATGAATACCCCTCATAGTCGGAAAATCATTACCAGTACCATTATTCTCCACAATAGAAAAAAGATCATGACATCCATTATAAGGAAATAGATCTGCGGGTTCTTGTTTGGTATGGTTATAATTCCACACAATCGGGTGCTGCATTTCATATTTACCAGTATTACGATCAGGCCGCTCAACAAAGAAATATGGACTTCTACTCATTTGTTCAACCCTCCTTTATCTTTCTATAAATATTATAACAAAAATTTAAATGAAAAACAAATAACGATTAATAATCTCGCATCATCTGCTTCATATCACGCTCTCTAATCTTTTCGGTTTTTTGCTTCTTCAAATTTTTCCGAGCAGGAGCACTTCCTTTTTTGGGTTTATATTTCTTACAGATCTGGCATGCCTTTTTGAAACTTCCTTCTCTTCCTTTTGCGCATTCGCCCTCCCACTTATAATACATACAAGCGATTTCTCGTTCTGTAGCCATTTTAATTCTCCTAATCATGGTTTTCTATAATATATAAAAATTAAAATCAAGAAATTAAAGAGTTTTATCCTTAAAATTTTAACAAAGTTAGTCTCCATAATTACTATAATCGAGAATACATGGGGTTTCATTTTTGCGATAGCCAAAATTACCACCATGTATATCTTCCAAAATATCGGGATCTATATTAGCACAATAATATAAAAACCTCTCAACTTTAGATTTCCCATATTTATCAAGACAGTTTGCTATCCATTCAGGTTCAATATAAAACTTTCCTTCATCATACCACTTATCCGCAAGATCTTGAGATTTTCTTGACGGTCTGCGGGTACAATAAGAATCGTTTTCAGGTGTCACTTGCTCTTGTAAAAATATACGAACGCCGCACATTTCTTTATAGAACATAACCTTTGCAACAAAACAATCTAATCCATATGTTTTAAGTCTATTGTATTTTTCGAATTCCGTTAAACAATAATCTTTAGGATCGGATCCTGTTGCCCAACAAAATGGATGCCAATCTAAATTGTCTTCTGCATTCTTACTGATAAAATATCCATTAAATGGAATTTTAATAACTACATTACCAAGATTAGGAGACATAATTACTATTTTTGACATACCAAAACATACAGTTGCATCAGGATCTACGTCACAAATCGCCTCTTGAAAGAATGGAAAATCTACTGGTTCAGAATCTTCATATCCACAGCAGATAACTCCAAACTCTTCTGGCAGAGGAAAAATCGCTTCCAAAAATTCATCTACCAATTTATGATTAAATGTCATTGATTTTTCCTTTCTATTTTTATTTATTTTCATATACATTATATCATATTTTTACAAAAAAGTCAACGGGGAGATTTTTGTCTCCCCATTGACTTTACCAATTAATTTCATAAATCCGATAAGGTGTATATGTGACTTTATATCCATATTCTTTAAGGGTGTAAAGATTTGCTCTACGAATATCACCTCTCCATTCAATCCCTGTATAACCTTGACGAGACGCTACATCGATTGACTGCATAATATATTTTAATTCCGTCTTATCGAGCTGTCGTTCATATCTCTTTACGTTGACTCTTGCAGTTTTTGCTCCCCAATTAAAAAACATATTAACCCTCCACTTTCTTTACGATACACCGAGTTAAATGTGTCTGATTAACTCCCATATATTCATCAAACTTCTTAATTGTACCAGTAAGGTCAACTGTTTCTCCAACAGTAAGACCCATATCACACTTAGAAGTCATCCAAACAAAAACATAGTCTCCAGAAGTAAATGTATATACAGAAGTATATCCATACATACCTTCAAAACCACGGATGCTGTCTACTTTTGCAGTAATATTGCGAATCCGCTCTTTCTCAACTCCAGGATAATAGATAGAAGTGGACGGGCCCTTAAGTTCAACCATCCGCCGCGACACAATAGCCTTGGCATCTTCTTTGAACTCTGCCCATTTACTCTGCGGATTGTAGTTATAAAGTTCATCAAAACTCATCGCACAGAGCTTATATCCTTCAGGAAGTTCAACTTCTTTAGAGAAAAACCATTTTAGAGTGGGATCAAAGCGAGCGCCCAGCTCTTTCAGCTTATCCTTAATTGCAAAAGTATCATCACCATATACAAGATAAGCCTTTTCATCTTCGCCAAAACCAAGTTTCAAAGCAACTTCATGCTTATACTTAGCGGCATTTTCAACAAGATCACGAGCCTTAGCTTCTTTTTCAGCTTCTCTTTTGACACGAGCACGCTCATTTGCAGCCTGCATACGAGTATATTCTTTCTCAGTATAGGCACGAACTTTTTGGATAGAAATGCCAGATCCATTGCAACCATAGCAACGAGTTCCATCCATCTGATTATAAGAATAATGACCAGAGCCGCCGCAACGAGGACATACGCCCTTTACCTTTACATAGAGGCGTCCTTTTTCATTCTTAAAAGGCTCACCAAGGACTTCCATATCCTTATAAGAATCAGCTACAAAGAATTTTTCCATGCTCATCACCCTTCCCTTTCTTTATCTTACATATATATTATAACAAAAATTTTGAAAAAAATAAAGCTGCGGATCCGCAGCTTTATTTCAAAAGAATCTTGGCATTATAATATGTTGTTCATATACATAACATTGTTGACAATCCTCATATGCGCCTGTATTAAGTTGATGATGATATACACATGGTTTATTATTTAGTTTACATTTTAAAATAGGTTTGGATTTGGTAAATTTTTTTCTCTCGATTGAGTCTTCCAATCGTTTCATAAATATCATGACTTGCATAGTCAAGATAATAATTATCAGGTGTCTTAATCTCATAGTAAAATCTACCTGTAAAATGGTTCATAACACAAATTAATTTCCATCCATCTGCGTCTTCCATTACAACAGATTCATCCTCTTCGTGCCATATAACGTCTTCTTCTCTCATATAGTTATAGCTTTCATTTGTTCTGCAAGATCACAATAAAGAATAATTTCTCTAGCCCATCTTTTAATAGTTTTATTATTTGCATTAAGATCATCATTATATCTAAGAATTGCTGCTGCTAATTCCTTAATCCTATTTTCTATTGTAAGCCAAGATGGAGTAACACCAAGTGGCGGCTTTATATTCTTTATTTTCTCTTCAGCAACATTTTCAGAAAATTCTTCTACTTTTATTATTTTGATGTTTTTATCTTCTTCTTTCATATAATTATATCCTTTTTAATTATCGGTAAATACTATTAATATTATTGCGTATATATTTTTTCTTTATTTATTATGTCTTAGATAAATAGTATCCTTCATAATATGCTTTTTCTTCATTAGGTTGAGGAATATATCCACGATATGCATCTAGTTCGCCTCTGTATCTTGCGTACTTCATATCATTTTCCCTATCATGTCTCTCTTGGTCTTCTTCTGTCCATGTATCATTCTCAAAATTCATTATTTTCTCACCTTTCATAAATTTTTATTCATCAACAATTATTTCATCAATAAGTAAATTTAATATTTTTTGAATAAATTCTTTATTTTCAGGAGAAGCATAACCTTCAGTTTCTGCATGAAGAGTATGCTCATTATCGACATATAAAACAAGCTCTCCAGAATGACTAGAGCTACTCCAATTAATTCCTAATCCGCCTTCCCGCATTCTAGCACGGACTCCCCAAACATTATCAATAGAATATTCCATATTATATCCTTTCATGTATTTTATTTTCTAAAATTAACAGCAAATTCATCTCTGTTATATCTATACCATCGTTGAAGATATTTTTTTATACTAGATTTATTATAGTTATTTCCATAAGCGGTATCCCAGCCTTCTTGAAATGACATCATAGTTAACTCCTCATCCGCAAGAGCTAATGAATCAGAAATTATAGTCATTTTTATTCCACCAAAGATAAAAGTATCACCAGGTTTTTTTGTATAACATTTTATAATTAGAGCAGGACGAACAGAAAGTTTATCGAAAATTATAACTCCATATGAGTTTAATTTCTTTTCATCGTTTCGGTCATCAATATATTCTACATATAAATCATCAACTCCTGGAGAACTTAACCACCATGTTCGATGTTGAAGAGGTTTTATATGTTCTTCATATCTTTTATATTCTTCTTCACTTAATAAAGTAGCTTCTTTTGTTCTCATTTATTTTCCTTTTGTTTTATAGATTTTAACCAATTATCTAAATATTTTTTAATATTAGAGTGGTTATAATCATTTGCATGTGGTATCTTATCGTTGATTTGAAATGGCATTTTACAAAATATTGTATCAGCAAGAGCTAGAGAATTTGATATTTTTGTCCATGAGCATCCGCCATAATAAAAATGATTTTCAAAATTTTTACCTACTAAAACTGGACGAACTGCATTTGAAGATCTATTAACACGATCTCCATGTCTCATGAGAAGAGAATTGTAGCCATTGGGATTAATACTTATAACTAAATAATTTGCAAAGCCAGGAGTTTGTGTCCACCAATATTCATTAATTGGTTTATATTATTATAATATCGGTTATACTCTTCTCTTGTTAATAATCTAATTGATTTTATCTACATTTATCTTTCCTTTTCTATAATGTTTTCTTAATACACTTTTGATATAGATATTCATATGCTATAACTTCATTATGCTTAAGAACACTAAGATTTATCTTTTTTATGTCATATAACATCTTCTTTTTTCATCCATGACACCTTTCCCATTCAGTGAAATTAAAAAATTTTGTATATAATAAATCTTCTACTATATTAATTGGACAAGTATCCGTTTCTCCATAACTCAACATAACCCCAAATTCACAATTATGACAATCTTGGTGACACTCTGGATTAAAATCATGTAATAAAATTAATACTTGTTGGACTTGTTCCTTTGTCATATTTTTCTCCAAATAGAAGAAAGTTGCGCCTTAGCGCAACCTTTCTTCTTACCACCACATTGCATCATGTTGCGCAGCCTCAATCTCCCAGATAGGAATCTCATCATAAGGATTCTTTGGAAACCAATATTCTTTAGCATCCAGCATATCCTGATAAGTTACTTCAGGATACCAGTCCTTTCCCATAAGAGCACACGCTGCAAGCACTTCGGGATCTGTTACATCAGAGTGACTATACCAACTGTAAACTCTATTGCGGATACACTCTGTATTACAAGCAATGTGATTAGCTTCCAGATTTTCAACTACCAGAACAACTGCCGCCTCAACTGTTGCATATCTCTTCATAACAGACCCCTTTCTTTACTTCTCTCTTTATCTTACATATATATTATACTATAAAATTTTAATAAAATCAATAGAAGCAAAATATTACCAATTCTGTTTTACCTCAACTTTTGCGTTACAACACTTACTGAAGAAATTCCAAGGCTCTTTAGTAATGCGACAAGCGCGGGATCTGCCTGCGATAAATTTCCCGCAGCAAGAGCAATAAACAGTATATTTATAAACTTCTTCGTTTCCTTTTGTGCGTTCAAGATTAGAATAAACCGCAGTATCATTTGTTGTTCCAATCTTTTCACAATAGAAACGAAATGTAGAATCATGACCATGATTTTCATGGGTAATAGCACAGCTCACATAATGGGCGCACTCATGAGCAATAACAGCTTCAATAGACTCATCTGTAGCTGTTTCAAGCAACTGCCGCGAAATTTCAATCTTAACAGGATTCCAAACTGATCCATGTCTTTTATAAAAACATCTTCCAAGGGTTCTGGTTAGTCTACCATTGATAATAATAGGAGAATTAAATTTAATATCACATCTACCGCAGTATTCTACACACAATTCTGTAATTCTTTCTACTGTCCATGCCATATTATTTACCTCATCTAATTCATAAAATCTTCTGATAACAGATTACTTTTAGGATACTTCTTCCTTTATTTTCTATAAATATTATATCATAAACTTTTTATAAAATCAATAGAAGAAAAGCTTTATGAGTGCGGCGATTGACAAAACGAAAAAATTATTGTATAATGTAGATAGAAATAAAATAATAAAGGAGTGCTATATTATGGCAGAGAAGAATAAAGAAATGGAACAGAAATATGTCAGGGCTATGTTAGAGAATGACTTATTTGCTGTTGTTTATCCAAAAGATAAGAGTAAAGAATCCGCAGAAAAAATGGTAAGAATAATTGATTCTGCCGTTGGAATTGCTGAATTTAAAGATGAAGAAGGCAATTCAACTTGGGGTGTTCTCATTGATAAAGTAAGGGAAGCTAAAAAACATGTTGAACTGAATCCGCCAGTTGAACCTGAAGTAATTGAATGACTGTATCATGTAAAATGACACAATGTCCTTATCATGATGAAAGAGGATATTGTGCCAAACCTACTGTTGTTGGCATTGATTAGATGGGAATGTGTAGTGTGTTATGGCGGAGAGGACAACAAAGACAGCTAATAATACCATTTACAGAAGAGTTATATCCAAAGGATCCGATTACTATTATAGATGCGGAAATCGCGGTCCCTGACGTTATTAAAGAAGAGAAAGAGGAAGCGACGGAGAGTCGATCAGAAGATCTGACAAACGGCGCCGCCGCACAAGAGGATGATTTGAAATGAATAGAGCAGAAAGACGAAAAATGATGAAAACAATTCCTGGATATAAAAAGGCTTTAAAATCTGCAACTGGAAAAGCGGTAGATGATCTTGAAACAATGTTTAGGCGGAATTGGAAAGAAGATGATGAGACATTAAATAATGGAGGAGGGAATTATAATGACGATGACGGAGAAGATGACATCTATAATGACTGATCAAAATGAAATTGTTTCAAGTGTTCAAAAATTGAGTCCAAAAGCTGGAGATGTATTAATGTTTTATATTAAAACAGATGAATATGGAAATCCAATGATGGATTTAGATGTTGTACAAGAAACGGTAAATATGATTAAAAAAATTGTAGATGATAGTGTTTCAATAATATTTTTAATGGATAAGATTTGCCTTTTTTCTATTGATAGCGTGGATACTGCGATAAAAAGGTTGGAAAATTGTATTTCTTACATTAGAGAAGCAGCTAATCAAGTTCCTGATATTGAAAATGGAAATTTCGGAGATCCTGTGACGATTAAGATGGAAGACGCGCAGGACTCGTTTAAGCGGGTATTATAACGGAGGTCGCCGCATGGATAGTATAAAAGAATTAATGACTATTGAAGAAGTTGTAGATATGTTTGGATATAGTTAGAATAGTATTAAGAAGAATTTTAAAAGGACAGCTGAAGCGATTAAGAAAAAATATAATATTGATTTAGTTAAATGTACAACAAAAGATGGAACTCGTTATCAAATATTTGAAGACACAAGAGCTTTAACTATTTATCAGGAAACAAATGATATTTTTATTACTCTTGAAAGTTTAAGTTATGAAGAATATGAATTTTATATATTTTTAGCTATTGCCGCATCTCCTTTTAGTGCTTTTAGGGGTAAAAGAGAAGATTTATTAAAATATATTGGAATTAAAGTTAATAAAAAAAATATTGAAATGTTAAATTCTATTCTAAATATTTTGGTTGAAAAAGAATGCATTGGATTTTAGCAAGATAAAGATTTTATTATTGTATATTTAAGAAGTCATTTAGAAAATAAATATCCTGTAAAAATTGATATGTTGAGAGAGAGTCAGCGAATCGTTGATGAAAATCATAAGAATTTTAATAAAATTTCACAATTAGTTAAAGTATGGGAAGCAATTAGAATCTGTTATGAAAATCAACCTTTTACATATGTGGAAATTTCTAAGATGACTGGGTTGAGTTATAAGCAGATTAGAGATGTAAAAAGATTATTAGAATCAAATGATGTTTTTAAAACAAGTAGGGCTGGATCTTATTTTTTATGTGAAGGTATGAAGGTTGATCTTAACGCTTTTATAAATTAATTTGAAAAGTGGCGGGGACTCTTAAATTAATTTACTAAAATTTAATAAAGCCACTGAAATTGGCAACTTTGGTAAAGATAATAATATATATATAATCTTTACCAATTTATCTAAAATTAGTGGCTTTATTAAAAATTGGGAAAATAATAAGAGATATATTTGGTCTGGCTTCGCCAGACCAAATAGGACGGATTTCTCGATGGGAGAGTGAGAGAAATCGGCTCCGAGAAATCGAATCGAATTTTGGTTAGAAATCGCTAAGGAGAAAAAGGTAAATTAAAAATCAAGAATAGGTATGAGAGGTAATGAGAAGGGGTTAATTAAATTACCTTGAAATCTAATTGGATTATTTAAAAAGTGGGGATAAAATAATTTTAAAATTAGAGGTTAACCGCTCGCATTAGGGGTATATAAAAAATTTGATTTTAAAATTTTGAAAAACTATATGGAACGAAAGGAAAATTCATTTTAAAATCGTATGAAAATAGTTAGAGCAAAGAGCAATAAGAATAAATTAGAAGTATTTGATAATAGACCTTTTGTTATTTAGGTAGAATTATAGTAGAAAGGATTTAAGGTAGAGTTTTTAGATCTTAAGACTGGACAAATAAGTATTTGTTATTATGTAGATCGTAATTTATTTGATAGTTAGTGGGAGTTATGTTATAACATAAATGATAAAGAAGATATTTCTTATGAAGTAGTAAATTATTATTAGGAGTGATAAAATGGTTGTAATTAAAATTGTTTTGTTTATTTTGTCAGCAATAATTATTATAGTTAGTTTACCTATTGTGGGGACAGCATTATTATTTGTAATATTATAGGTTATACAATATTATGGGTTATGGATTGAAGATATGAGAGAGGATTTTAAGAAATTTCAAAAAAAGTTGAGTAAGGAAGAGTATAGAAAATAGTAAGGGTATTGATGTTTAATGCATTCTTAAGAGCATTTGTTGTTATTAAAAGGAGAAAGAAGCGGATTTAAGAGTATCGTGAGAAGTAATGAGAAAAATAAGGACGAGGATATAAATTAGAATATAAGATAAAAATATTCAAAAATGGTGAAGATAGTTTTGAATGATCTTAAAATGATTTAAAATAATTTGAAATTGTCTTAAATAGTCTTAAATAGTCTTGTGGTAGTGCCGCTGGACCAGTTCCATATACTACAATCATTTCGATAAAGCGATCGTTTACAGCAACAAAAGAAGCCCGGAATCCACTCCCAGGCTCTTTTCTTTATTCAGTTGTATTTTTTACTTTAGACTCTTGAGAAACTGAGCAAAAATCTCATCATCATCGACAGAATGGATTATAGTCTTAATTATCTTTGGGTTCTCATTCTTACTCTTGTTTTCTTTAAGAGTCTTATCTAGCTTCTTAGAGAAATCAACAACCTGTCCCATTTCCTTCTCAAACTTTTTGAAGTATTCAATAACAGATTCAACAGAGAAGGACTCGCCTAGATCCTCGCCAGAAAATGCCTCGGCGTACTCAATAATTGCTTTAGCTAGAACTTTGCGGCATGTATCAAGATATTCCTTATTAGCGGCAGCCTCCTGCTCTGCAGCGATGCGGGCATTCGCCTCATCCAGATCCTTATGGAATATCTTCAGGAGTTCCTCTGCACTGGTGCCGGCTTTTAGTGCTTCATATAGATCCATATGTGTATTTCCTTTCTTTTTTTATTGTAATTATATTATAACAAAAATTTTTAAAGTTTTCAAGTGAGGCGCGGCTCAGCAAAAGTCTTTTTTTTAATTATAATATATTTTTTAATATTTATCAAATGAAGAATCTGCGGAAATCGACCATATGAGCGATGAGACGGGTCCTGTTGTTTAGTGTTAATTTCGGGAATTTAATAGACGAGATGTGAAGTCGCAAGGTTCTAGAAAAAAAGCCCATATGGGACGCGAATGGGAGAAGCGGGCCTGGGCGGTGGCCCGCGGCCCGACAGCTTTTATAAAATGCGTAAAAAAACAAGGGACTGAACTTGTCAAGCCCCTTGTGAGATTTTTTATCCCTCCCATTTTGCGACATTAGCAATCAACTTAGCGACCTCATCCGCAGACAACCACCCCACAGGCTCACCCTCCAAAGGATCAAACTCCACTTTGCTAGTTTCCAGAAAATCGGACGCATTAGCCCAGACCCCAGCAGAGTTCCACACGGCTACCTCGGCAGTAGTAGACTTTGCGTCTTCCTTGCAAGAGAAATCCATATCGGGCGGGAGATGATTGTCACAGTAGTTACCCGCTCCCCACTGAACAGAGACAGTCAAACCATTCTCAAAAGTCATGTGGAAGCCTTTCCGCATAGTACTCACAAAGTTACTCATTTTTTAATTCTCCTTTTCTTTTGATAGTTAAAGTATAACATAAAATGACTTAAATGTCAAGTATTTCTTTATAACTTTTTCGATTATATTTTGTTTTATCCTGATAATATGCAGGACGCATTCCCACCCAATCTTTACGATTTTTAGAAGCTTTTTCTTTACGTCTTTTTTTGGATTCATTTATGTAAAGCGCTCTTTCAATAGTCTTTTTAGTCATTATTTTTGCCTCCTTGCTTTTTCTGATATTATAATAGCATAGTTTAGATTATTTGTCAAGACTTTTTTAAAAAATTTTTGGACCGGGCGTGTATAAAAGAGCAGTTAAAACCGCTCTTTTATATCATCAATTCCACAGAACTGAATTTTATTATCACAATTTTTATTATGATTTTTCAAGGTTTCAAAAAATCTTTCTTCTGCTTCTTCTTCATTTTCGCAATCACGAATTAACATAGTCCCAGAAAAATTTACCCAAAAATCTTTCATTTTTAATCTTCCTCCTCTACCATATAATCATCATCTTCATCCCAAAAGAATGCGGCGTCCTCACATTCTTTTACAGGATTATAACCTTCATCAACCATGCCGCAAGAATTATCTTTTTTCCAATAGGGGCAATCCCAACCATTAACAGGACAGTAAAATTTTTTCATTTTCTCACCCCCTGAATCCGCACATTGTGACAGATAATTCCATTAATTTCAGTTGCCGCCTGTTCAGCCTCAAAGCCGTCAGAATAAGCACCCCAGAACCACAATTCACCATCACATTTTCTTACTACAATAAATTCATAATCATCAGCGTAAGCAGGTTTATTATTGATTTTAACTTCCATGTTTTGCTCTCCTTTCCTTTTCTGATATTATAATATCATAGATGTGATTAATTGTCAAGAGGTTTTTAAAAAATTTTTTAAAAGCGGACCGGGCGAAACTCTCAAGCGATTGCTCTGAGAGTTTCAATCATTTTACTTGCGTGAACCGCTGTGCCAGTCCATTTTTTAAGGTGTCTTTCTTCATCATCGAATAAAATATCTGCACCAGTGTTTACATCATTTTTAGTATACCAATAAGGAACAAAACGAATTTCATCAAAGTGAACACTTTTTAGATGATTAGCAAGCCATTTAATTTTTGCGTTTCGTACTCTTTCGTCATATTCTGAAGTACTATCTTTTGATAGTGCGCTGACAATACAGATTTCAAAGCCTTTACGCTGAACCTTGTTCATAAGTCGTGCCAGTACCGAAAGATTTACAATAGGTTTTGCGATTGCGTAAGGCGTTTCATCGTGCGCAATAAGCATTTCAAGCCAGTTCTCTACTCCATAAAGATTAGCGATTGTTCCATCCATATCAAACCAAATTTTCATTCTTTTAGTCCCCCTTTCTTTTTCTGTAATTATGATACCACAAATCAAAACAGCTGTCAATACTTTTTTTTTCAAATTGGTGAAAAAATTTTTGTGCCCGGGCGAAAAGAGGGTCACCCCTCTTCAGCGCCTTTATTTTCAAAATATGGAGTCTGTGTAATAACTCCAGACCAATCAACGAGACTTTTATCTTGTAAATCTCCAACCCAGTCCCAAAAAATATTATGTGCTTCTTCGGAAGTTTTTGCTTTTATGTAGACACATCCTGAAAAGTCAATAGAAAAAATCTTTTTTTCTCTCAACTTTTTTACAAGATTTATACATGCTTCTTCTTCTTCTTTTGTTAAAAGGTATCCTTTAATTTCTGCCATTTCTCTTACCTCTTTTCTTTTGTTGATAAATCAATTATAGTATACCTTTTCCTATTTGTCAAGACTTTTTTTAAAAAATTTTTTGGACCGGGCCTGCGGAGTTAGCCTCCGCAAACCTCTTTTCTTTTCTGTTGTACAGTCCGCCAACAAGCCGAATAAATTCTATCTTTGTATTCCATACCAGACCGTAAAACCGCAAGCATAATTTCAATCTCAATTTTTACATCTTCCAAGCCAGTATGACTTTCAGCAAAATCAACCTTATTTGTAAGGTATCTATAAACAATTTCCGCGCCTGTCTGAATATTGCCACAATCAGATACAAAATTATTATCAAGAGTAAACTGTACATAGTCTTCAGTATTCAAAATGGAAGTGCAAGCCATATTCCAAATACAAAAGAATTCAGTACCAAAAGGGAAGAACCATTTAATCAGCGAACCGCTAATATATCTCACATCATTTCTTGTTGCTCTATTGTCGAAGCCCATGTTATAAGCTCCAACTTTTGTAACATTATATTCTTTCATATCAGAATGAATAGCTTTACGAATGTTACAAATAGATTTCATTATGCGCTTGCCTGCTTTTATGTCATCCCAATACTGAGGGATTTTTTCAGCGAAGTAAGCTTCTTTCATCAGTTCTTTATCAAGAAAGATTTCCGCAACTACGAAAGATTTTTCGATGAAAATTTCTCCTGTTTCAGTGTTAACAATAGCATAACCTACATCATAAGGAAGCGGCTGTTCTACACAGTTTGCGGTTTCAGTGTCAATTACAAGTACATTCATTTTTTTTATCTCTCTTTCATTTGATGATTTAATTATATCAGATATTAATGGGGTTGTCAAGGGGTTTTTGAAAACTTTTTTCGGATTATTTTACACCGACCATTAGCCCTCAAGGAGTGGCTCTCTTTGCGCTTGCCGTTCTCATTTCCCCTTGACAATTATTATTATAGCAAAGTTTCGGGAAAATGTCAACACTTATTTTTATATAAATTTTGGATGAATTTTTATGCAACACTATTATTGACACGAAACTCGGGCCGGCGCGATCGTGCGCCGGCCACCAATTATACCACATGTTTTTGTGGTTGTCAAGTAGAAATTTTGCATAAAAAAATGACCGAAAATTCGTCATTTTCACGGATTTTCGGTCAAAATTGACAGATTTTTTACTTTTTTGGCGGTCTCTGCTTGATTAAATCAAGTTTGTAGTGGTTTCCACCAACATCAAACTCAATAATCTTTGATTTGTTGGTGATTTCAGCTTCAAAACCCGCATTTTTCAAACAATTTGCAAGGATTTCGATAAGATTTTCCTTTTCTTCATCGGGTTTCCGCTCTCTGACTACCTTTTTACGAGGCTTATCGGCTTTTGCTTCGTGATTTACTTTGTTAGCCTTTGCTTTTGCAGTCAATTCTTCAACCACTTCATTTTCTAGATAGCCTTCATCCTCAAGCCAGAGCTGAACCGCTCTATCATAAGAGATTTGAAACTGCTTCATGCTCTTAGTGATTTCAGAATCGGGAATGTGAATATTTTTACCATTGAGATTATACGTCATGTCTTTTATCCTCACTTTCTTTTGATGATTTAAGTATACCACATTCCCTATTTAAAGTCAAGAACTTTTAGGGATAGTGCAGGGATTTTTTACATCCCTGCACTAAACGCTCAAGCTACGGAATAATAGGGAGTCTTCTTGACATACTCCTTAACAAGCGTTCCAGCCTTGACTAAATCCGTAAGCATGTGCGTGATACGCTGATTAGTCAGACCACCGATAGAAGGAACTTCTACCTGGAGTTCCTTAATGGTCTTAGACGTGTCAGCCTCAGTGAGATAGGCGACAATGTCAGCCTTAAAGCTGTCATTCTCAACCTGAGTCTTAGTCGGCTTCTTAGGAGAATTGGACTTGCGCTCAAGCAGTTCAATCTCATGATTGATGAAAGCCACCATTTCATCATTGTCAGCAACGATCTCGCGGATAGCAGTAAACATTTCCTTCTTAGTCATAATGTAGCACCTCTTTCTTTTGATTGTTTTGTTTTTCTTTACCTTACATTGTTATTATAGCACAAGGCTTTTGTTTTGTCAAGAACTTTTTTAACTTTTTTTGGCGCCTTAGAAAGTTTTTAGTGGTTGACTTCTTTGACTTTCCTTACCTTGTATAACTATTATAACATGTTTTCTTTTGTTTGTCAAGGGGTTTTTTTATTTTTTTTAAGTTTTTTTTTCTTGACCTCACAAGGTATTTTTCCCTTACCTTGTATAACAATTATAACAAAATTTTTTTAAAAAGTCAATAGCGAATTTTCATTAATTTTGGGATTTTTTCGATAAGAATTTTGTGTGGTTTTTCGCTTGACAAAATTGCCGGCGTATGGTATAATGGAAATTTCGGCGTTTTTGCGCGCAAAAACGCCCCGATAAAAAAACACCCCCGAAGGGGTGTTCAAGAAAGGAGGAACGAATATTGTCTATAGAGTGGGGAGAGCAGGACTTGCACCATGCCTTCCCAGGAATTACGCAAGGGCTATTATGCAACTGCTTGCCACCTAGGCTTCACTTTAAATCTCCCTAAAGGGTTTGCGGTTTTAAGGGATAACCGCAAACCCTTTGTTTTACTCTTCTACATTCTCATTCCCAAGGGCGAAGTAGGCAACTTTCTTGACGTAGGTGCGAACAACCTTGCCATCCTTGCGAAGGTCAGTCAGCATATGGGTGATACGCTGATTGGAGAGGTCAGCAATTGCATCGCACATCTCGCACAGCTGCTTGATGGTTACAGGTGCATCAACCTCAGCCAGAGCCGTCAGAATGTCAGCCTTAAAACTGTCATTCTCAACCTGCGTCTTAGTAGGCTTGCGAGGGCTTCCGCTCTTGCGGTCCAGCAGTTCAATTTCATGGTCGATGAAAGCCACCATCTCAGCGTTATCAGCAACAACGTTACGAATCTCAGCATACATTTCCTTCTTAGTCATAATGTAACACCTCTTTCTTGTGTGTGGGCTTTTTGCCCTTTCTTTATCTTACATATTTATTATAGCATATCTTTTTGAGCTTGTCAAGAGTTTTTTTTATTTTTTTTTGTTTTTGTTCGGGGAGCGGTGGGTGGCCAATCCACCGCCTTTTCTCATTCTGTCCGCGTCCGCGTATCTACCCCTACCACCTTTTTCTGTCATTGCGCTGTGGCTTGCGCTTTAATCCTAACTCTCATCATGGGCTTATCTATCTCCTTCCTTAACTGTAATCTCATTGTATCACAGTCGCCTTTGTTTGTCAAGTGGTTTTTTAAGATTTTTTTGGATTGGCTTTCCGTCTTTTCAAGTAATCAGAAGGCGCTTGGCTCTGCCGACTACCCTATTTCGATTTTGTTGCCCTTCCTTTATCTTGTTTTTATTATACCATAGGTTTTTTAGTTTGTCAAGAGTTTTTTAATTTCCCATCTGGATAAATCCATTATCGCCACTTGCTTTCCATGCATTCTTGATTCCTAACCTTTTTAAAAACAGACACTTTCTAATTCTTTTAATCATTTTTTTATTTCCTTTCTTTATCTTATGTACTTATTATACTATATGTTTTTTGGTTTGTCAAGAGGTTTTTTATTTATTTTTTTCTTTTTTGTTTACCTCTTTCTTTACCTTATGAATATATTATATCAAAAGTTTTTAAAAAAGTCAACAGGTAATTTTTATTAATTTTGGGATATTTTTTTGTGCAGTTTTTTCGCAGATTTCGCTTGACAAAAAAGCTGGCATGTGGTATAATGGAATTTTCGCCGCGACCCGGTGGATCGCGGCGCACCGAAGAAAAAAAGAGCCTTTCGGCTCTTTAAAGATTTTTTTGAATTAAAAAGAATTTTTCTTTATTTATTCAATAATTGCTGTGGATTGTCAATGGGTTTTTAAAAAAGTTCAAAGTTTTTTTAGCGTGGAGTCGAACCACTTTTACGTCATTTATCCGATTACCAACCAAGGGCTAAAATGGAAGAGAGAACCGAATCGAACGGTTTGTAGGTCATGCTCATTAACGTCATCTCACCTGAGAACATCTTCCCTTTGAACAATTATAGTATAGCACTTTTATAATGATGTGTCAAGGGGTTTTTCAAATTTTTTTTACCCGGGTATCAAGCCACAATTACCAAACTGTGGCTTGATATTCATTCCAAATAGCTAAATTCAAACGGAACATTTCAAGAGCTTTTTCTTTAGTCATAGGACCGAACTCCCGTGTGTATTCATCAAAGGTTTTTTCGTTCCAACATTCATAAAAATTATCACCACCTTTTGAATAATGTTTAAGAGCAAGAGCCATCAATTCATCGTAGGTTAAAGGCTTATTCATGTTTCCACCCTCTCATTTCTTCGTACATATCGCAAGCCCAATGTGCAAGACCGTAAGCATGATAAGGAAAATTCAACTTACTTGCGCATTCAAAAATCCAAGGAACAATTTGGTCTTCAGGCTCAAACCATTCTGATAACCGAAAGTCAGAAAAGAAAAACATGCTATCAGGATGTTTTGTGGACGCGCCCCACAATTCGAGAACAGTTTCATGGTCAGAAATTCTTGAATAAAGTTTATACATCTTTCTTACCTCTCTTTCTGAATACAGTATAGCACACAAGGAGAGATTTGTCAAGTCTTTTTTCAAAAATTTTTGCGTGCGCCCGGGCAAAAAACGAGGTTACCCCCGTTTTTGCATATTACTCAGTAATGTAATTGAGAGCGTCTTCAATGTCGATTTGAGTACCACACAATGATACAGTTTAAAGCGTCTTCAATGTCAAGACAAGACACACTGAAGTTATCCCAAGGGCAGCCCATAGATTCAACTTTACCGTCATTATGTCCGTGAGAATAATGGTGGCAAATAATGTCGCCGCTATTCCAAGGAAAGCGAATCTGCAAGCCATCCTGAATCACATTGAGAGTATGAGGGATGTTGTGAGCAGAGAGCTTGTTGGAGAGAGTCAAAATCGTGTTTGCAAAATCAGGGTTAATCATCATGATCTTTTTTCCTTTCTTTGTTTCATCTTTTCGATGATTTTATTATAGCACTTAGGTATTAAAATGTCAAGAGGTTTTTAAAATTTTACACAACCATTAAGATACCAAACAGCAAACATCCCACCACAATAAAGAGTAATGATAAGAATAATTCCTATTGTTTGAATGATTTTATTAAATTTAGAATCCATTTTATATTCTCTCCTTTTCTTTTGATGATTTAAGTATAGCATAACTGTTGTAGAATGTCAAGAGGTTTTTAAAAAATTTTTCGGCGCCCGGACGAACAGATGACTTCAACAGTCATCTGTAAAGCATCCCATGTAAGGATCATAACCGATCTCATAGTCACAGTTATCATAATCTTCATCAGGGTTTTTATCTTCTTCGTTAGAAAATATTCCATCCCAACAGGCAGGACAAATACCCGAAATAAACATCTCACGCTCTTCGGCAGAAAGATAGGGAAAAGCATCTTGAGCGTATGCTGTACCATCTTTCCAATTCCAGTAATCAGCTTCGTTGACGGCGATTTCATTTGCGTGACCGCAGATGGGGCAAACAGTAACGATTGTAATTTCCTTGTAATTAACCTTCATGATGATTACCTCTCTTTCTTTTGTACTTAAAGTATACTACATAAACGGCGTTTTGTCAATGCTTTTTTAAAAAATTTTAGGCCCGGGCTACTAAAGCGCAAAGCGCTTTAGTAGCAGAAATTAATCAGTAAAAGCTCAGGTTCCCAATTAATAAGTTTCCAGAGGTCATGTTCATCAAAAAACCGCTTAAAGTAGATTAATTCTTCATCGTCATTAGAGGGGATAGAAAATGTTCGGGCACGATACACAAGATCATTTTCACTTTTAGACAAGTCAGACATAATACCAATAAAGTAATCACCGCCTGTCCAGCAGTTAATGCAACGAGAGTAGTTATCCATTACTTCATCATACTCTTTATCTGTCAATACCTCTCTAAATTCTTCCATTTTATCATCAGAAACGATGATTCCATAACAAAGACTCAAACTATATTCAACCATTATGTATCTCCTTTTTTCTTTTGTTTTTCTTGGAACAATTATAGTATAGCACTTTTACAGTGGTTTGTCAATGGGTTTTTAAAAATTTTTTTCAATTCGCCCGGGCGCGCCTAAAGGGGCAAGCTACCCTTGTGAGGTAGCCGCCCCAAAGGGACAACCGCTCAAGCAGCGATGGAGTAGTAAGGGGTTTTCTTGACATACTCCTTAACAAGGGTTCCAGCCTTGACCAAATCCGTAAGCATATGCGTGATACGCTGATTGGTCAGACCTGAGATATCAGCAATCTCTACCTGCATATCCTTGATGGTCTTAGGAGCATCAACCGTGGTCAGATACTCCACGATGGTAGCCTTATAAGCATCGTTCTCCACCTGTGTCTTAGTAGGTTTCTTGGAAGAACCGCCCTTACGATTAAGAAGCTCGATTTCATGGTCAATGAAAGCGACCATCTCTTCATTGTTGATAACAGCATTACGAATTTCAGCATACATTTCCTTCTTAGTCATAGTAGATACTTCCTTTCTTTTGATTAATTTGTTTTTTTATCTTACATTATTATTATAACACAAGGCTTTTGTTTTGTCAAGAACTTTTTTTTATTTATCAATGTTGAATAATCCTTTAATAATCATGACCATAAGAGTGAACACAACTGCCAGAGGCCAGGAAAAACAAACTGTCCATCCAAACAGTACATGAATTCCGATTGCATTCAAACCCCAACACAGCACCCACACGATACCCGCATCAATCAAAATTGCAACGATAGTTCCAACGATGAGTCCAAGGATAGTACCAATAATCATAATTTATATCTCCTTTCCTTACCTTGTGCTTTTATTATAGCACATGTTGTTTTGGTTGTCAAGCCCTTTTTTAAGATTTTTTTATTTTTTGAGCGGATGGCTCGTCCGACCGCCAATTACCACCTATCCAAGTTCGACTGTTAGGCAACCGCTCTTTTGTTTTGTGCCTTTATTATAGCACTTATTTAAGTGTTTGTCAAGGGGTTTTCTTGTTGTTTTTTATGAGGAGTTTTTATTTTACTTACATCGGGTTATGCGCCCGAGAGAGGTTGTTTTCTCTCTCCCCTTGACATTTATTATGATATCATAAAACCCCTTAAATGTCAATAGATAATTTTTATTTTTTTTATTTTAACACTTTACCATGCGAAAGCCGGCGCCTGGCATATAAAATTTTCTTTTGTTAAAATTATAGGAAAATTTTATATTATTAATTAATTTATTTTTCACTTGACAAAAAATGTAGGGTATGATATAATTGAAGTTTCGGCGCCAGCTGAACGCTGGCGCGCCGCGAAAAATCAATTTAAAATTCAAAGCAAAGAGGGATTAACCCCTCTTTGCTTTAAAAACTTCCTTAATTTTCTGAATATGTTTCCGACTCCATTCTTTAATTGCTTCGGATCTTTCATCTACATCTGTAAGGTACGTGTCCTCAATACGTCCACCGCCACTAATTGCTTCCTTATAACTTGTAGTATTAAATTTTGTACCATCGGGTTTTCTTACTACGTAATTGAGAAGTTTCATGTTTTATTCCTCGCTTTCTTTTGATGATTTTATTATATCATGAAATTAGGTTTTTGTCAAGGGGATTTTTAAATCCCCTTGAGTGTTTCCAAAATTGCGTTTACGTCAAATGCTTTTCCAGTCCAGTTATTACGGTTTTTTTCTTCGTCATCAAACAGAATATCACTTGTCGTTTTAGCAAAATTCTGTTTAGGAGTGCCGTATTCTACAATATGAATTTCATCAAACTGAACACTTGCCAGGTGTTTTTTAAGCCAATTTTTTTTAACTTCTGTGACAGCGTTGTTATAATTACTATCACCATTTTTTGATAACCATGAAATAATTCCGATTCTATAGCCTTCTTTTTGAAGTCTATTCAAAATCCTTGCTAAGGCACTAAGTCTTACAAGCGGTTTTGCGATTTTATAAGGTAAAGTATCTGATTTTAACAGATAATCTAACCAATTTTCTACACTGTAAAAATCAGCGATTGTACCATCCATGTCGAAAAAGATTGTTGTTGTCATTTTTATTCCCCCTTTCTTTTGTCTTAATTATTATAATACCAATCTCTTAATTTGTCAAGCATTAATTGTTCTCTTTTAATATATTTATATTTTCTATTTTCTTCACACCAAGGACAACCGCCATGATTTCTACATGTTCTATCAATCGCTTTACTGCCTTGATAGGGCTTTCTATGCTCTTTTCCGCTTGCAATGGCTTTATTTAGTGCCATTTGATTATCCTCCTTTTCTTTTTGCAATTATAGTATAGCAAATTTTATTTTATTTGTCAATAGTTTTTTTGAAACTTGCAAGGATTTTTTACATCCTTGCAAGTGTCTTTTCATTTATGAATGTGGCTTTTTCAAATTTGATTTGATAAGCAACATTATTTACTGTCAAGTCTCCATCTTTTGTAAAAGGTACATTATCTTTTGTCCATTCCTGCCCATAAGATTCTGTTACCATCTTTTCAAAGATTTCACCTTTATTATACTTGCTTTCTTTTACGCTTGTTTCAAAAAACGCTTTGGAACAAAGAACTTTTGCACCTTTTGTCAGCAAGAAAGTTTTCTGTACTTTGTTCGGACTAAATCTCAAGCTATAACCGGCCCCGCGGCTTGCCTTATCAAGTTTCAGAATATAGGGCATAACTTCCGCCGTTGCTTCTACCATATAGACATTATTCTGAAAGTAAAATCCATAAATGTAATGGTGCGTATAGGAAAGCTCATTGTAACGGCTGATCATTTTTTCAAAAAGGCTCGTGTTCATCATCGTTTGTGTTCTCCTTTCTCTTGATGATATAAGTATACCACCATGCGCCCGGAAAGTCAAGCACTTTTTGAAAAAATTTTTTTGTCTGATTTTAAAAATTTTTATGTTAAATTGTCGAAAAATTTTTTTATATTAAATAGGCGTTTTTTATAAAAAAATTTTTAGATTTTATTTTAAAATGTCACATATTTTCAGACAAAATAATTGTCAGAATTTAATATCAATTATGTGATAATTTAATATTAAAATATAATATTTTCAGACAAAATAATTGTCAGAATTTAATATCAATTATGTGATAATTTAATATTAAAATATAATATTTTCAGACAAAAAAATTGTCAGAATTTAATATCAATTATGTGATAATTCGTTTAAAAAAACAGTGTTTTCAGACAAAATAATTGTCAGAATTTGGGAAAAAATTACTCAAAAAGTTGCACGATTTTTCGCTTGACAAAAAGAGGATCATGTGTTATAATTGAAATTTCGGCGCCCAGCGTTCGCCGGCGCGCCGAAAAAATGAGAACTGGGAGGATTTTTAATCCTCCCAGTTATGGACTGCCACAATTTCCCCATAATTGTCTGCTAGTTGGTAGAAGCTCCATTTCCCAAGAATGTCATCTCGGATATACCTATCAAGGATGGTGATTTCTTTAAAGCCAACAACGCGGATGTTCCCAAATTCCCATGTATTAAGTTTCATTTGTTTTATTTCCTTCCTTTTGATGATTCAATTATATCATTATGTATCTGGATTGTCAAGCACTTTTTGAAAAAATATTTTTATTTTTCTTTTTTTTCGTCTTCTTTTTCTAAAGGACAATCATGGGGTTCCTCATTATTCCAGTATTCATAATTTAAAAACCTTCCAGTTTTACAACACTGAACATAATTTCCAA
>Ga0247608_10002348_pt1 | contig 23884 bp, 16 predicted proteins | sample 176DNAGHGlowgp2_FD_193490 | JGI IMG/M metagenome (GOLD analysis project Ga0247608, IMG submission 193490) | Sheep rumen microbial communities from Palmerston North, Manawatu-Wanganui, New Zealand - 1766 DNA GHGlow gp2 | ecosystem: Host-associated > Mammals > Digestive system > Stomach > Rumen ... | reverse complement strand
GTTGCAGTAATTTCTTTTTCTTCCAAAGTTATGGGACAATTTACAATGGTAAAGGAAATTAAATATCAAAAAGAGATGGCATCTTTATATTGACCTCCTCCAATGCAAAGAATGGAAATATTGGTAAATATAGCTACTAAAATAACATCATTATTACTTGTAGCAGTAACATTAGTTTTTTGAATTGTAAGCTTTATAAAAATTAGAAAAATCGATGATGAAAATTTAAAGAAAAAAAAGATTAAAAATGCTATAATTATTATTTCTATACTTGTAATCTTAATTATAATCTTACTACTCTTACCTCGATTCTTAAAGGAATATTTATAATATCTGTGAGTAATGCTTTATTCTGTAAATATTAATTTATGAAAAAACTCCTTACCAAAATAAAACTAGGCTTTTCTACACTCTGGATTGCAATAATTTCTTTTTCTTCTAAAGTTATGGGAGAACTAAGCACATGACGAACAGTATGAGATTCTCAACGAAATGAACCAATATATGACAAATCGGTGCAAGCCGCATATTGAGTACCAAATCCAACAAACTACATAAATCCAATATTAAATGCTTTTAAATGGGCACTTACTGTTGCAATACTCATTATATGAATTATAAACCTCATAAGAATTATTAGGACTGATGATAAAGATCTCAAGAAAAAAAGAATTAAAAATACCATTATCATTATCGCTATACTAGCTGCAATTTTAGCCATAACTTTTATAATTTCATCTCGATTATTAAAAAAATAATAAATTTAATAGTTTATTTTTAATAAGCTCTAACCATGAAAAAGCTTCTCACTAAAATAAAAACCGTTTTAGCTACACTTTGAATCACACTAATCTCATTTTTTTCCAAGGTTACGGGACAAAACAGCTGAGAAGTACATAAAATTTATGAAAAATTTAATGACCTACCAGCACAACCAATGTATTGAGTAGAAACATACTACGAACCCTCACCATTAGTTCCAATATTAAATACTATTCAACGACTTACTGGTATCGCAATATTCATTATATGAATTGTAAACCTCATAAGAATTATTAAAACTAACGATAAAGATCTCAAGAAAAAAAGAATTAAAAATACTATCATCATTATTTCTATACTTATAATCTTAATTATAATCTCACTACTCTTACCTCGATTTTTAAAGAAATATTTATAGTACCTATAAGTAATGCCTTATTTCGTAAATACCACTAATCTATGAAAAAACTTTTCACTAAAATAAAACTAGGTTTAGCTACACTCTGAATCGCACTAATCTCGTTTTTTTCCAAGGTTACGTGAGGACTGAGCAAATGACCAACAGAACCAAAATTCTGAGACATGTATAACGGCCAAGAAATACTATATTGAGTACCTAGAGATTCAGAAATTCCAAAACTACCAAAAACACCAATATTATTAGCTACAATTACCAAAATAATTCCGCGAATACTCATTACTATAACTTTCATTATATGAATCATAAATTTTATCAAAATTAGAAAAATCAATGATGAAAATTTAAAGAAAAAGAAAATTAAAAATACTATCATCATTATAAGTATACTTATAATTCTAATAATTGCGACTTTTTTAATATGACAAAATTGAACAAAGAATATCCATTTTATTTTCGATAAAATATCTAACTTGCTTTCTTTTTTTGAATTTATATAATTCAAATTAGATTTTAGTTATGTGCTTTTCTATGGCAAAAAAGAAGGGCGATGAAAAATTATTAACACTACTCGATATAGTTATCGATAATTATATCAATAAATGAGAACCTGTTGGTTCAAAATTTTTGAACTCACTGGAAGAAATCGATGATGCTCCATCTACTCTCAGAAAACATCTCAATCAACTAGAAAAGCAGTGAATGGTTTATCAACCATATAATTCAAGTTGAAGAATTCCAACCGTTGATTGACTAAAATTATACATCGAAAATTATCTTCAACAAATGGAAGATATGCAAAGTTTGGAAGTAGATAATGCTAGGCAAAATATGAAAGAAATGGTGGAAATGCTTGGAAGTTTAGTCGATGGTGTAATAATCTGATTTCTTAGAAATGATGAATATTACTATTTATGAGTAAATAATCTTCTCAAAGAAACAGATAAAGATCACCTAGATGAAACCAAATCAATTATCTCATTCATTGAAGAAAAAAGAATTGTGAAACATATTGACTGAAAAATTCTGAAAAAAAATCAAATATATTACACTTTTATGGAAGACGATAATACAACTATTTCTGCTGTATACGCTAAGGTTATACTAGAGTGATATGATTGTATCTTAGCTGTAGTTTGACCACTCAGAGTAAATTATAAAAAAAATGTAGCAATATTATCTCAAGTTCTACAAAAATTAGATCAATAAAAATAAATCAGAATAAAAAATTTTAAAAATATTTACTTTTATGTAAACTAGGATAATGGTAGATAAAGCAGAAAATAATGAAAAATCTCAAAATTACGTAGAACTTACAGAAAGTCAGATTTTTGAAAAAATTAAAGAAGATTTAAATCCAATCCAAGAAGATTTAGCAGAAAAAAAAATAACAGTAGAAAAAGCCAAATCTGAACTTAAAAAAATCAACGAATGGCTACAGTGAACCAAACTAGAACAAAAAGATAAAAAAGAAATCTGAAAAGCATTTGAAAAATTGATAAAATTAGAAAAAAATATTGATGAAAATACACTTAAAGATGAAGTGGATGAAATTATTAATCTATTGGAACAGCTAACAAAAAAAGATTTGGCGAATCTAAAACGATGAATCCAACAGAATAAACAACGATGGAATCCTGAACGTCCACCTGAAGTCCAGGAATGAATTGAAGAATCTGGAAAGAAAATACCAGAACTTATTGCTGCCGCTAAAAATGATAAAAATCGATTTGTACGTAAATTTGTTGCAACAGCATTAGAACGGGCATATTCATAATATTTTATTAAATTCATACAAAATGAAAGAAATCGTACAAAGTGCATGATGAATAGTATATTATCTAGATAAAGATTGAGAACCTAGATATCTTTTGATTAAACGCCACGCTTTATCTGGAAAAATAGAACGAGTCGCTCCAAAATGAAAAATTCAGGTTTGAGAAGATGAAAAGAAAGCAGCCATTAGAGAAATACGGGAAGAAACCTGACTAAAAAAAGAAGACTTAATTGTAAAACAACTTCTCTGAACGACTTCACTTAGAAGTAGTGAAACTAAACTATGACATTTAGATAAAGATGTTACATATTTTTTGATGAAATTTACTGGCGATCCAAACAGTGTAAAATTAATTGAATGAGAATGATATATTTGAGTTTACAAACGAGCTACAATTGAAGAAGCTTTATGATTGATGTATTATGCTGATATTCGTGAATTAGTTAGAAAAAGTTATTTCTCTATTAGAGAAGAAAAGAAAAACCAATGAGTTAAAGCTAATTTTTTTGATAAATTATAAAAAATTTCCATAAAAAAATTTTTTCATAAAATTTCACCTCAAAAATATAACTTTTTGTCAAGTTCGATTTGACTTTTAAATGTATTTTAATACAAACATTTTGTAGATTTTTATTATGCTGATAAAATGAATTTTGTAAAAGGACTTTGAAAACATGTAATCATAATTATTATCGGTATTATTCTAGCATTTTTTGCTCGATGGATAGAGTACGATTCTCAAGATTTATCTGCTAGTGTTTTATCACTCACCGAACAAGAGTTTTTTGAATCTACAAAATGGGATGCTTGATACAAAAAAGAGAATCAGATTTTTGAAATTTTTTTGGCAGAACAAGTTAGAAATGAATGATCTTTGGATATTTCTATCCTCTATTCCCCAGAAAATATAGAACGACTTATTGATCAAATAAATACAAATTATACAGTAAATATAGTAGAACAAAACGAATGAAATCTGATTTTAAACATAGAATGATATGAAAAGTGAGATTTTTCTGAATGAATATTCGAGCTACCATATAGTTGAGATTCTAAAGATGTTACACTCGAATATATCAAATCAAAAGATATGAACTTTGCAATATGAAATTTGGATAACATAGAAAACAAAGAAACTCATTAATTTTATTTCCATTATTCATAAAATGAAAAAATTTGTGCTTGGAATTTTAACTGCATTATGACTATGAATTTGAACAATTTTTGCCCAAAACATTTTGCCTGATAGCGCAGAAATTGAAGTTAAAAACCCAATTATTGAGTGAGAAGCAACGAATTTAGCAGTTACCATAATGAAAAACTGATCAAAAATGAATAATTATGAGGGAACTGTATATTTCACAATCGAAGAAGCAGACTGAACTGCATTAAAACCAAATGAATATACACTACCAAACGGATCTATATATAGTTTTGTGCCTACAGACTTATGATCAAAAGAATTTCAAAAATGATTAGAAATCAAAAAAGAATGAACTTTTTATATTCAAGTTGAAGATTTGAACGATCCTGATGAAAAAATCCTATGAAGACAACAAATTACAGTCATAAAAAGTAATACAGCTAAATGAGATTATCACGTAGAAATATATTCACCATTACCTGAATCCGACATTCCAAACGAAAAAATCGATATTTTAGGAAGTATTCCTGAACTTCCAAACTCAAAAGCTCTAGTTTATATAGATAACAATCCTGCCGAAACAGTAAATGTAGATTCAACTTGAATTATCAATTATCCAATCTGAAATCTCGATTTGTGAAAACATACACTAAGAATAGAGATTCCAGATATCGACTGAACTATACTATGAACATCTGATAAAATATCCTTTAACGTAATCGAAGCTAACAACGTAATAATAAAGGACGTAACAGTATATCCTGAAAAACTATTAATGGTATGAGATAATGCAACCGTTACCGTTTTAACAGACGAAATGGTTGAATCAATGAAAATGAAACTTTCTGATAGATCAAATGATGGTCTAATCATGACAAAAGATTGAGTTTGAGAATTTAGCTATAAAGTATATTTGGTTTCCACATGAGATATCAACATTTCACTGGAAACTACAACTTCAAACAATTCCTCTACTCAAACACATGAAAATGTAAAGCAGATCCATGTAATTGATACTCCAGAAATTTGAAACGTTAAAACATCAAAAGATGATGAGAATCAAACTGCAACTCTCACATGGGATATACTATACTGAGATCCTGTAACTTCATATTCTATTAAATATCGATGAACAGGAACTGACATATCAGGTGAAGAGGAAACTGAAAACAGATCATTCACATTCAAGGATGTTCCATATAATGTAGAAATAAACGTAAATATAACACCTATATGGAGAAATTCATTAGGTTTATTAACTCACTGATCATCCGCACAATCAAAAATTATAAAATTCATTATAACAAAACCTGGTAGCTGTTGAAACTGAATAGCAGATCCATGAGAAGACTGTACAACTTGTGCTCAAGACTTAGGAGATGAATGTCCAGCCCTTGAAACTTGCTGAAATTGACAAAAAGACGAATGAGAAAATTGCTGAAATTGTTCAAAAGATTTGTGAGATGAATGCTTAAAAGAACCTAGATGTACTGTAGAAAATATAGCCACTCGTACTACAAAAATATGAGATAGTTACTATCTTATACGAGATAAAGTAGAAAATGTAACAAAATACATAGTATACAGTTCACCTTCTCCTGATGGATTAGATAAAGTAAAAGTTTATGAAACTAGTGATACTAGCTATGAATATCCGTTTGATTACAATGCAAAAGAAGAACAATATATGTACTTTCGAATCGTATGAATATGTGATGACTGAGAAGAGCTAGAATTAACTTGAGCTACAAAAATCCAAGTTTGACCAGCTGAAAACTTTTTCCTTCTAATGTGTCTAACTTTTCTGATTTATTTTTGAATAAAATTATTCAGAGAAACTGAATAACATCAAATATCATAATTACATACCAAAAAATTCATTTAAAAATAAAATAAATAATGAAAGCTTTTCCAAAAAAATATAATGCCCAAGAATTACGTAATCGATCAAAAAAATATAAAGAAATCAATAATTACAAGATTATAGAAAATAATATTTTTTCTCCATGAAATATTTCAATTTCTGAAAAATTATCTTACAAAGATTTTTTTTACCACTATACAAGAGACTTTCTAAACTATATAAACAATAAAAAGCATAAGAATTACGAATACCAACAACTTTTCATAACATCTAGCAACCAAATAAAAAGCATATGTTCCGTGTATGAATTTTTTAATAAAAAAAATCAAAAACCAGAACAGGTATGAATTGATAAATTTGAAAGACGCTTAAAAGCAACTTCTCAAAAAAACATCAAAGCCAACAACAAAATATTAGAAAACTACTTATCTAGCAAGTATAAAATATATGTTCCTGATTCCGATTTATACCTATATGTATTAAATAAATTTCATTCATTACGAGAGAGATGAAAACTAAAATACGAAAAAAAAATCTGATACCGATCTTTTAATTTACAGACATCAATCTCAGCTCAACATATTACACGAGAAGAAGAGACTAGACCTTTTTATGTATTAAAATATTTTGTATGAGCTAAATGTGAAATATTGCCAGTATGTTTAGATGATATAGATTTATGTTGCTGAGATGTAGCATTATTGGTTCACCCAAAAGACAAAAGATACAGTAAATATATCTGAAAAAATGCAATAATTCCACTATGTAACCGTCAAATTCCAATTATATGAGATGAAAACGTAAACATTGCATTAAATAACTGAATCCAAAGAGTATGCCCATGTTCAGATCAAGAAAGCATAGGTATAGCTGAAAAATACTGATTACCTACAGATATTTATGTATTTAATCAACAATGATTATATACAGATTATATTCATGAGCCAGCTTTTATCTGACAGGAAAGAAACAAATACTATTCAAATATCGAATGATTTATAAACGATATTTGAAATTTAGAAAGGAAATGAGAAAAAACTGTAAAAACTCCATATTTAAGTTACATCAACGAACGTCTAACACCTTACAAAATAGACCAAATTACGCTAGATTTAACTGAAGAAAAACAAACTATTCTAAATAAAATCTTCGATAAAGAGATAAATATTTCTTTCATAGATACTGAATTTTGAGAAATATTAGAACAAATAAATTCACTACAAGATGAAGAAAAAGAATATGAAAAATTCAACAATCAAGAAATAAGTGAAGATAACACGGATAATTTTCAAACTAATATATCTGAATTAAAACAAAAAATTATATCCAAAATAGATAAATATCTACCAGATTCCTTAGTGTGTAACAGCCAATTAAAATATTGACGAAGAACTCCTGTAATAAAAGATCCTGACTGAAATATTTCATTTTTTGATTTAGAAAAGAAATGTATTGAATGAGAAGAAAAAACAATGCTACAATGTTTTAATTTTGTAATTTTATCTCTGGTCCGTATATGAATATTTTGAAACTGAAGTAAAAACAATAAAACAAAACTATGTGAACACAGCAAATTTATCAGGATTCTTTCTGAAAATGAGAAAAAAATAGAATATTTTGTAAAACATTTATCAGAAATCACATGAGACAAACCCGAATATAACAAATTTTGCCAAATAATTCAAAACTTAACAGATGAACAAAACTCATCTATCAGTGAATGTTTAGATTTAGTTAGGGAATCTAATCTGTTACAACAAGATGGGAATCAACTATTACTCAATCTATCATGAATATCAAATGATATAATTGATCATGATTTTATACAACTATGTATTCCATGTTATTTATACGATAAAAATATAAATATAAACAATCAAACCATATTCAGAAAAGATGAAAAAACACAAATTTTCAAAAAATTATTAATACAAGAACTCCTACTCTGAAAAACAATTTCAAACGATTTCAAAGAAATTGCATATAATGAAGAAAAAGAATTTTTATGAGAAAAGCAATTAACCAAATTACAGAAAGAACAATCTCAACGAAATTTATTCCAATTATACTGAGAAAGTCCTGTCAGATTAAATTTTTTAATTGACCAAACTTATGACCAAAAAGAAATCATATTAAATAATTTCTTCCTAAAACAAATCTGGAATGCAACTAGATTATGTATTCAGAAAGACTTCTTACCAAAGAATGTAGAAGAGATTTTGAATAACCAACCAGAAGATTTAGAAGATTTAGATATTTGATTCTTATATAATCTAAACAATGTATATGATTCTCGAAAAGATATAGAAACATACGAAGAATATGTAAAAATTTTCACTAACTTTAAATGAGAAATTCAAGATTCTTTCTTTTCTCGATACCTAGAAGTTCAAAAAATCAAACCATCAAAAGATATACAGTTTATTTGCTGCTATTTCTTCAATCTTCTACTAAACATTTTGTATCCTCTAACTCCAGAATTTGTGGATGCTTTACAATATATATCTGAAAGAAAATTTTTACTTCCTGTTAATTCTATTCAATTAAATAAATCTATTGATTTCAATTTACATCTAATATATGATACTTTTCTAAAAATAAAAAATATAAAAATCGAAAGCAATATCAAACAACATGAATCTTGTAATATATTTATAAAATCTAATCCAACAATATGCGAAATATTCTCTAAATATGAACAGATTTTTAAGAATTATTTTCACATTTCAGAAATATCTTATATCAGACTTCATGAACAAACTCCATTATGATACGAAACATTCTCTAATGACACACTAACAATTGGAATACAACCATTAGATTCTACAAATAATAAAGAAAAAGATTCTTTAGAAACATTAGAAAGAGATATTAAAAATTTGGAAGATAAACTGATTTTACTTAGACAACGCATACAAATGCTTCCAGAATGAGAACAGCGTAAAAAAACAGAAGAAGATTATGCAAAAGCAAAAGAAGAAATGGAAATTTTAACTATAAAATATAGTCTACTTAGCAGTAAGTAACTTTTATTTTCATATTTAAAACAAGATGAAAAAACGACTATTCACTATCTGTTTGTTAAGTGTATTTTTATTGGCAGGGTGTACAAATAATACAGAAATAATAGATAATATCCAAGACAATGAAACCATACAGCAATATTCATTATGAACAAGCATTTATGATATTTTCAAGGACATTATAGCTCAAAATAATGATTGTTTGGATAATAGTAAACTTTTTGTAGATATTTCTGTATTATGAAACGCTGTGAACTCTAACTGAAATACCGAACATTATTTAGTTACAAATTGAGAATGTTTTGGAATTGATGAAAGATGAAATTTAAATAATGCTTGATGATTTGGAGATATTCCTACAACTATAGAACTTTCTCAAGACTTTGAACAACATTATAATTTGGTAAGATATGAAACAGCTAAAGATTGAGACGAATATGATAGCTCAACTAAAGAAATGTTTTCAGATGAAGCTTATAAGATTCGAAAAGATGGAAAATATAAATTCATAAACGATAAACCTCTCTTAGAAATGGCTGAAGAATATTTTGGAGTAACTATCATTCCTGAAACCGAAAATAATTTTGAATGTAAATTCTGTGATAAACTCCGATATTACAATCGAACTCCTGATGCTGATGAAAAATTAAACCAAACAAATGAACTCTATTTCGATTATATAGCACAAAATAACTGAAAAAACACAATATATTTTGGTTCAGATTGAACTTTTAAAGCCGAATGAAGCCGAGATGCCTGAGAATGAACACGAACATTTGGACAAGACGAAAATACAGTAATTGTACTAAATAATAACTTAGACCATGTATATGATAGATACATTATCACAAATCAAACTGAAGATTCTCTCAATACAATCCTAGAAATTATTCAAAGAAGATAAAAATTCATTGAGAAAAATAAGCAATAAATTATAATAAAAATCGTAAAATTTTATGATAAATTTTTGTGAAAATGAATGTTCCATCAATTGTTGCCCCAGGATGATCTCATCAAAAAGCTGTGGTAGCTTCTGCATATTGAGCAGAAGAAGTATATCTATGAGTACCTTTTACATCCCTCAGAATGAGACAAAATAAGCTCTATAATTTTGATGATTTGAAAGATACTATAAACCAACTTCATAAACAGTGAACCAAGGCTTTTCTAACTATGAATATTTTTCCTAGAAATAAAGATATTCAGATTTTTGAATCCATTACAGAAAAAATCGCAGATTGTGGTGCAGATAGTATAATATTTTCTGATCCATGAACATTTAGAATTATCAGAAAATACTTACCAGATATCCCACTTCATCTCTCTACTCAAACTACAACACTCAATTCTGATAGTGTAAAATTCTGGGCAGATTTATGAGTAAAAAGAATCGTTCTCGCTAGAGAATTACACGTATCAGAAATCGAAGAAATCAAAAAAGCTGTACCAGAAATAGAGTTAGAAGCTTTTATTCATGGTGCAATGTGTATGACATATTCTGGACGCTGTTTACTGGGAGATTATTTATGAGGACGTCCAGCAAATAAATGAGAATGTAATCATTCATGCAGATTTCAATACAGAGTATTCATCCAAGAAGCCAGAAGGGAATGAAAAATGATGGAAATTACAGAAGATGAAAATGGTGAACATATTTTCTCTTCACGTGATTTGTGTACTATCAACCGTTTGAATGAATTGATGCCAATCATCGATGCTATGAAAATAGAATGAAGAAGTAAATCAGAATTTTATGTAGCTGCTACAGTTAAAGCATATAAACACGTTCGTGACTGTATAGCTAACTGAAAACCAATTGACGAAAATATCAGAAATTTGGTGGAAATGATTCCACACAGATCATACTGGGAAGGATTTTTATTCCATAATTTACAAGAATTCCCTGACGGAGAAATCTCACCAGAAGAAAGAAGAACTACAACGGAGAAATTGGTCACAACTACAAAATGAACAGCATGACCATTATTTAATAGAAACTTCTTTGGAATATTCTCTACAAATACAAAAGAAAAAGATGGTCAGATTTATCATCATATTGATCCAAAAGAAGAACTACGTCGCTGAATGAAACTAAATTTCATCTCACCAGATGATATGTGAATATTGGAGATTACTGATATACTGGATAAAAACTGAAAAACACTAGAAAAGTGAGATTGTAATATGCAAGATGTTTATGTTGCAACAGACCGTGAAGTAAAAGGTCGAGAATGTCTATATTTATCACCTGAAGAAATTAAATAAACAATTGAAAATTCTGAGCTTTTACGTACACTCAAATTTAAGAAAGTTTAAGTAAAATAATCAAATTATGCCTCTATTAATCAACTGAATCATATTATTAATATTCTGATTATTAGCTGTTTATAGTACTAGCGTATATGAGTCTTTTACCATGAGTTTAAGTTCTATAAACAGATGATTTACTACTTTTACTGAACCTACAAATTATTATTACTTCTACCAGCAAATTAAAGCATTAATATATATTGCTGTTCTATTTATTTTACTTCGAAAGTTTCCAATAAAGTCACTAAAAAATCATAAAGTAGCTTGAATTTTAATGATTGGAACTTTTATTTTTCAGTGCTTAGTATTTACTCCATTATGAGATTCTTATAACTGAGCCAGATGATGGTTAAATATCCCACATATTCCTAGTATTCAGCCTTCAGAATTTTTTAAACTCGCATATGTAATATTTCTAGCCAGTTGGCTAATGAGAAAAAAAGAGAACATGGCTTCTCCACAATTTTTGCTAACATTCATAATTCTGAATGCTATACTATTTTTCATATTCCTATTAATTCCAGACTTCTGAACCGTACTAATTATATGAGCAACTGCCTTAATTATGGTTCGATTTTCTTGATTAAGTCTCAAAAAAACTCTATCAATTCTATGAATATGACTATGAGCATGAATAATTGCCTGATTAACTTTATGATTAATGAATGATAAATTTAGTTATATAACTAAACGTTTTGAATACTTCTTTACCACAGACAAAGATAAAATTGAAGAGGAAAGAGAAAGAACATGATGGCAAACTACACAAGCTCTTATCGCAATTTGATGATGAGGATTTATGTGAAATGGATACGGAAACTGATTACAGAAATATTCAAACCTGCCTGAAGCTTATTGTGACTTCATATTCGCTGCATTCTCTGAAGAAATCTGATTTATATGAAACTTATTTCTTATAGCACTATACGTTCGAATGTTTTGGTATGTACTAAAGCACCTACAGAAAGTTAACGATCCACATTTGAAATTGATATGAGTCTGAATTATTTCACTAATTATTGTACAAACTTTCGTAAATATATGAGTTAATGTACAAATAATTCCTACCACATGAATTACTTTGCCTTTCATCAGTGCATGATGAAGTTCTTTGATGGTAAATTGTGTGGAATTGCTACTTTTGTATAAGATTTTAAAAACAGAGAATAAAGTTTTACCTGTAAATTAAACTTAATTATGGAATTTTTAACTAAGCAAGATGAAAAATTATACACTGGTAAAACCTATCGCCATAATTTTCAATGATATAATTTTGATGAAGAAAACTGCATATTTTACGTATGGCATAAAAAAGAAATAAAACTGATTGAATCCAAGAATCTATGATCAACTATGAATGTTTTTTTCATGAAAGATTGAACTTTGAAAGTAAATGAACTAACAGATAAAGTTAAAATTTGAATTTCAACAGCCTGTCAGATTTTTTCAGCTTTTGATGAAGAGAATGGATGATTTTATAATTTCTTACCATACTTCCCTACTAAATCTATAGAAGAAAAAAATCAGATTTTCTCAAAATTATGATTAAATATTTCATTATCAAATAGTTCGAAATGAGTTTTGATTAAAAATGAATGAAGTGAAAAGATAAATATTGAAGATTTGAATTTAGAATGAATAATTGGAGTTCTTTTCGGATTAACTCTCCTATATTGAAAATATGAAAACAAGTGAGATAAATTATCTGCAATCAAGATTCAACTTCCACTATTTGGACAATTCTTAGCTATCTGAGATGAAATAAAAAACCTTCAAAAGAAGTTACAAGACAACGGAATTTTTATTCAGATTTCTGAAAACATTCAATGAGATAAACATACATATGAAATAACTAGCAACGACTATGAATTACTAGAAGTTTTTGCTAAGCTTTACCTTCCTGTTGAAAATTTCTCTCAAATCACTAAAAGAGAGCAAGCACAAGAAGCGATAGAAGCGTTGAAAAACTTTCTAAATAATGAATGAGAAAATGAATTGATAACAAAGATTGACAATTCTTGTGTAAAATTATTACAAAAAATCTAGCAACGGGTGGTTGGTGTAGTGGTAACACATCGGTCTTCGGAACCGCTGTCGGGGGTTCGATCCCCTCACCGCCTGTTTTTTTATTTTCAAAATAATCTAATCATTGAAAATAACTAAACTTTGTATAAAATCACACATATTATTAAAATTATAAATATGCCTAAAAGAATAAAAAACTTCTTATTTCAAAATACATCCTTCAAACAAACAGTAGCAAAAAATAGTTTCCGATTATTAGTGTCTGAATTTGTTGCTAGATTGTTTACTTTTTTAATTGGTCTTTGGATCGCCCGTGAACTAGGAAAATCAGAATTCTGAGTATATAACTATGTAATAACATTTATTACATTCTTCGTTTTAATCATCGATTTCTGACTTACTAACCTATCTTTTAGAGAACTTAGTAAAAATTCAAAAAATGCTAGCAAATATCTAACAAATGTCTCTTTCATCAAATGAATATTATCTGTGATTACTCTGATAATAATATTGGTACTAAGCCGTTATAATGATAATGTAAACTCATATAGTACTTTGATAATACTATACCTATTATATTCAATTGTTGCTAGTTTTCTCGAATTCTTCAGAATATTCTTCCGTAGTGAAGAAAAAATGGAACACGAAGCTAGTCTCAAAATATGGAATAATCTAATTCTATTCATATGTACAATCATATTCCTCTATTTCGATCAGAGTGTAAAATCTGTTTTTTACTGATATTTAGTTTCCAGTATTATAAATCTAATAACATCTCTCATATACATAAAAAAATTTTTTCACTTTGAAAAGAGTCGTCTCGATATCGCATTTATGAAAAACATTCTGAGAATGAGTATACCTTTCTTTTTATGAGGTGTTTTTGCCTATTTCTACTCAGATGTAATTATTGTACTAATAGAAAAATTTAAGTGAGAAAGTGATGTCTGACTTTTCTCTGCACCTTATAAGTTATTAAGCTACGTATACATACTATTCAATGTATTTTCTATGGCAATGTTCACAAAACTGGTTGCCTCTACAAAAGATTCAATGGATCGTTTCAGTCACTTAATTAAAAAATTCGCATATTATCATTTACTATTATCCGTCGTTTGCTGTATATGATTTATCGTATTAGCAAAATTCATATTAAATTTATTATACTGAGCTGAATTTACAGATGCAAACACTATCAATATAATGAAAATATTATCAATAATTCTTATATTCAAATCTCTTAGCTATGTATTTGGTAACGCATTAACTGCAATGTCCAAAGAATATACAAGGCTTTATGTTCAGGTATTTATAGCCATCATAAATGTAAGCTGCGCTTTATATCTAATTCCAAAATACTGAATAAACTGAGCAGCTTACTCTCTTATTATAGCCGAATGTTGTATAATGATATGATACTGGTTATCTACCAAATATCACATAAAATGATTAAAGAAACTAGAAAAATCTAAATAATAAATATTATTTTTTCTTCTTTTCTCTCATACGAATACGTAATCATGAAAAAATTCACTTAATGAATCCAACTGTCATTCACACAATTTTTGCACAACTAAAATGTAAATCAAATCGAAATCATCATTGAGTCCTTTTATATAATCAGATTGCAATTAATCATAGAATTACAACTGGAATAAACCACCATTTCAATATAAATATTGAAAGGAATAGACACAAGAAAAAAGATACAAATATAATTGATTGTTTAATTGAAATACTCTGATTTTTTCATTTAGCAACAAGGACCTCAGCATCTCATTGGGTATAATTCCTATACATTTTGTATATCTCATAATAATTCTTTCTAAGTTCCCACTTTACTACTGCATCTTTACAGTAATAAAAATGATATCCTGCATCCTTAAGCCTATTATTAAAATAAGTATCCTCCGCCCAAAGGGTTAAAAATTCTGGATATCATCATGCATCTTTTCGAGCCTGTTTATAAAATGATACATTCCTAGATGGAAAATTAGGCACTTTAGATGTCAAACGAGGAATACAATTTTTCTGAAATTTAGTCGTAGCTATAAATTCAGATTTTCATCAAACTACTTTTTCATCTGTTGTTTCATATACTTTCAAATATGCTTCACTCCAATCTTTATTCAATTGATTACCAGCATCTGTACACAATATCAAATCATATGAACTATTTTTTATCGCTAAATTTCTAGATCTAGCTATATTTCACTGACGAACAGGATTTCTCAAAACCTTAATTTTTCATTTCTTCTCTTCTTCCTGTAAAATTTCAAAAGTTCAATCTTTAGATCATCAATCCACTATAATAATTTCATCTGGTTTTCTAGTCTGATAATATAATGAATCCAAAAAATCATGTATAGATTCTTTCTCATTATACACTGGTACTATTACAGAAAATTTCATGAATTATGTAATAAAGATTTAAAAAATTACAGTTCAATCTCTGATATAACCTTTTGCATTTTATTGATTTTTTTCTGATATGGAAAAACTTTCGTATCTAGTCAAATATATTCACTGATTAAGTACAAATGCAATCTCGCACTTACTACAATTTCAGCTCATCATAAAAACTGTAGAAATTTCTCAAAATCATCATCCCATTTTTTCAATTTTATTGATGGAAAATCTTTTTTAATTTCTGGTAAAAATCTATTATCATCATCTGTCCATCCATCACATACAGGTACGAAATAACATTCATATCATTTATCTAAATATATCTTTACTTCCTTTTTTAAATCATCCATAAACTGCTTTCCATTCTTGTTTATATTAATAACAAAGTATTTCTTTCCATCTTTATGTAAATATTTTTTCCAATCATCCCTAACAAAATAACTCGTATCCATAAAAAATTCAGCATTTTCAAATCAATATTTTTTTAATTCTGACACTCATTCAAAATCTCTACAATAAATCTTATTGGTTCTTTTTAATATCAAGTTAAATAACATTTTATTAATCCTTTTCTTGGGAACCTGTATACCTCACATAATATACAGATTTTTCCTCAATAACAAACTAGGCCATATCGACCAGAACCAATAATAATATGAGTGCGGAGATTCTTCAGTTAATATTTCACCTCATCAAAGAATTACTGTATCTATATTCCAAAAATCTTTAATCTGACTAAATCCATTCTTTTTGATATATCTAATCGTGCTTCTGAATCATCTTGGTAATTCATCTAAAAAAGTGATATTTGAACAATCAACTTCCTTGGAAAGAAATGTTTTTAACCATTCATTATCCTGAGAAACTATGAATATTTGCTTTCATTGTTTTTGTAATAATTTTACATTTCATAGTAAAATTAATTCATCTCACATATTCTTAAATCACCAAAATCATACAAGCAAAACACTTTTTCATTTTACATTAAGAGAAACAGAAACCTGCTCATTTTTCGACATCAAAATCTAATATAACAAAAACAAAAAAACTTATACAAACTATATAAATTTATCCACAGAATTTTCAAGTTTCTCACCAAAAAAAGAATCCAAACTATAAAGTTCAGATTCTTTCTTTTTATTAAATTTTCCACAAATCTTGTGTTCTCATCATAACTACCCATATCCACTTTCTCAATTCAAGCCATCTAGTTGGTTTATTTATTTGAGTCATAATTCATTCATTTTTCAAAGCACGTAAATGCAATGTATATCGATATGTTCTTCAATGATTAGATGTGTTATACTTATCTCACCACAATATTCTAGACACAACTGTTCCAAATTCTGCTCTAGTTACTATATCATTTGGCTTAAACTCATTATTTCGCATATCTATTCACATTACTCATAAAGCACAAGCTTTAGTAGCATAATCTTTAATTTCATCAGATTCCCAAATTAATGGATCATCATTCCAACCTACACATTCGTATGGTACATCATATGGAACCTGCCTTCATAAAACATTTACCATATAGTTAACAACCATCTTTGCCAAATGTCATCTAATAACATATCCATTTGGATCTGCTTCTTCAACCGTATCCATCGTAGTTATTCAGTACTTTCTAGCCCATTCATATGCAGATAGAGCTTCTGGTTCAACTACCTCTTCATTAGCATCGGATTCACTTGGTAATCATACCTCCTCATCTCATGCAGAACCATGCATATTATCATCTGAATCCTGTTTTTGTTCATCTTGATCATCTCATGTATCAGATTTATGTGAAGATCATCCTCATCATCCACCTCATGAACTACCTCATCATGATTTCTCCCATTGTGCTACCACAATAATATTATCCGCTGGAACTGTAGCTGGAAGTGCAGGATCCCATCATTTGAATGTATATCATGGTTTAGTTGGATTAGGAATAATTAGAGGTGTTCCATAATCCTGAGTAATTGGATCTATTGTACTTCATCCATTTGTATCAAATATTATCGTATATTGATTTACTGTCCATTTAGCTTTAATAGTTATATTATCAGCTGGCATTGTTGCTGGGATTTCTGGATCCCATCCAGCAAATGTATGTCCAATCTTAGTAGGATCAGCTGGTGCTGTAATTGGAGTTCCATAATCCTGAATAATTGGATCTATATTACTTCCTCCATCTGTATCAAATGTTATTGTAAATCCACTAAGTGACCACTGAGCTTTTACAGTCAATCCATTCAATGGCATTGTTGCTGGGATTTCTGGATTCCATCCAGCAAATACATATCACTCCTTAGTAGGATTAGCTGGAGGTGTAATTTCTGTACCATAATCCTGAATAATCGGAGCTATTTCAGTTCATCCATCTACATCAAATGTAATTGTATATTGATTAGCTGTCCACTGAGCTTTTACAGTCAATCCATTCAATGGCATTGTTGCTGGAATTTCTGGAGTCCATCCTGCAAATGTATATCCATCTTTAGTAGGATCAGCTGGAGCTGTAATAGCCGTTCCATAGTCCTGAGTAATTGGATCTATAGCACTTCCACCATCTGTATCAAATGTTATTGTATATTCATTTTCTTTCCATTGTGCTACATAAGTTACTGTATGAGCATCATTAAGAATAGTATTATCATTCAGAATCTCTGTAGTTCACTGCTTCTGCCATCATTTGAATGTATATCCAGCTCTAGTAGGATCAGCTGGTACTGGAATCTTAGTACCAAACATTATTGTTTGAGTAGCTACTTCTGGAGTTCATCCATTCACATCATAAACAATATCAAAGTAATCTCTTTCATAAACATATTCTACAATATTTTCTGCATTAGGCATAATTCTTATGCTCTTTGGAGATGGATCTACAAATCAATCTCTATGAGAAATTGGCACTTCTGCGATAAAGTCATCTGTCTTAACATCTGTATGAGTATCTACAGTTTGTACATATGAAATTCCATCTACATTCATATATTTATTGATAACTCTATATACATTATCACTAGCTATAAACTTTCCATAAAGAGTCATATTTCATACTACAGGACTTGAGAAATTATACTCAGTTCCATCTGTGAAATTTGGATCTGTATACCATCCTGGGAATTCATAACCATCTCTAGATTGATTTACATAATTTGCATATCCTCAATGAGTAACCATCTGCTGATCAACAACCTGATTTTCCATTTCAAATTTAACTAAATATGTTTTAGCTTCCCATTGCGCTGTATATTCTTTATCCACTAACGGAGAATCCTGAATTCTAACTTGTGTAGTATCTGAACCTTCATCATAGAATAATCTTCAAGTTTCATCTTTCCATCACTTAAAGATATATCACACTCTAGTTGGATTATCAAATACTAATGTAAGGAATGTAGGATTATAATGAGCTGGATTAGATGCTCAATCTGGCAAAACTCATCCATCTAATACATATTTAATATCATATGATTTAGCTGAAGATGTTACAGTAAGTGTTACTTGTTTATCTGGCATTATAAATGCATATACTCCATTTCATTTATTCACTAAATTTACATCATCACTACCTATTATAAATGAGTATCCATCATCTACCTGTAATGATACTTCTATATTAGTTCCATAATTAAATGTACCATCGATATTTGGAACTGTCACATAACTAAGTTCAGTATTTTCTGTATCTTGTAATACTACATGATATTTATTAATCTCCCAAACTGCTGTAACATTTACATTTTCAGCTGGCATCGTAGTTGGTAGACTAGGAGTCCATCTCTTGAACGTGTATCCTTCTTTAGTTGGATCCGTTGGAGCTGTAATCGGAGTTCCATAATCCTGAGTAATTGTAGTTACATCGCTTCCTCCATCTACATCAAATGTAATACTATACTGATTAATTGTCCACTGAGCTGTAATTGTCACATCCTCATTAGGCATTGTGGTTGGAATAGTTTTATTCCATCCGGCGAATGTATATCCTTCTTTAGTTGGATTAGCTGGTTTTGTAATAGTTGTTCCATATGCAAGTGTTTGAGCAGCAATTGGAGTTCCTCCATCTGTATCAAATGTTAATGTCCACTCATTAGTATTCCATACCGCTACAATTGTTACATTTTCAGCAGGCATCTTAGTTGGAACCACTTTATTCCATGATTTGAATGTATATCATTCTTTTTCTGGATCTGCTATAGGAGTAATATCAGCATTATATTGATAAGTTTCTGATTTAATAACTGCTCAATCTGTATCAAAATATGTAATAGTATAAGTATTGATATTCCAATTAGCCGTTAATGTTATATCTTCATCTGGCATTGTAGTTGGAATCTCTGCATTCCATCCAGCGAATGTATATCCTTCTCTCGTAGGATTAGCTGGAATAGTAATTGCTGTTCAGTATTCCTGTTGAATTGGACTTACAGCACTTCATCAATTACTATTAAACGTAATTATATGTGTATTGATATTCCAATTAGCTGTCAATGTCATATCCTCATCTGGCATTGTATCTGGAAGACTAGGAGTCCATCCAGCGAATGTATATCCTTCTTTAGTTGGAGCAGTTGGAACAGTAATTGGAGTTCCATAATCCTGTGTAATTGTTGCTACATTGCTTCCTCCTTCTACATTAAATGAAATACTATATTGGTTAACTGTCCACTGAGCTGTAATTGTTACATCCTCATTAGGCATAGTACTTGGAATCTCTTTATCCCAACCAGCAAATGTATATCCCTCTTTACTAGGATCAGCTGGAGCTGTAATGGCTGTTCAATAATTCTGAGTAATCGGATCAATTACTGTTCCACCATCTGTATCAAATGTTATTGTATGTTGATTGTTTGTCCATTGAGCCGTAATTGTAATATTTTCATCAGGCATTGTAGCTGGAATTTCCGAATCCCATCCAGCGAATGTATACCCAATCTTTGTAGGATCAACTGGAGCAGTAATAGCTGTTCCATAATCCTGTGTAATTGGATCTATTGCAGTTCCACCATCAGTATTAAATGTAATTGTGTATTGATTAATAGTCCACTGAGCTTCATATACAGCATCACTAGCAGGCATTGTTGTATTTACATCTAATACATCTGAAGAATCTGATTTCTTCCATCCATTAAATGTATATCATTCCTTTACTGGAGCATCAATTACAGGAATCTTAGCTCAATAAATTACAGATTTTGTATCAACAATTTGATTATCACTCTTATATGTTACAGTATAAGAATTTCTCTTATATATATACGTAATAGTATTATCCGCTCATGCTCTGACTGTGATAGATTGATATATTGGTGTCTTAAATCCTGTTTCAGGTATCTGATGAACCTGAGCTACATATTGATCAACTTTAGCTGGGATTACTTCTTTTACTAATCTATCTTCATCTCAATTTACATCCAAATATATATGTTTAATCACATATGAAATATCTGTAGCTATAAATCTTCCATACAAATCTATATCATTTGTAACATCTCCAAATGTATACTTCACATCGTCTCCACAAGTATTTGCTGCATTCTCACAACTAGCACTTGTATACCAAGCATCAAATATATATCCATTTTCTGCTTCGATTCTATAATCTGGAGCTTTTTCTTTATACTCAACTTCTTCAGATTTTACAATATTTCATGCAACATGATATCTAACTGTATATTTCTGTTTATCCCATTGAGCTGTATATGTCTTATTAGCTCTTTCATTACTTGGAATCATTACAGTGATAGTATCAAGTCACTCTACTTTATTAAATGTATTTCATTTTTCATCTTTCCATCACTTAAAGATATATCATACTTTAGATGGATTATTTAATATTAATGTTAAATGATTAATATCATATGATGTAGGATTAGAAACCTGATCAGGCAACGTTCATTCATCCCAATATGATATAGAATAAGTCTGAATCTCTGCTACAGATGTAACAGTTACATCACCTACAGGCATAATAAATGCATATTTGCCATTTCATCTATCATATAATGTAATATTTTCATTTCATACTTTAGCTGAAATAGATTCTAAATTATATCCATCATCTACTGAAACTACTACTTCTACTTCACTACCATATGAATATTTACCATTTCCAGATACCATTATTAATGAAGTATTATTTCATGCAGACAAAGTTACATTATATTCATTAGGTGATACTATCGCAGAAATATTTACATCCTGATCTGGCATTGTAAATTCCCAAGTTGATTCATCAACCTTTGTAAATCCAATATTACTTGGAGCTGTAAATGAACTAATCTTATATCCATCATCTACATCCAGAATTAATGTTACCTCTTGTCCATATTCAATATTTCATTCTGCTGTACTTCCATTTGCAAGTATTACATGTTCTCATTCAAATGTATAAGCATAAGAATTCTTTGTCCATCTAGCATATAATACAACATCAGTTGCTCCACAAGTAACAGTTGTTACTTTATTTCATCCATTTTCTGCATCAAACCATCCATCGAATGCATATCCAACTTTACTTAAATCTTGTAATGTAATATCCGCATCATCAGTCTTAAATGTAGTTGGATTTGGATTAGTTGCACTCTGTGGATCATTATATGTTATACTATGAGAATCTGCTGTCCACTGAGCTGTAACATCTACATTTTCAGCAGGCATTGTAGTTGGAATCTCTGGAGTCCATCCAGCGAATGTATATCCTTCTTTAGTTGGATTAGCTGGTGCTGTAATTTCTGTTCAGTAATCCTGAGTAATTGTTGCTACATTGCTTCCTCCATCTACATCAAACGAAATACTATATTTATTAACTGTCCACTGAGCATTAATTGTTACATTTTCAGCAGGCATCGTAGCTGGTAATGATTTATCCCAACCAGCAAATGTATATCACTCTTTAGTTGGGTTAGCTGGAATAACAACACTTGCTCCATATGGTCATGATATACTACTAATCACATTTCCACCATTTGTATTAAATGTAATTGTATAAGTATTCTGTTTCCATGTGGCTTTTATAGTCATATTTTCAGCAGGCATTGTCGTTGGAATCTCTTTATCCCATCCATCGAAATCATATCCAACTTTTATAGGATTAGCTGGAGCTGTAACTGCCACTCCAAATTTTCAAGATATAGGAGCAACTATACTTCCACCATCAGAATCAAATGTAATTGTATATGTATTTTCATCCCAAGTTGCTTGATATGTAACAGGTGATGTAGACATAGTAGTCACGTTTGTCAATGATTCATCTGTAACCTCATCATTTACTACCTTTTTCCATCATTTAAATACATATCCAGCCCTCTCAGGAGCATCTAATACAGGAATATAATCTTCATATTTAACAGATCTGTACTGATCTGGTTGTCACTGAGACTTATAAGTTACTGTGTAAGAATTTCTAGCATATTCATATATTACCTGATTTTCTTCAATTCCTCATGCCTTAATAACAATAGTAGTCTGACTAAGAGGCTTTGTAAATCAGTCTCTCTCACGGAAATCTGGAGTAATTCTATCTCCTAGAAGTACAATTTCACTTTCATCACTGATAACCTGCACTTCATCATATCATCCTCATAATTTTTCATATCTATGTTTTACTAAATATCCATCCTGTTGAGCAGATACAACAAATCCATAAAGACTTGTAGCCTGTGTAATATCTTCTAATCAATAAAGATTATTCTTACCTGCATCTGTATACCATCCATCAAATTCATATCCCTGCTCTAATACAGGTCTATATGTAGAAATATCTGCTGAATTTCCATGTGCTACATCTAAATTTCATTTTAATTGACCATCTACATAATATTTAACAGTATGTACAATAGCTTCCCATTGTGCTGTATATACCTTATTAGATTTATCAGATGAATTAATATTTATTGTAGTTGTAGTATTTCAAGCATTAATAGTTCTTCACTTTTCATCTTTCCATCATTTGAATGTGTATCCTTCTCTATCTGGATTTTTCAATGTTAATGTTAAGTGAGCCATATCATAGCTTGCAACATATCCATTTTCACTTGGATTTTCTACACTTCCACCAGCCAAATCATATTCAATTTCATAATCAATAGCTTCTACTTCAGTCGAAATAACTACAGGATTAGCTGGCATAATGAATGAGTATACTTCATCTCATTGA
>Ga0247608_10002347_pt1 | contig 23886 bp, 20 predicted proteins | sample 176DNAGHGlowgp2_FD_193490 | JGI IMG/M metagenome (GOLD analysis project Ga0247608, IMG submission 193490) | Sheep rumen microbial communities from Palmerston North, Manawatu-Wanganui, New Zealand - 1766 DNA GHGlow gp2 | ecosystem: Host-associated > Mammals > Digestive system > Stomach > Rumen ... | reverse complement strand
TGGTACACGCTGGACGGACGCAGGCTTTCGGGTGAGCCCACGGCCAAAGGACTCTACATACATGGAAACAAGAAAGTAATCAAGAAATGAAACTACACTGTAAAATAATGCTCATGCTTGTTGCATGGACAGCTATGGCCCTTATCTCATGCAGCAATGATGACGACAGCACTAATAAGCAGAATCCTGCTCCCCAGAATAAGGCTCGTTACTCTGTCCTTGTCTATGGCAATGCCGGTGGGAAGATGGACGACATTATTGAAGACGTCTGGGAAAAGTGCTTGCCACTGATGAAGGACGGCAGTGTGCGCGTTGCCTTCTTTTACAAATATGGCAAAGAATTCGCAGAAGAAAAGGACGAAAACGGCAATACAGTGAAGGAACGCATCTTCTCCGGAAAATATGCCCAGCCGGGTGATGTCGTATTCTTTGAACTTACCAAGGATACAGACCTGAAACAGATTGCCAAGGATGCTGTGAAGAATGAAGACTTTGAACTCTACGACCCGGAATCACTGGCTTATGCTATCAATACGGTGAAGGAGGACATGCCCGCTGAGAACTATGTCCTTCTGCTCTATGGTCACGGTGGTGGTTTCGATGAAAACATCGACTATCCCAAGGACTGGCGCAAGAAAGAAACTCCTCAAAGTCGCCGAGGCATACTCTATGACGAGTGGATTCCTACCATTGCCGGCCAGGAAGCCATGGACGTGTATGAGTTCTGCGAAGGTATCGAGTCGTCAGAGATTCCTCACTTCAAGGCTATCTTCTTCCACAACTGTCTCATGGGCAACATGGAGATTCTGGACGAAATCTACGACACTGCCGACTATCTCATCACCACTATGCATGCATTAGCCAGCGATGGCTCCTATATTGTAGAAATGATTCAGGGACTTTACGATAACGCTGACTTTGAGAAAGCTACCAAGCAGATGTTTGAACGCGTCAAGCCCGGCCTTCCTCGAACCTATACATTAAAAGACGGCACTAAGCTCAATGGTGACCTCAATCTGATAAAGACATCTGAATTCGACAAACTCAATCCGGTTTTTGCCAAGCTCTGCAAGCGTCTCATCGAGCTTTACCCCACTCAGAAGGAGGCTCTTGACAAAGCTGCAGACAAGACCTACAGGGCAACTCTCACTTATCCTTTCTACGATGCTCTCGACTATGCGAACAAGGTGGCTGAGGCTACTAATGACGCTCAACTGAAGGATATTGCTGCCGAGCTGAAGACAGCCCTAAACGCGGTTCTCATTGAGCGCATGGGTGTGCACCAAAACGAAGAAGCCCCGATGAAGGAGTACACGCTTTCTGTTGTCATCACTGACAAGACTAACTTTGCCGCGAAGACTGCTTGGGACTATACCATCTCAAAGGCTTACGAGTTTACAGACTTCAGCATGATTACCGGCTGGTGCGAATGGCTGAAAACCAACACCCACAATCCTACAGGCAATCCTGCCGGACAAGCCTTATAGTATGACTATGCCTTAGTCTTCCTTCGTCTCAGTAACTATCTCCGGACCGCGAACTTTATCCTTGACGGTGAGTCCCTTCTTGATTTCGATGTTCACACCGTCAGAGAGTCCGGTAACGACAGGACGGCGCTCGTAGGTCTTCGCCTTGCCCTCACCTTTTACTATATAGACGAACGTCGAGTCACCAGAGAACTCAATGGCACTCTCGGGAATGGTGAGGGTATTCTGTACCTGAGCCAACACAATTTCTGCATTGGCAGAGTAACCCGAGCGCAGCTTATCGTCTTTGGCGACCTTGACGGCAGCCTTGATTTCAAACTGGTTGGCACCGTTGCTCTCTACAGCCTTGGGCGACACATACTCCAAGGCAGCGTCGAACTTCAGGTCTTGCAGCGCACCGACAGTAATCTTCATCGGCATGCCCTCCACCAGCTGTCCTACCTCCGTCTCGTCAATATTGCCACGGAAAATAAGGTCGTTCATGTTGGCCACCGAAGCAATGGTCGTACCGTCGTTGAACGTGTTGCTGAGGATGACGGAGTTGCCCACCTTGACGGGAACGTCGAGGATAACACCGCTGATGGTGGAACGCACCAGGGTGGACGACGCCGAGGCATTCGACTTGGACACACCGTCGCGCACTACCTGCAGGGCGTCCTGAGCTGCCGTCAGCTCTTCCTGAGCCTGCTGCAGTTTCTGACGTATCTTCTCGAACTCGTCGGCAGACACCAGCTGTTTATCATGGAGCTTCTTTTGGCGGTCATAGTCTATCTTGGCCTGTTGCAGGTTAATGTTGGCCAGCCGCACACGGGCCTCGGCCGACGACAGTTGTCCCATATCAGGGATTACCTTCACCTTGGCAATGACCTCGCCCTGCTGAACATACTGTCCTGGTTCCTTCAGCAGCTGGGTAATAATGCCCGAAATCTGGGGCTTGATGTTCACCTCGTTGCGGGGCTCTATCTTGCCCGTAATAATGGTTGTCTTCTGCACTTGGTTCTGGGTGGGAGTAAACTCCTGATAGACCACTTCCTTGGGCTGGCTTTTCTGCCAAAGGAAGACGAAGGTTCCGATAAACACCAGCGCGATAAGGGCTGCGATAATCAGTTTTGAATACTTCTTCATTGTTCTTATTTTTATATTTCGAGATTTCTATATTACGATATTTCAAAGTTTTGAGGCTTCGAGGTCTTCGGGCTTTGTACCCCTTTCTTTATTCATCGCGCATAGCGTCGACAGGTTTGATGGACATGGCACGGGCGGCAGGTGCCAGTCCCGCCAGCATGCCCATCAACGAAACGGCGAAGGCTGCAAGTAGGGCCGTCCAGAAGCCTATCTGGAAGCGGGCCGTCAGAATGCCGTCTTCGGTATTACCTAGTTCCAGCATCTGCAGTATGAAGACTCCGAAGAGTATGCCTGACATGCCTGCCACAAGGGTGAGGACGATGCTTTCAGAGATGATTTGCGAGAGTATCATTCTTGGGGTGGCACCTATTGCGCGTCGGATGCCTATCTCCGTGGTCCGTTCGCGCACGGTAACCATCATGATGTTGCTAACACCGATGGCTCCCGCCAGCAACGTGCCCAGTCCGACAAGCCAGATGAGGAAGTTGACGCCACGGAAAAGTGAGTCGAGCAGCTGGAATAGCACTTCAGTATTGAACACCATGACGCCTTGTTCGTCCTTTGGATCGATGAAGTGCGCACGAGCTATGGTCTCACGTATGTGAGGAGCCAAACGGCTCATCACGACTCCCCGCCGCCCTGTCACGGCTATCATGTCCACCTCGTTGCCGCGGTTGTAGGTCTGCTGCACCAGCGTCAGCGGCAGGGTAATCTTTTCTTCGGCTCTTCCATTGAAGTTCATGCCACCGCTTGCATTATAGTCTACGCCAATGACCTGATAGTAGGTAGAGTCGATGCGGATGCTCTTGCCACAGGGATCGCCACCTTCCTTAAAGAGGTCTTTATATATTTTCTTGCCCAATACGCATACCTTCCGGTGCTGACGCAGGTCCATCTCATTGATGTAGCGGCCGTAATACATGCGCGGGGCAACGATGTCAGCAAAGTCGGGCGTGACACCCTGTATGCGTGGCTGAGTCTTCTGGTCACCATAGTAGGCAGTATTCGACGACCCCCAGGAGCCAAACAGGACGGGAGCTACTGTGCTAAGCTCAGGCACACGCTGTTTGAGGCGTTCAATGTCCTTGTAGTCCATGGCCCACCAGCGTCCTTTGCGAAAGCCCTTATAAGGTTTGCTTGTCTGCTGGGCCCAGATAAAGGTAGTGTTCTGGGCAAAGCCTTCAAAGTTCTTGTTCAGCATTTCTTTCATACCCTGTCCGCCGCCCATGAGTACCACTAACATAAAGACGCCCCAGAAGACGCCGAAGCCCGTCAACAGCGAGCGCGATTTGTTGCGCGTCAGCGTGTCCAGTATTTCACGATAGGAGTCAATGTCTATTCTCATAACACTCACTGTTCATAATTTAGTTAGTCAGCGCGGAGTGCCTCGATGGGGCGTATCCTGCTGGCCTTAAGGGCTGGGATGAGCCCTGCGACGGTTCCAGCAATAATCATAACCATAGTGGCCTCGATACATACGTCGAGTCCTACGGTAGGGTCTACAAACATGGTGGCCTGGAATAGTCCAGTGTCTATCACGTCATGGCCCAGCGTGGCATCCATGTACTCGTTGGCCATGACCCCCAGCACCATGCCTATATAGCCGAAGAAGGTAGTGATGATGACACTCTCGACTATTATCAAGCGCAAAATACCCCAGGGCTTGGCTCCGATAGCCTTGCGAATGCCGAACTCGTGAGTACGTTCCTTCACCGTAATAAGCATGATGTTCGACACGCCGACAATACCAGACAACAGGGTAAGCAGTCCGACCACCCAGAGAGCCGTACGAATGATACCGATGCCCTCCTCCATCTGCATGTTCTGCGTATAGCGGTTCCATAGCCATATACTGGTCTCATCATCGGGATGCGCCTGGTGGTTAGCATTCAGACGCTGCCGGTAGTCGTGCTCAAAGTTTTCGTTAGCCTCCTCAGTGGGCAGTCCATGGAATGTAAACTCTATGGTACCAGCATTGTCCGTATTAGCCCCAAAGATGCCCTTGATAGCAGAGTACGAGGAATAGGCATCCGACTGTCCGTTCTCATTATCCTTGTAGATGCCTACCACCTTGAAGGCAAAGTTGTTCACTTTAACGTAACGGCCCAACAACGACTTGTAGTCATGGGGGGCCAGTTCCCTTGCCTGCTTGTTGCTCAGCACCAGCACCTTGCGCTTCTCGCGCAAGTCTATTTCGTTGATGAAGCGACCGAAAAGCACCTCCATCTTGTCTACCTTTGTATGGTTGGGATAGACACCAACGATATTCGTACTGATGTATTCGTCGCCACTACTGATGATTGTTGCGACGTCATAACAGGCGCCCACCTGGTCGATAACGCTACTAAACTCAGCATCGGTAGCGGCAACGTCTCGTGTCTGCAGATTGATGTGCCGTCCTTCTTGGAGGCCTTGATAGGCTTTCGAGGTGCGCCCGCCGAATACCACCATCGAGTTGGACAGAAAACGGCTCGACTGTCTGAGCTGAGCGTTGATGAGTCCGTTGCCAGCCCCCAGCAGCACGATGAGCATGAAGATGCCCCAGGCCACTGCAAAGCCAGTCAGCGCCGTGCGCAACTTGTTGCGCTTGGCCGTCTGCGATATTTCCTTCAGCAGTTCAAACATCGGTTAGTTCTATATTTACAATGTAAGCGTTGGTTTTCTCTTCATTACTCTTCAATGAGTCCGTCCTTGATGCGTATGACACGGTTGGTCTGCTCTGCTACGCTAGGGTCGTGAGTAACAATAATCTGGGTGATGCCTTCGTCACGGTTCAGCTGTTTCAGCAGTTGCATCACTTCGACAGAGGTTTTCGAGTCAAGGGCTCCCGTGGGTTCATCAGCCAGGATAATCTGTGGTTTGGTGATGAGTGCACGAGCTATAGCCACACGCTGTCGCTGACCTCCAGAAAGCTCGTTGGGATAGTGCTCAGCCCAGTCCAGCAGTCCCAGGCGCTCCAGATAGTCGAGAGCCATCTGGTGACGTTTCCTGCGCGACACGCCCTGATAGAACAAAGGCAGTTCTACATTCTCGACGGCCGTCTTGAACGAGATAAGATTGAACGACTGGAAGATGAAGCCAATCATATGGTTGCGATACTCAGCGGCACGGGTTTCTGAGAGATTCCAAATGGGTACACCTGCCAGCTCGTAGACGCCACTGTCATAGTTGTCGAGAATACCCAAAATGTTAAGCAAAGTAGACTTGCCTGAGCCTGACGCCCCCATGATACTAACGAACTCGCCTTTCTGAATATCGAGTGTGATGCCCTTCAGAACGTGTAGCGGCTGGGCGCCCTGATAGGTTTTATGAATGTCCTTTAAGTGAATCATGCGGTTGGTTTTTGTCTATTCGACGGCAAAGGTAGTCAGAAAGTTGCAGACTACGGCATATTCTGACGACATTTTATCATTTTGCCAAGAGATTGAAGCAAATCATTGCTCCCATGCCTTGCAGACCTCCTCGATTCCGATGCCCAGCAGGCGCATCTGTCGGAACAGTTCAGGCAGCCGGTTGTCCATGAAGTCGCGACGGCGCTCCGTCAGTATCTGCTCTTTGGCGCCTGGCGAGACAAAGTATCCCAGACCGCGCTTATTATATATAATGTTCGCGCGAGCCAGCTCGTCGTAAGCCTTGACAGCCGTATTGGTGTTCACCTGTAGCAGGACGGCATACTCGCGCACCGAGGGGATGCGGTCGTCGTCCTTATACTTACCTGCAAGAATCTCGTCGCAGAGGCGATCCGCCATCTGCAGGTATATTGCTTTATCGTTTGTGAAAGTCATAGTTCAACCATTTATTAGTAATCAATTGTAAGTTCTTGAAGATGTGGAACGAAGCCCAGTAGTTGAAGACAGCGAGCAGAGGAAGCAGCACGGCGAGGATATAGGCGAGTAAGCCCACCTCCGATGTATAATGGTGTCCGTTTTTCCACACATCGCTCCAGAACAGATACAGGCCGAAGTGATGAATCGTCCACGACAACAGCCATACGAAGAGAATGAACACGAGCATGGATGCCACAAAGGAATACTTGCGCAACAGCGTTCCGCCGATGATCAGGAGCGAATGTGTCCACACGGCAATGGCAGCAATCACGACGATATTCATCGCCACATAAAGCCAAGTTTGACTATATGAATCTGCCTCCAGCACATGAGGCGATAGTCTATTCACCATCTCGGGAATGGCCGACGACCACCAGTAATAGTATTCCGTTGGATTGCCTATATACGAAACCTCCGCCTCTGTGTACGGTCCACTAATCCATAACCACGCCATGCGGAGACTGTCGCCCAAGACGAAAGTCAGGAAGACGCCCAGCACACAGACGACGGAGGTGTAGGTCATCAGGGCGAGGAATTTTTCGAGATTGGAGGAGGGCAGCATGAGGAAAGCCTCGCGCTTGCGCTTCTCGTTCACACTCGACAGGATGGTGCTGACCAGGATGAGCGACACCAATGCAAAGAGGGCAGCACCTACCTGTCCGTACTGGTTCAACATGATGAAAGGAGAGTAAAGATTAGACAGTCTAAGCAATATCATTTCGCCTACGAACACACCTACAATGGAGCCCACCACTGCGTAGAGCATTCGACGCTGATTGACACTCAACACCCAACAGAGCGTCTTTCCAAATCTATTGAAACTAAATGAATTCATAGCTTTACATATTTACGAATTTACCAATAACCTGCTGACGGCAGAAAAGTTTATAAGACAACCAGAAGTTCAGCACCACCCAGCAGAGCGCCACGAGGTTGGTGATGTGGGAAGCTGTCGTGGTGGATGCATTGCGATTAGACACAAACTCCTCGTAGGGATAAGCCCACGCCTGCAAGATGGTCAGCAGGATGATGACGATAGTAGTCAGCACCCAGTTGAACTTACGTGTGCGGAAGAAGGTGGCTCCCAGCGCATAGAGCGAGTGGAACCAGACAGCAAGCAACCACAAGGAATTCCAGAACATGGAGTGCACATTGTCTGGCATGCTCTGCTGCATCCGACTGATACTGTCCACCAGTGTGGAGGTGACGAAGGTGACATACTCATGCCCCACCAGCTGGTTGAACACATACTGCAACACATCGGCTCCCAAGAACGCCACCAGATAAAGAGGCAACAGGAGTATCCACGAGGCATAGCGCATCAGGTACTTCTCCAGGTTCGACGCAGGCAGCATCAGCAGTGTCTGACGGTCGTGCTTGCCCTCCATGCTGTAGAACATAGAGGAGGGTCCCAGCACGAAGGTGGCTATCAACATCGTCACGACAATAAAGCAGCAGACCTTATAACTATCTGCTGGCGTTTGCCCTCTCATCACATGGGTAAAGAACAGGAAGAAGAACACCAACACGGCAAAGACTTGCAACATGGCCTTGATATAGTACTTCTTGTCGTTGACAAGCGACCAGCGGGCCAGTTTTCCGAATCTATGTATATCAAACTGTTTCATGACAATTCGCGTTATTCGTGAAACTCTTCGTTTTTAAATCTTACCCTCGTTAACGGCGTTGAACAGCAGTTCGAGGTTAATCTGCGTCTCTGCACTATCGGCTATGCGCAGGGCAATGACGGCATTGCCCTGTAGGGAGGGCTCGCTGTAGAGCACGTCCTGCATCTGGTCGGGGGTGCGATACTCGAAGGCATACTTCTCCTGAATCTCCTGCACTGAGGCGTCGAGCAACAGGCGTTGCGGAGAGAGGATGAGGATGTGGTCCAACAGCTGCTCCACGTCGTGTACCTGATGGGTGGAGATGATGAGTGTGCGCTCCTCCGTCATGTACTGGGCAATGACCTTGCGGAACTGCGCCTTCGAGGGGATGTCCAGCCCGTTCGTTGGCTCGTCCATCAGCAGGAGACGGGTGTTGGTGGCCAGCGCGAAGGCCATGAATACTTTCTTCTTCTGACCCATCGACAGGGCGTTCAACTTCAGGTCGGTAGAGAGTTCGAAGTCCTTCAGGCAGGCCTCCAGCACCTCGCGACTGAAGCGCGGATAGAAGGGTTCGTTGATGCTGACATACTGTGAGAGTGACATAGCGGGCAGGTCGAACTCCTCAGGCACGAGGAACATCTCGCTCAGCACGTCGGGCGTCCTCTTACATGTGGCGACGGAGTCGAACAAAACGGAACCTGCCTTCGGGCGCAGCAGACCTGCAATCAGGTAGAGCAGGGTCGACTTGCCCGTGCCGTTCTTACCCAGCAGGCCATAGATGCGGTTTTGCTCCAGCCGAAGACTGAAATCGTCGAAGACCAACTCCTTCTGGCCTGCATACTTGAAACTGATGTTTTTAACGTCTATCATAATCGTATCTTTTAGAGTGAATAATTACCTTCTCTAGTGTACTACTTTAATAGTACACTGCAAAAGTACAACAAATATACGTTCCCTCCAAATTTTCCAGGCATTATTTTTCTAATTAACACACTTTTAACATTCCCACCTTATTAGATATACGCACGCCCGGCACGAAGCAACTATTTCCCTTGCAGCAGACAAGTATTTCCCTGTACTGCGTGGAAAAAGTATTTTCGATACGCAGAAAAAGTTTTTTGATAGCCAGCAATTTTATGTTTCCAACTTGGAAACACATGTACCCAACTTAGAAACAACTGTACCCAACTTGGAAACATAAGTACCCAAGTTGGAAACATAACTTTCCTCACTACCAAAAATGAAATCCACAGGCACACAAAGGAAAAAAAACTCATAACAACTGAAACCAATATACTACTACGAATTATGCGAATTTAGAATCAATATACTACTACGAATTACACGAATTACGCGAATTTTACAAGCCGCTGATTATCAAAGGCTATTTAATCCGTTGTATTTAAAAATTCGCCAAATTCGTGTAATTCGTAGTAAAAAACAAAATCCGTGTAATCCGTGAAATCCGTTGTTTTAGAAATTCACGTAATTCGTAGTAGTAAGTACCGTTTGTGTGTAGTGGGAGAGCCGTCAATGGCGCTGGTCGGCACCCCACATCATCTTCTCGCGGAGGGTGTGGAAGTAGCGGGTGCCTGAGCGCTTGATGACCTGCACGCGATAAGGAGCCTTGCGCAGGGTGAGGCGCGTGGAGTCGGGCAGTTTCTCGCTACGCCCGTCCAGCGCCACGAGGAAATTGTGCGAGCGCGTCTCTACCGTCAGGTCGACGACAGCGTCTTCTGAGAAGACGATTGGGCGCACGTTCAGCGAGTGGGGAGCTACCGCCGTCAGCGAGAACACATGAGTGCCGGGCACTATGATGGGGCCGCCTACAGACAGCGAATAGGCCGTAGAGCCTGTAGGCGTGGACATGATGAGTCCGTCGGCCTGATAAGTGGTCAGCGTCTCTCCGTTAATACTGGCGTGAATAGTAATCATTGATGCCGTATCGCGCTTCAGGATAGCCACATCATTCAGCGCACAAGGATAGCCCTGCAGGGGTTCGCCATTGGTCTCCACCTGTATGACGGCACGTGTCTCTACACTATAGTCATCTTGACAGAGGGCTTCGACGGTATGTTCTATGTCGTTAGCATTGATGTCGGCAAGGAAGCCCAGTCGCCCCGTATTTACGCCCAGTATGGGTATTTCCTTGTGGCCCACCATGCTGGCAGTACGCAGGAACGTACCGTCGCCACCCATCGAGATGGCGAAGTCGGCCTCAAAACTGTCACCGTCAAAGATGCGCACACCATCTACCATAATTTGCTGGTCGACGGTCAAGAACTCGTAAAACGATTGTTCCATCAGCACCTCGACCCTATGCTGAGCAAGGCATGCCAGTATTTTCTGGGCCGATGCCGACTTCTTAGGTTGGTAGGTGTTGCCAAAGATGGCGAACTGAAGTTTTCGCGTGGTTGTCATTTTTTAAGCCTTTTTCGTTGTTTATTGACAATTATTTCGTAACTTTGCCGATGCAAAGGTAATAAATCTTAGTGTAAAAGCATTAAAACGACACAGAAAAATGACAAAACTTAGTGTTAATATCAATAAGGTGGCCACTCTACGCAATGCTCGCGGTGGCAACAACCCCGACGTACTGCGTGTAGCACAGGACGTAGAAGGCTTTGGCGGACAGGGCATCACCGTCCATCCCCGACCAGACGAACGGCACATACGCTATCAGGACGTAAGAGACCTTCGACCGCTGGTAAAGACAGAATTCAACATTGAGGGCAATCCCATCGACTCGTTTAGACAATTGGTGTTAGAAGTATTGCCAACACAGGTAACGCTGGTTCCTGACGGTCACGACCAGATAACGTCGAACCACGGCTGGGATACGCTGGAGCACCGCGCATTCCTGACAGACATCTGTAAAGTGTTCAAGCAGACCTCCATACGCGTTAGTATCTTCGTCGATGCCGACCCCCGCATGATAGAAGGAGCCAAGGCCTGCGGAGCCGACCGCGTGGAGCTATACACAGAGCCCTACGCCTCAGGCTATGCACAGGACCGTGAGGCTGCTATCGCGCCCTTCGTAGCAGCAGCAGAGGAGGCCCGTCACATCGGTCTGGGGCTCAACGCTGGCCATGACCTGTCGTTAGAGAACCTGCGCTACTTCCACCAACGGATTCCATGGACCGACGAGGTCAGCATCGGCCATGCACTCATCTGCGACGCCCTATACTTAGGTTTCAAGGAAACCATCCGACAGTATTTAGAGTGTCTGAAATAATAATTTACGAACTAACTGATATTCAAGTAAAGTTATTTATGGCAAAAGTATATGTATTTCTGGCAGACGGTTTCGAAGATATCGAGGCCCTCATCCCCGTCGACGTGTGGCGTCGCGGCGGATTGGATGTAACCACAGTGAGCATCAGCGACTTTCCCTTGGTGCAGACCGCCCATGGCGTCAACATCGAGGCCGACATCATGTTTGAGCAGGGCGATTTCTCGGATGCTGACCTACTGTTCCTTCCTGGAGGCATGCCAGGAGCCTCTAACCTGCATGCACACAAGGGGGTCTGTAAGGCTGTTGTCGACCAGGCCGCAGCAGGCAAGAAGGTGGCTGCCATCTGTGCCTCGCCAGCTGTCGTGCTGGCTCCCTTAGGCATCCTCGACGGCAAGCGCGCCACCTGCTATCCCGGCTTCGAACAGGCGTTGACAGAGGCCACCTATACTGCCGACCTCGTCACCGTAGACGGCAATGTCACTACAGGCGAAGGACCTGCTGCGGCATTCCCCTTTGCCTACGAGCTGCTCACTCAACTGAAAAATCAGCAAACCGCCGACCAAATAGCCGAGGGCATGCGTTACAAACACTTGATGGCAAAATAGTTTTTGGACGGATAACTCAGATTTAAACTGATGGACTACATCATTATTGTCGCTGGTGGCAAAGGACTGCGCATGGGATCAGACATTCCCAAGCAGTTCCTGCCCATCGGAGGCAGGCCTGTGCTGATGCGCACCATAGAACGTTTTCGCAACTACTCCCCCACCCTGGGTATCATACTTGTGCTGCCAAAGACACAACAGGACTACTGGAGGGAGTTGTGCCTAAAACACAACTTCACGGAAGAATACCTGCTTGCCGATGGAGGAGAGACGCGTTTCCACTCTGTAAAGAAGGGCCTGGGCCTCATCCCCGACAATGAAAAGGGCGTGGTGGGCGTGCATGATGGCGTGCGTCCCTTTGTCAGCATTGATGTCATCAGGCGCTGTTATACGTTCGCACATGAACAGGGACCTGTCATTCCTGTCATTCCTGTAGTGGAGACACTGCGACATGTGACGGAAGGCACCAAGCCACGTAGTGACTACCGACTGGTACAGACCCCGCAGGTTTTTGACATACAGTTGCTGAAGACAGCATACAAACAGGATTACAGCGATGCATTTACAGACGATGCCAGTGTGGTGGAAGCCTTAGGTCACCCCGTCGGACTTGTCGACGGCAACCGCGAAAATATCAAGATTACCACTCCATACGACCTAAAAATTGCTGAAACACTGTTAGGATGACTGATATACTGCAACAAGACATCCAATATCTGCCAGGGGTGGGCCCCCAGCGCAAAAAGATGCTCAGCGACGAGCTGGGCATCAACAACTTTGGTGACTTGCTGGAGTACTATCCCTACAAACATGTAGACCGCTCGAGGGTATACAGCATCCACGAGCTGACAGGCGACATGCCCTTCGTACAGGTGAAAGGCCGCATCCTCTCGTTTGAAACATTTCAGATGGGGCCACGTAAGAAACGCGTCGTAGCCCATTTCACTGACGGTTCAGGCAAAGTGATGGACCTCACATGGTTTAACTACGCAGAAAGTGTCATCAAAAAGTATAGGATAGGGACGGAGTATATCGTTTTTGGACGTCCACAAGTATTCAACGGACGCATACAGGTAGTACATCCAGATATGGACGAGGCCAACAAATTAGAGCTCTCGGCTATGGGTATGCAGCCCTACTACAACACATCCGAGAAGATGAAGAAGACCGGTCTTAACAGCCGTGCCTTAGAGCGATTCACCAAGTCGCTCCTCGACGTTCTAAAAGAGCCGTTAACTGAAACACTGCCCGACTTCATAACTCAGCGTCTACACCTAATGTCGCGTGACGAAGCATTACGAAAGATACACTACCCCCAAAACGCCAAGCAGTTAGAACAGGCCCGTGTACGACTAAAGTTTGAGGAGTTGTTCTACGTACAGCTGAACATCCTAAGATATGCCAGTGACCAGCGTCGCAAATATCGTGGTTATGTATTCTCAAGGGTTGGCGAGCTGTTCAATGGTTTCTATCATAACAACCTGCCCTTTTCATTGACGGAAGCACAAAAACGCGTCATCCGCGAGATACGCAAGGACATCGGTTCCGGACGCCAGATGAACCGCTTGCTACAAGGCGACGTAGGAAGTGGCAAGACACTGGTGGCCCTGATGTCGATGTTGATTGCGTTGGATAACGGCTACCAGGCCTGTATCATGGCCCCTACAGAGATTCTGGCCGAGCAACACCTGCAGACCATTATGGATTTCCTCAAGGACATGCCTATCCGCGTGGCCCTTCTGACTGGTATTGTCAAGGGCAAGCGTCGACAGGAGATTCTTGACGGTCTCATGGACGGCACTGTTCACATTCTCGTAGGCACCCATGCCATCATCGAGGACACAGTACAATTTGCCCGTTTAGGCATGGTGGTTGTCGACGAGCAACACCGCTTTGGAGTGGCCCAGCGCGCCAAGTTGTGGAGCAAGAGCACGAACCCGCCCCACGTGCTGGTAATGACAGCTACCCCAATCCCCCGCACCCTGGCTATGACGCTGTATGGTGACCTTGACGTCAGCGTCATCGATGAGTTACCTCCTGGACGCAAACCCATCGTCACACAGCACGTCTTTGACCGTTCTATGCCTTCGCTCTACGACGGTATACGCAAGCAAATTAACATGGGGCGACAAGTGTATTTTGTCTTCCCCCTCATTGAAGAAAGCGAAAAGATAGACCTAAAGAATCTGGAGGATGGTTTCGAGGTATTGACACAAGTATTCCCCGAATTCAGACTGAGCAAGGTACATGGAAAGATGAGACCTGCTGAAAAGGAGGCCGAGATGCAGAAGTTTGTCAATGGCGAGACGCAAATACTGGTGGCCACCACAGTCATTGAGGTAGGCGTCAACGTGCCCAACGCCTCGGTCATGGTCATACTTGAAGCCCAGCGTTTCGGACTGTCCCAGCTGCACCAACTCAGAGGGCGCGTGGGACGTGGTGCCGAACAGTCGTACTGCATCCTTGTCACCAACTCCAAACTAGCCGAGGACACCCGTAAGCGCATCGACATCATGTGCGAAACTAACGATGGTTTCCGCATCGCAGAGGCCGACTTGAAGCTGCGTGGCCCTGGCGATCTGGAGGGGACCCAGCAAAGCGGCATGGCCTTCGACTTGAAAATAGCTGATATTGCTCACGATGGCCAGTTAGTCCAGATGGCTCGCGACGAAGCGCAAGCCATTATCGATGACGACCCACAATGTCTGTCAGGTCGCTATTCCATACTATGGAAACGCCTTAAGGAACTGCGCAAGACCAATATTAACTGGGGGGTAATTTCTTAAAATTATCAAGACAAGTGTTAAAACACACAAAAAGAGTGTTAACATCCTTGCCCTTTGCAAAATTTTTAGTACCTTTGCAGCGTTCTGTTTCCAGAACACTCCTTTTTCAAAACAGAAACCTCTATTAAATATGAAGATATTGAAGACAATTGCATTTTTGGTTTTTGCAACGATGAGTACTCTCCCGACGATGGGTCAAGACATATTGGCACGCCAAGCCCCTATTGACAGAACGATGAAAGCAGTCGACAGTGTAGCATTGCACCGACTGATAGAGATAGAGAGCTACGATTCTCCCTCTGCTGACCTTTACGACGACTGGGACAACCTGCACGCCCACAGCAAGGTTACAGAGCTGCCAGACTCGTTTCGCATCTCGTTGAAGAATTTCTGCATGCCCACCACCAGCCGTGTGCTGACCTCTAACTTTGGTCCCCGTTGGCATCGCCAGCACAAGGGCCTGGACATCAAAGTTTACATTGGTGATACCATCCGTGCTGCATTTGATGGCAAGGTACGTGTGGTACGCTACGAAGGTCGAGGATATGGCAAGTATGTCGTTATACGTCACGACAACGGTCTTGAGACCTACTACGCCCACATGTCAAAACAGCTGGTAGAAGAAGACCAAGAGGTACGCGCTGGCGACCCCATAGGCCTGGGTGGCAATACTGGTCGTAGCACGGGGTCGCACCTGCACTTTGAAACACGTCTCTGTGGCGTAGCCCTGAACCCTGCCCTGTTGTTCGACTTCCGCAACCAAGACGTAGTAGACGACAGCTATCTCTTCCGTAAGTCAAGTTATCAGAGGGAGTCGATTGCTGCCACTCGTCTGCGTGGTGTCAACGCCATCAGTTTCGGAAGCAACGACACCGACGATGTGGAGATGGCCAATGCAACCCCTGCAGCCTCCTATGCGCAGGAAACTCGTTTCCACAAGGTAAAGAAGGGTGAGACGCTCTATAGCATAGCCCGTCACCGTGGCACCACCGTGCAGGCTATCATGAAGCTGAACCACTTGAAGAAAAACAGCAAGTTACGCTCAGGGCAAATCCTGAAGTTCAACTAAAGGTTCACTACCTGCTCATTTTTTTTCATTGAGATTGATAAAAATTTGTCCATGGGGGAGCATCGTTAGCGGTGTTCCCCTTTTTGCAGGCATACACTTTTTAGGGTTTTCCCTAAACAAATATGGGGAGTTTCCCCTTGTCCTTTCATGGAAAAACCTTATCTTTGCAGCGTAAAACCAAAAACGAAGAATGAATATGAAGAAGAATATCTTATTGATAATGTGCCCATTGGTACTACTGACAGGATGTGGAACCTACACTGGACAGGGTGCCGCCACGGGAGGTACGTTCGGAGCCATCCTTGGCTCAGCCATCGGTGGCATCTCAGGAGGCCGTCATGGAAGTAACATGGGTACCATCATTGGCATGGCAGGCGGTGCAGCAGTAGGAGCTGCCGTAGGCTCGGCAGCCGACCGAGAGGTGTATGAGGAGCAGGCACGTCGCCAGTCGCGCTATGACAACAGCCGTTACGAAAACAGTCGCTACAACCAAAGGGTGTACGATGAAAGAGATGCTGACGATAGAGACGTTGACGACAGCGGCTACGACTCCACAAACAGTGGCGACGACCGTATCGACTTCGATGCTCCCGGACCTCGCGACGGCCGTGGCACCTATTCTGCCTCGAAACCTCGCAGCATCACCCCTATAGAGGGTACTGAGCCTGGCTACCATGTCAAATACAATGCTGAGATAGAGATACGCAATGCCCGTGTCATTGACGCTAACCGCGATGGAATACTATGCGGTGGAGAAGAATGTAAGGTAACTTTTGAGGTGATGAACCGCTCGTCAAAAATGCTCTACGATGTACAGCCCACAGTGTTCGACGTAACGGGTAACAAACACATCCACATTTCACCCAATCTGCATGTGGAAAGTATTGCCCCCAATAGCGGTATACGTTATACGGCCTCTATCCTGGCTGACAAAAAGCTGAAGGATGGGAGCATTGTCATCCGTGTCGGTGTGACACAAGGCAACAGGGAGATTACGTCACAGATGAAGGAATTTAACGTTCGGACGGAGCGGAAACGTTAGACGATTTCGATGCTGAGACATTAGACTGTTTCGACGTAGAGGCAACGGTGGAGGTTTTGGGGGAATTATTTTTCTGAGGGACTTGCCGTGATTCCTGCAAGTCCTTTTTCATGTCCTGCCAGTAGGGGTTGATACCCATTGGGGCTTCGTTGGTCTCCAGCTCCAGCTGTGGTATCTCTATCTCGTCAGAAGGAAGATAAGGCACGATAATGCTATTCACCTTACTAACCACCACTACAGCCACACCCTTGGATATAATGTCCAGTTCCTTGGCAGCACGCCATGAGAGGTCAATAATACGTCCACGTACGAAGGGGCCACGATCTGTGACACGTACAATGACGCTTTTACCGTTGACGGGATTGAGCACCCTGAGCATAGTGCCAAAGGGGTAGGTACGATGGGCACACGTCAGAGAGTCGTTGTGCATGCGCTCACCACTGGCAGTCCGCCTACCTGCAAAGCTCTTGGCATAGAAAGAGGCTTTACCCTGTTGCTGTTCCTGTGACTGCAACGGGGTAAAACCTATTATCAAAAATATCGCTACTAGAGCTATCTTGTTCTTAATACACATTCAAATTACACCACGCCTTGGGCCAGCATGGCTTTGGCTACCTTCATGAAGCCGGCAACATTGGCGCCCTTGACATAGTTGACGTAATCGCCCTCCTTACCGTACTTGACACACTGTTCGTGAATGCCTGACATGATGTGGTGCAAATGCTGGTCTACCTCTTCGCCCGTCCATGATATACGCATCGAATTCTGCGTCATCTCAAGTCCCGAAGTAGCTACACCGCCTGCATTGACAGCCTTGCCAGGAGCAAACAACTGGTGAGCAGCAATAAACTTGTTAACGGCCTCGGCTGTGCATCCCATGTTGCTGACCTCGGCTACACACAGCGGTTTCTGTGCCAGTATCTTGTCGGCGTCGTCACCGTTCAGTTCATTCTGCGTAGCACAGGGCAGATAGATGTCGGCCTTCTGCTCCCAGGGTTTCTTGCCCTCGAAGAACTGGCTACCAGAGAACTCGTCGGCATAGGGTTGGCAGACGTCATTGCCCGAAGCACGCAGCTCCAACAGGAAGTCTATCTTCTCGTCGTCAAGCCCTGCAGGGTCATAGATGTAACCGTCAGGTCCTGAGATGGTGATTACCTTAGCTCCCAGCTCGGTAGCTTTCTTGGCAGCACCCCAGGCCACATTGCCAAAGCCCGATAGGGCTACTGTTTTACCTTTTATTTCAAGTCCGTGCTCCTGCATCATCTGGTGTACGAAATACAGGGCTCCATAACCAGTAGCTTCAGGACGCAGTATAGAGCCACCCCATTCCATGCCTTTACCCGTGAGGGTAGCACCACGGAACTCTGAGGTCAGTTTCTTATACATTCCGAAAAGGTAGCCTATCTCACGTCCACCTACACCGATGTCGCCCGCAGGCACGTCCATATCGGGGCCGATAACCTTGTACAGCTCCCACATAAAGGCTTGACAGAAGCGCATGATCTCGGCATCACTCTTGCCACGTGGCGAGAAGTCGGAGCCACCCTTGCCGCCACCCATGGGCAGCGTAGTAAGGGCATTCTTGAAAGTCTGCTCGAAGCCCAGGAATTTCAGGATACTTAGGTTAACACTGCTGTGGAAACGCAAACCACCTTTGTAAGGACCAATGGCGCTGTTGAACTGCACGCGATAGCCCAAGTTAACCTGTACCTCGCCCTTGTCGTCGACCCAAGGCACGCGGAAAGTGATGATACGCTCGGGCTCTACGATGCGTTCCACAATCTTTGCTTTTTCAAACTCAGGATGCTGGTTGTACACGTCCTTGATGGAATCAAGCACTTCCCTTACAGCTTGCAGGAATTCTACTTCGCCTGGATGTTTCTGCTCCAAGCTCTGCATGATTTTCTCTACGTTCATAGTATAGTTATTTATAGTTATAGAAGTATGTTATTTTGTCACTTTGTTAGTTTGACAATGCAAAAATAGGGAATTTCCTTCAAACAACAAAGGAAATTCCCGAATATTTTCTTCAAAAGGTTACGTTTTGTTAATTCTATCCCTTTTTCAGTCTCTACAGCACATGCATAGTACCTAAAATATACAGTACAATGTATCCCAGCATCATACTCAACACTCCCATAATGAGCCCCATCTTCGACATATCTTTCTGTTGTACCAAGTTGGTTGCGTAGGCCAGGGCGTTGGGCGGCGTCGATATAGGCAGCACCATAGCCGACGAGGCCGCAATGGCCACTCCGATGAGTACCGTAGGTGTGCCTCCGATGGATTCCAGTTTGTCGCCCATTGCAGCACACACCACAGCCAATATAGGCATAAGCAGGGCTGCCGTAGCCGAGTTACTGATGAAGTTAGAGAGTAGGTAGCAAATAGCTCCTGACAGCAACAATATAAGCAGTGGGGAGAACTCACCAAAGGGTATGCTCTTCACGGCGTTGGCTGCCAGACCTGAGGCGTTCAGTCCGTATCCCAAAGCAAAGCCACCTGCCACCATCCATATGACCGACCAGTTAATCTGTTCAAGATCACGTTTGGAAATGACACCCGTCAGTGCAAACACCACAAAGGGCACTAGGGCCACGGTGTATGAGTTGATGCCTGTCACCGTATCAAGCAGCCACAGGGCCACCGTCAGGAAAAACGTCACGATAACGATATAGGTATGGGCATTTTTCTTCATCTCACCTTCTATCTCCAGCTGTACTGTTTTCTGCGAGAAAGGAAACATAGTTTTCAACAGCCACCACCCCAACAGCAGCAGTACTACGACGATGGGCGTCATGAACAGCATCCACTCGCCAAATCCCAACTGCATGTTCAGTCCCTCAGGGTCGTTCAGATACTTCAGTGCAATGGTATTAGGTGGTGTGCCGATGGGCGTTCCCATACCACCCAGATTGGCAGCCAGAGGTATCGACAGTGCCATTGCAATACGCCCTTTGCCCTCAGGAGGCAGCTGTCGGAACACTGGCGTAAGAAATGTCAGCATCATGGCCGCCGTGGCCGTGTTCGACACAAACATCGAAAACAGTCCTGTTATCAGAATGAAACCCAGCAGCACGTTGTCGCTCTTCTGTCCGAAGGGTTTCAACAGCACCCTGGCCAGCTGGGCGTCAAGTCCTGTCTTCGTAGCCGCTATGGCCAGAATGAAACCTCCTATGAACAGCATGATGACGGGGTCGGCAAACGTAGCCATCACACTCTTGTAACTAAGCAGGTCGCCCACCTGTTCTGCATCGCACATCCACTTGACACCCGAGTCCGAGCAGAACAGAAGCATCAGTCCGATGATGGCCACCGAAGTTGCCCACGACGAGACCACCTCCATCACCCACATCAGCGTGGCAAAGGCAAAGATGGCAATGATACGCTGTTGCACCACGGTCAGTCCTTCTATGCCAAACCACTCGGCAGGCATATTCCATAACAGTAGAGTCACTATGGCCACTATGACGGCCTGAACGGTTTTCTTGAATGCGCCGCTGGGATGGAAGCGGCGGCCCATACGCATTTGATGGTAGGCTTCTACAAGCTCGTACCCTTTGTAAATATGAAACATTTCGTCGTCTTTTTGCATGCAAAGGTACTAAAAGTACTCTGACCGCCGTCTCGTCTCAACGGAAAATATCGCTACGCCCGTTCTGAAAACGTGCTTTTTTACACCCATCCGTCTCAACAACCCTCAAATTTGTCACGTCGACTTGGCAATCTCCCCCCATGCACAGCCTCCGTTGACAGCCGTTCATCACAAACGGCACCACAAAAGAACGCATAAAATGTTCTGCCCTGCACCCCCAACCCAGCTGAACCACTGTCTGACAGAGAGATACCGATTGCAAAAGTACAAATTTTATTCATAATAAAGAAAATATGTTTGGTGCTCTCGATATTTCTTCGTAACTTTGCAGTACCCTAATGAGAAGTATTGTAATGAGTACAACGACAAATATCCCCCAGGAGTTCAACAACTTCTTCTTGAAAGACGTATCGTTCGTCAACCTGATGACAAAGCGCATCTTCAACATTCTGATAGTGGCCAACCCCTACGACGCCTTCATGCTGGAAGACGACGGTCGCATAGACGAGAAGCTGTTTGACGAATACATGGAGTTGGGATTGCGCTATCCCCCTACGTTCACGCAGGTGTCTACGACGGAAGAGGCCAACCATGTGCTACAAACGACAGACATTGACCTGGTGATATGCATGCCCGGCAATGCCGACAACGACGCCTTCAGCGTGGCACGCGACGTGAAGCGCATAGCACCCCACATTCCCTGCGTGGTACTGACACCCTTCTCGCATGGCATCACCAAGCGCATTGAGCATGAAGACATGACCATCTTCGACTACGTATTCTGCTGGCTTGGCAACACGAACCTCATCCTCTCTATCATCAAACTCATTGAGGACCAGATGAACATAGAACACGACATCAAGGAGGCCGGTGTGCAGATGATACTGCTGGTGGAGGACAATATACGGTTCTATTCCTCTGTACTGCCCAACCTGTACAACTACATCCTTGAGCAGTCGAAGAACTTCTCGACTGAGGCCTTGAACCCCCATGCCGCAGCCCAGCGCAAGCGCGGACGTCCCAAGGTAGTATTGGCCACGACATACGAAGAGGCCATGCACTGGTACGAAACGTACCACGACAACGTGCTGGGCGTCATCTCCGACACACGTTTTCCCATGAAGGGTGTCAACGGCCGTCTGGCCCACGTCGAAGAGGGTGATCCAGAGGCTGGCCTGAAGCTGTTGCGCGAGATACGCCGTCGCGACGAATATGTGCCACTGATACTGCAGAGCTCGGAGATTGTCAACAAGGAAAAAGCCCAGCTCGAAGGTTTCCGCTTCGTCGACAAGAATTCAAAGAAGATGAATGTCGACCTACGCAAGCTGATAGAAGAGCACATGGGCTTTGGCGACTTCGTATTCCGCGACCCCACTACAAAACAGGAGGTACTGCGCGTGAGCTCGCTGAAAGAGCTACAGGACAACATCTTTAAGGTGCCCAACGACTCGATGCTCTACCACATCTCGCGTAACCATATGAGCCGCTGGCTCTGTGCCAGAGCCATCTTCCCCGTGTCAGCATTCCTAAAGAACGTCACCTGGCACAAACTGAAGGACGTTGACGCCCACCGCCAAATCATCTTCGACGCCATCGTACAGTACCGCAGGATGAAGAACATCGGTGTGGTGGCCGTCTTCGACCGTCTGAAATTCGACCGCTATGCCCACTTTGCACGCATCGGCGACGGCTCATTAGGTGGCAAAGGACGCGGACTGGCCTTCCTTGACAACATCATCAAACGCCACCCCGAACTGAACCAGTTTGACAACGCCACAGTGCAAATACCTAAGACCGTAGTATTGTGCACCGACTTCTTCGACGAGTTCATGGACCAGAACAACCTGTGGACTATTGCTCTGAGCGACACCTCGGACGACGAGATACTGCAGCACTTCCTGAAAGCCCAACTGCCCGACTCGCTGATAGCAGACTTCTTCACCTTCTTCGACGCCGTAAAGAGTCCTATCGCTGTCAGAAGTTCGTCACTGCTCGAAGACTCGCACTACCAGCCCTTCGCAGGAATATACTCCACCTACATGATACCCTATCTGGACGACAAGTACGAAATGCTGCGCATGCTGGCATGTGCCATCAAGGCCGTATACGCCTCCGTCTACTATAAAGACTCGAAAGCCTATATGACAGCTACGTCGAACGTCATCGACCAGGAGAAGATGGCTGTCATACTGCAGGAGGTGGTAGGTACCACTCATGGCACACGCTTCTACCCCACTTTCTCAGGCGTGCTGCGCTCATTAAATTACTATCCAATAGGCGACGAGTTAGCCGAGGAAGGCATAGCCTCGCTGGCGTTAGGCCTGGGGAAATACATCGTCGACGGCGGACAGACGTTGCGCGTCAGCCCCTACCACCCAAAACAGGTGCTTCAGACCTCAGAGATGGAAACGGCTCTGAAGGAGACACAGACACGTTTCTACGCCCTCGACATGAGCCACGTGGGAGGCGACTTCAAGGTGGACGACGGTTTCAACATCCTTAACCTACGCGTAAAAGAGGCCGACAAAGATCAGTCGCTGCAGGGAATAGCCTCGACATACGACCCTACCGACCAGATTATACGTGACGGCATCTATGAAGGAGGACGCAAGGTCATCAGTTTCTGTGGCGTGTTACAACAGGGCATCTTCCCGTTGCCCGAGATACTGCAGCTGGCACAAAAGTACGGCTCGGAGGAGATGCGCCGTCCTGTGGAGATAGAGTTTGCCTGTAACCTAAACGGACGACAGGGAGAATTCTATCTGTTGCAAATCCGACCAATCGTCGACTCCAAACAGGTACTTGACGAAGACCTGGCAGCCATACCCGACGAGCAGTGCCTGTTGCGCTCACACAACTCACTGGGACATGGCATATCGGAAGACGTCGTAGACGTAGTATACGTCAAGGCCGGCGACGATTTCACAGCCGCCAACAACCCACAAATAGCCGACCAGATAGAACAGATAAACCGCCACTTCCTGGCAGAGGACAAGAACTACGTGCTGATAGGTCCTGGACGTTGGGGGTCAAGCGACTACTGGCTGGGCATACCCGTCAAATGGCCACACATCTCGGCAGCACGCGTCATCGTAGAAGCAGGACTAAAGAACTACCATGTAGACCCCTCACAGGGCACCCACTTCTTCCAGAACCTTACCTCGTTCGGCGTAGGCTATTTCACCGTCAACACCTATACGGGCGACGGAGTGCTGCAGAAGTCCATCCTTGACCAAATGCCAGCCATAGAAGAGACCGAGTACGTACGTCACGTACGCTTCGAGCGTCCGCTGAAGATCATGATGGACGGAAAGAAACAACACGGTGTTGTACTGCTGCCACAAGAGAAAAGAGAACAACATTAAGCCATTAAGCAGATGCTACTGTCCACCGAGACGCGAGAAGTAAGCTATAACGTCCTCCCACGTCTTGAACGTGTCAGACCCATACTCTAAGAGGGTGGCCATTGTGTCGCCCTCTTTTTGTTGACTTATCAGGTAGTCGCCAT
>Ga0247608_10002344_pt1 | contig 23915 bp, 15 predicted proteins | sample 176DNAGHGlowgp2_FD_193490 | JGI IMG/M metagenome (GOLD analysis project Ga0247608, IMG submission 193490) | Sheep rumen microbial communities from Palmerston North, Manawatu-Wanganui, New Zealand - 1766 DNA GHGlow gp2 | ecosystem: Host-associated > Mammals > Digestive system > Stomach > Rumen ... | reverse complement strand
GCAGCGGACAAAAGTATTTGAATGGATTTGTCTAATGTAGTTCAGCATATGGTAAATGTAAAACTTATTGGTTCTGATTGAAATGTACAAAATGCATCTGTTTTGAAGATGGCTGGTAAGAACCTGGTTTGAATTGAAACTAATAATTTTATCCTTTCTAAGGATGAGAGTCATCTTCAAGGAAGTGAAAGAGTTAATAAAATTTCTTGATGAACTTCTTCTAATATATTATGATGAGTAACTAATGAAATTAATGGATGAACAGCTAGTACAATACTATGATGAGAATCTAATATCAATAAAGGTAGTTATTCTACAATATTATGATGAAAAGATAATAAAATAGGAGAAACTTCTCAAAGTAATTATTCTACAATTGTGTGATGAACTAGTAATTCTTTAGATTGAAATGGTTCAATAATTGTAGGATGAACTGATAATACTATTGAGAATTGAGACTATTCTGTTGTGTTATGAACTGATAGTCATGTTATTAATTGAAATAATTCAGTTGCTTTATGAAAAAAATCTACAAATAACGCTAGTAATTCATTTTTGTGGACAGATGGTAATGATAGACCAGCTTTGGATGAAGCTAATGTGTTTGCAGTAAGATGAGAACATTGAATGGTAGTGAATGCTAATAAGGCACATCCATTAGCTCAGTTGACTATTGGAGGACCGTTAGTAATTCATAAATGAGATGAAAATGTTGAGTGTACTAATAGTTGAGTTGTAAAAGTTGTAGATTGAGAAACTATGGATTTAGGTGGTAATTATAAATGTTTCTGTGGATGTGATGGAAATGGTTATTGGCATTCATTATATGGACAGTGAAGATGTGAATGAATGTGTAATTCTGATGAGAAACAACCTTGATGTGGAACAGAGGTAACTATTGGAAATAAGGATGGTAAAAAAGTATTTTTGTGAACATGTAATGAAAATTCTAAACCTGTAGTATGATCATGAGCGTATGTAGTAGATAAGGCGGGTAAAGTGTATTGGACATGTCAAACAGATGCGTGACTGACAGCTGCATGTTCAGGTTCTGTGTTGTAGTATTAGTGTGAAATTTATGTTTTATTCTTTAAAGTTATTGTTATGAAAAAATCATCAAAATTAGCTTGTTTATTTAGCTTATTATTGTTAAGTGGTTTATTCACAGTTGTTTCATTAAATGTGACAAATGGAGCAGATGCTTGAATTAGGATGGATTTGGGTAGTTTTTCATCACTGCAGAATACTACACATAGAGCTCGTTTAAGAATGCTGTATTTGTGGGATTGAGGTAGAAATGAAAATAGTTCTGATAATGCGGCTTGGATGTCTGCTGGGCAGGAAACCTTAGATGTTTATAATGGTTTGATTGTAGATGGTGCAATTTCAGATGACAATAGATGAGCGCTTATAGTAGTATGAGGAGGACGTGGAAATAGTATTATGTGAAATTCGTCTAAGTCAGGTATTGCATGAGGAAGTGGTAATAAAATTGATTGAGGATATGAGAATTCAGCAATTGGTGGTTGACTTTCTAATTCTATTTTATGAAATGATGCAATAGTTGCTTGATGAAATAGTAATAAATGAAATATTGCATGAGTGGTTTTATGATGAAAAAATAATGAGGCTAATGGTGTAGTTCTTTGATGACAAGGTAATAGAGTGGGAACAAATGGTTTGGCTATGTGAAATTGAGCAAAGTGATGAGAATGATCATTTGTTCGAAATGATGGTTCTTATTTAGGACAGGCTAAAAATAATTCAGCACTTATTTGAACACAAAGATGAGTAATAATTAGTAAAGGTAATATAACACCAAAAGCTTGAGTTGTTTTAGATGTTGATTGAGCTGTACAAATTTGAAATAATACTACAGATTTAACAGCTGGAGTGTGATGAGAAATTAGATCATTAAATGGTTGCTTATATGCTCATGATGGGGAAAGTTGGCATATCTTAGGTAAAAGTAGTGTAAGTGATTGTAATAGAGAATGAGTTGCTACGACATGTGAATTTGGAAGAGTATTATTACAAGAATGAGATAAGGTAATGGCTTATTCTGAAAGATATTCTAGAGATATTTGTCAAAGTGTAGAGGTTACTTGTAGAAGTGGACAATTAGTTGCAGAATGATGAGCTACTAATTATATATATCCTTCATGCTTTGAATTAAATGACGATCCTTATTATATTTCTGGAAATTAATATATTGTTGAATAATTATTTTATTATAAGTAAAATCCCCTGTTAAGGGGATTTTTTCTTTAAAATTTTTTATGTTAAAACCATTTTTTCCATTTAAAATATACCATAGTTCATATTGTGAGTGCTAGCATTCATCACAATAGCCACCAAAAAATTCATATATAATTCTGTCCAGGTAATTCTACGTTCATTCCGTATAGTCAGCTAATCCATGTTAAAATTCCTAGTAAAACTGTGAATATAGTTAGGACGGAAATTATTTTGTTTGTTCTGATTGTGGTTAGAGTATCTGATACATCGAATAATGATTCTGTATTTTCATGAGCGATAGATACGAGTGATAATATTTTATCGGTTTTATAGAGTAGATCCTCGAAATATACATCCAAATCTCATTTATAGAATTTTATAGTGGCACTTTGTAACTCGGTTAAGATTTCGCTATGTGGACTAATGATATGTCTCATTAGAACTGCACTTCTTTTTTTAATTAATAATTCTGAAAGAGTTTCTTGGGTGATGGAATTTGCATCCATGGCAGCGTCTTCGATTTTTACTAGGTCTTGTGAAAATTTATTCATTCAAGTGAGTAGTTTATCGTACATTGCATCGATTATCATATATAGAATATAGTATGGAGATAGCTTGAATTTTTCATCAGCCTCAGCTTCTTCAACTTCTTTACGGTATTGATTCTGAATTTTTTCTACGTTACTAGTTACGTGAGATGTTACTGTAATTATAAAATTTTTTCATAGGATTGCATGCATATGATTGGCAAAGTGTTTTTTGGTTTTTGTATTGTATTTTGGGAAACGCATAACGAGGAAAAGACATCAATCATATACGTCGATTTTGTCCTGAGTAGTAAAATCCAAAAAATCTTGTTCGATGATTTCGTGTAAATCGTATTTATCTACGAGTTTATCAATCTGTTTTTTGTCTGGGTCTACAAGATGAATCCATGTAGTTCATCAGATTTTGATTTGTTCATCTTTCATTTTTAGATTTTGTTACGTTGAATAAAATATTATTCATACTTTTCTTCGTTATTTTTGGTTTCCATATAATCCCTAATTACTTCTCATAGAGCATCTACTAAAATATCGAATTGTCTCTGATCTCATTCCAAATCTTGTTCTATCTTTTTCTTTTTAAATTCTTCGTAATTCTTCTTGTTTAGTGTAAGTTTAGAAGCAGATTTTCTAGGATGACTCACATCATTGAAAGCAAAATCTATTTCATTTCACATTTGTATTAATAAGTCTCATTTCCCGAATACTTTGTCCCATAAACTGTTTTGTTTGTGTGAAATTACTGAAATTTTTCATCGATCTATAACTTCAGTTTTGTATTCTAATAATCCATCCCGTAAAAATACAGTTAAAGAATCTTTGCTTATAAGTATACAATCTAGGTATAGGTTTAGAAATCCTAATAACCATTTGAAGAAAATTAAAAGTCAGAGTATTCCAGCGATTCGTTTTACGTATGGTACATTTTGATATGTGGGGTATTGCTGTGAAATGGCATATGCTACATAAACAAGAAAAAGAAGAACACTGTAGACCAACATACCCCTCAAATATATGAAAGGACTATGACCTAGGATGTCTTCTATATCTTTTAAATCAATATATCTTCCTAATAAATAATGTCTGAGCATGGATAGTTATTTTGCCTTGATAAAAAGTGGATTCTCCACAGTCAAGGCATACCTTCACTTCATTCTTTTACCAATAATGAAGGAATACCATAAACTATTAAGCAGATTTTTTTGCTTGAGCAGCTTTGATAGCTTCTTGTTTTTCCAAGAATTTTTCCATTCTTCCTTTGATAACTTTCTTTACTTCCTTATTTTCATTGAAAGCTGGATGGCATTGGTAGCAAGTTTCAACCTTGATTGGTCCAGGAACTGTTGCGTTTATTTTGAAATTTGCTCCACAGATACATGTTACTTCTACATCTTTGTAGTAAGGAGCGTGAATTCACTTTTTCATAATTTAATAACTTGAATGAATAAAAAATATTCGTGGTGGTTATTATTTAATATACAAATTTTCATTTTCAATTCAAGATTATTATTGAAAAAAAATGGGAATTAATTACATTATACGTTGTAAATTTGTAATTTAGAAATAGTTGCACAAAATAGATGTTAAACTTTCCGTTATTAAAACATTTAGATTATCATCAAAAGTTTTTACAGAAAAGAGTTCAGATTTCTGATATTTTTTTGGTATGATGATGTGTGCGTGATTTATTACTCTGAATTAGTAAAGATCCACTTGATATAGATTTTACATGTGAATGAAAACCCGAAGAACTTGATTCACAAATAAATACAGACTGACTTTCTCATTTCAAAACTGATAAATTCTGAACTATAACTTTGATTCCATCAAATGAAAAAGAGCGTAGTTATCAACTCACTCCACTTAGGACGGAATGAGACTATGAAGATTTTCGTCATCCATGAGAGATAAATCGAAGTAATGATATTTTGCTTGATGCGAAGAGGAGAGATTTCTCGATAAATGCAATGTATTATTTTTCAGTTGAACAGAAAACCAAAAAAGAGTTAGATTACGTAAAAGATAATCCCAAAACTTTGTCAGAATTGGATTTATTAAAAGTTCTAAAAACTCAGTGATATTGCTATCTCTCAGATATTAATTTGTTAATTCTGACTGATTCACAGTTTATTACACAAGTATTCCCACAATCTCATTTTGATGAATATGCTTTCCGTTATTTGGTAGAAACTCAAAATGCTTGTTACCAAATTTGAGATAAATCTGAGAAGAAATCTGAAAAACTTTTTCGTGTATTGATAGATTCGACATGATGAATTGAATCTATGATTCATAGAAAATTAACTACAGTATGAAATCCTGATCAGCGTTTTGGAGAAGATGCCTTACGTTTGATTCGTTGATTGAGATTAGTGAATGTTTGTAATTATCAACTATTAAAATTAGGTAATAAAAATAAGTCAAAAAAATCTGAAAATTGAAATATAGAAAAAGTTCAACTTTTTGATTTTTCTGCTGAGACTTGGGAATCAATCAAAAAAAATACTCCACTTTTAGCTCATGTAGCTAAAGAACGTATAAAAGAAGAACTATGTAAACCATTTCAAAAATGAAATCCGTTTGCATTTGTGGTACTTCTCGATGCTAGTGGAATGCTTCCAATTCTATTTCCTGCATTAGCTAAAACTAAATTCGTAGATCAGCCGATTCGTTATCATGCGTTTGATGTATATACACATATAATGCTTTCACTCAAAGCAATTCAGGAGATGAATTCTGATTATTTAGTTCGTTTTGCTATGCTTTATCATGATGTAGGTAAGGTTGCACAGTATGCTGCTTACGATGGAGCTAAAACTAAGGAAGAAAAACAGATTATATTTTCATGACCATTAAATCATCGTGAAAGCTCTCCTGTTTTGATGAAAGAGGACTTTTCAGCTCTTTGATTTTCCAAGAAAGAAATTGAAACGATAGAGCGATATATTCATGAACATCATACTCCTGGAGAAATATTGAATTCACATCCAAATAATCGAATAAAAAAAGTTAGAAAGCTGTATAGTGAAAAATGATATGAAATGGTGAATAATCTTTTTGATATAAATATTGCAGATAGATTAGGTCAAGAAAATCCGCTTCAGAACTCTTCAGATTTGACAGATTCATATTATTTGAAAGAGTTATTAAACCAACTCAAAAATTCTGAGTGACAATTTGAAATGAAAGATTTGGCGATAGATGGTGAAAAAATGATGAAACACTTTAAAATGGATCCATCTCGTTTGGTTTGAGAATTGCTACATCAGGCTTTTGATCGAGTGTTGACTGATATAAATGGTAGGAATAATGAAAAAGAGATTTTCAATTATCTAGAAAATTATATAAAAAATAGAAAAAAGTCAGATTAATTTTATATTTTTCATTTGAAAAAGATAATATTATTAGTACATATAATTTGTGTGTTTTTTGCATAATTTTTTATCTGTACAAAAATATTATGTTTAATAGAAGTAAATGTAGGTATTGTCTATGATTATTGTTATCTGTTTTTGCTGTAATTTTATGCATATGATTTGCAAATGCAGCAAACTTTGCAGATAGGTTATCTGATATATGATTGAATATAAGTTCGTTTTCAAATAAGAGTTCTATATCCCGTTATGAGATTTCTAGACTTTTAACTGCTGCAAATTGTGAGGATTGTGTTCACGCTCCAGATTGGATGAAACAGAGATACACAAAAGATTTTTGGAGTAACTTTAAGAATATAGATGGAGAAGATTTTGATGATATAGATTATGAAGCTGCAGTACGAAATAAGAATTCATATTATTACTGTGTGGCGTATGTATGAGATAATGGTTATATGGGTTGATATCCATCATCTTCGACTAAATGTCCATGAAAATTCTGTGGGCAAGAAGCAATTACTACTTCAGAATTTTATCAAACGATTTTAAATATTATACAGGATCAAATTAGACCAAGGTATCGTATTAATTGGTTGGATGTGAAATCTTGGATGAAGTGATTGAAAAAAAATAGTATACAAATGAAAGTACTCAAACAGGTTGATATAGATGCTATTAATAATGCGAATCCTGAATCTAATAGCGCTCAAACTAATGAAGAATTTCAAGCTTGGTTAAAGTATTGTATGTATAATTTGTCAGCATGTGATTTCCAGAGCTTTGGAACTATTGGTGCTGGATATTGGCCAGTTAGTGAATTGAATATTTTGTATAAAGAGGGAATAATTTCTATTGATGATGCAAAAGCTACGGCATCATTCCCATATTTGGAGTGAGAAGATGCTATTCGTATCTTTTCTGCAGTTTATGATAATTATTCAAATTGTAGTTTTAATGTAGATTATGATTGTGATGGAATTGTTAATTGAAAGGATAATTGTCCGTATATGTATAATCCAAATCAGTATGATTTAGATTGAGATGGAATGGGAAATGTTTGTGATCAAGATGTTGATTGAGATTGAAAGAAAAATCCTGTATGAATAGTTGATGATAATAATAATGTTGTTGTTTCATTATGGGATGATTGATTAGATAAAACTCCGTTGGGAGATGGGGATCTTTGATTTAGTTTCTTTATAAATGTGGATGCTATAGGTACAGGTTTTCCGACAGCGGTAAGGTTTTCACCTTTAACTAATGGAAATATTGCGAAAATTGAGTGGAATTTCTGAGATTGAACAAAACAAGTATTGGAAAATGGTGGAAAAGTAAACCATATTTTTCAGACTCCTGGTAGTTTTACTGTTAGTGCTATAGCAACATCCAAAGATGGATCGAAAGCGTTTGCAATGAGTAAGATATTTATTGCTAATCCAAGTGCTGAAGAATATATGTTGAATTTGTCTGCTAGTGCTTTATTTAAAAATTGAAATGTAGAGTATACGATTACTCCTTTGTATGCTGGTAATTTGGATACAATAAAGTGGAGCGTTAATGATTGAAATGTTGTAACACAGAAAGTTAATGAGAGCTTTAAGACAAATATAAAAGAAGATGGATTGTATATTGTGAATGCAAAGTGATATGTTAATTGAAATTTAAAAGCTGTTGCTATGCTGAGTATTGTTAAAGATTGAACTCCTGCTTTTGCAAGTATGAATTTGAGAGTTGGAAGCTTGTGGGATAAAACATCGGTTATAACTAATTTAGTTTGAGTAGATAACAGTGATGTTGGTCGTATAAATATTAATTGGTGACCAGCATTTACGTATTCGAATAATTTAAGTCAGAGTTTTGTGTATGAGGATGCTTGAATCCAAACAATTCAGCAAAGTGTTTTATTGAAAAATGGGGTTGTCCTAAATTCTATGGCGACTGTAAGTATTCAAAATTCTTTGTTGAAGCAATCATATGCTGTAAATATTCAGTGAAATCGTTTGGTTTATAATCAGAATGAAAAATTATCATTATGATTGGATGTTTATCCAAGATCTCCAGTGCTTTCATTGTTTACTAGTTATCAGGCTGGTTATAAAAATTTTATTTATAATCCTGATTTATCAAAGACTGTTCTAGATTTTTCTTATTTAACGGCTTGAGATAAGATTTTGACGAATTCGGTTGATGTAAATAGGTGTGTGGCATTGACTAACCAATGAACTATTCATATAAATTCGGTGGATGTTTGCTTGTCGGCATTAAAAAATTGAAAATTATCACAGTATAAGTGTGATATGGATAGTGATGGAATACCTGATATTTGTGATGATGATATAGACGGAGATGGAATAAAGAATTTAATATGAATAGTTACTCATGAGAATAAAGATTGTTCTATAGGTTTGAGTAATGTAAATGGTAGTTTGCTTAGGCAGCAATTCTGAATCTGCTCTTTGGATAATTGTCCATTTGATTCAAATTCTACTCAAACAGATTTGGATAATGATTGAGTTGGTGATGTTTGTGTGAGTGAAATGATTGGTTTAGTGTGATGATATTATGGTGATAGTTCTGAATTATCTAATTCTTTATTATCTGATGATTTAGATCAGGATGGTGTCGTAGATAGCTTAGATGCTTGTGTGGATGTTCCATGAAATTCATCGGATGGATGCCCTGATTATTATACTAGAAATTGTCGAGAACGTTCTAGTTGCGGAAATAATGTTGTTGATCCGTGAGAGACTTGTTTAACTTGTCCGCAGGATGTGTGAGTTTGCTGTGGAAATGGAGTGTTTGATTATTGAGAAAGTTGTAAAACATGTCCTGGAGATTCTGGTGAATGTAGTTTGTGTGGAAATAAAAAAGTGGATGATTGAGAAAATTGTAGGAATTGTCCTGAGGATATGTGAAAATGTACAGCAATATGTTGAAATGGAGAAATAGAGGATGCTGAGGATTGTATGAATTGTCCAAAAGATGTGTGAGAATGTACTGCATCATGTGGAAATGAAATAGTGGAAAAATGAGAAGATTGTAAAAATTGTCCAGAAGATGTGAAGATGTGTAGGAGTAGTACATGTGGAGATGGAAAGGTGGATGAGTTAGCATGAGAGGAATGTGATAATCAAAAAGATAAGGACTGAAATGATGTAGAATGTACAAAGATGTGTACAATATATGATTCGAGAAAGCCATTGTGTTGAAATGGGCAAATAGATGAATGAGAGGATTGTAAAAATTGCTCTGTTGATTTGTGAGAAAAGTGTGTAAAATTATGAAATAATTCGAATGAAAAGTGTGGAAATAAAGAGGTAGATGAGTGAGAAAATTGTATGAATTGTTCAGGAGATGTATGAGAATGTAGTGCATCATGTGGAAATAATGAAATAGAAGCAGCAGAAGATTGTGAAAATTGCCCAGAAGATGTGAAGATGTGTAGAGGTAATACATGTGGAGATGGAGTATTAGATGAATTGGCGTGAGAAAAATGTGATAATTGAAAGGATAAAAATGGAAAAGATTGAAAATGTACAAAAATGTGTACAATATATGATTCGAAAAAGCCGTTGTGTTGAAATGGGCAAATAGATAAATGAGAGGATTGTAAAAATTGTCCTGTGGATTTGTGAAATAGATGTGTAAATTTGTGAAATAATTCAAATATAAATTGTGGAAATAAAGAAGTAGACGATGGAGAGAATTGTAAAAACTGTTCAGGAGATGTATGAAAGTGTAGTGCCTCATGTGGAAATAATGAAATAGAAGAAGCGGAAGACTGTAGAAATTGTCCAGAAGATGTGAAAATGTGTAGGAGTAATACATGTGGAGATGGGGTATTAGATGAATTGGCGTGAGAGAAATGTGATAATTGAAAGGATATAAATGGAAAAGATTGAGAATGTACGAAGATGTGTACATTATATGATCCTAGTAAACCAAATTGTTGAAATGGTAAGATAGATAAATGAGAGGACTGTAAAAATTGTCCTGTGGATTTGTGAAATAGATGTGTAAAGTCATGAAATAATTTGAATAAAAAGTGTGGAAATAAAGAGGTAGATGAGTGAGAGAATTGTAAAAACTGTCCAGGAGATGTATGAAAGTGTAGTGCCTCATGTGGAAATAATGAAATAGAAGAGGCAGAGGATTGTAGAAACTGTCCGAAAGATGTGAAGATGTGTAGGAGTAATACATGTGGGGATGGAGTAGTAGATGAATTAGCGTGAGAAAAATGTGATAATTGAAAGGACAAAAATGGAAGAGATTGAAAGTGTACAAAGATGTGTACATTATATGATCCTAGTAAACCAAATTGTTGAAATGGTAGAATAGATAAATGAGAAACATGTAAGACATGTCCAGTAGATTTGTGAAATAGATGTATAAAGTCATGAAATAATACTGATGAAAAGTGTGGAAATGATGAAATAGATGAGTGAGAAAACTGTATGAATTGTCCAGAAGATGTATGAAAATGTAGTGCGTCATGTGGAAATGATAAGATAGAGGATGCAGAAGATTGTAGAAATTGTCCGAAAGATGTATGAGAATGTACTGCATCATGTGGAAATAAAAAAGTAGAAAAAGGGGAGGATTGTCAAAACTGTCCGGAAGATGTGAAAATGTGTAGAAGTAAAACATGTGGAAACGGAAAGGTGGATGTTTTGGCATGAGAGGAATGTGATGGAACAAAGGATAAGAATTGAAATGTTGTGGTATGTACAAAAATGTGTATAATATACGATTCAAGTAAGCCAAATTGTTGAAATGGGGAAATAGATAAATGAGAAACATGTAAGACATGTCCTGTAGATTTATGAGAAAAGTGTGTAAAATCGTGAAATAAAGCGGAAAAGAAATGTGGAAATAAAGAGGTAGATGAGTGAGAAAATTGTAAGAATTGTCCAGAAGATGTATGAAAGTGTACTGCATCATGTGGAAATAAAAAAATAGAAGCAGCAGAAGATTGTAGGAATTGTCCAAAAGATGTGTGAGAATGTAGTGCATCGTGTGGAAATGGAATAGTAGAAAAATGAGAAGATTGTGAGAATTGTTCAAAGGATGTGAAAGTGTGTAGAAGTAAAACATGTGGAAATGGAAAAGTGGATGAGTTAGCATGAGAAGAATGTGATAGTCAAAAAGATAAGGAATGAAATGATGTAGAATGTACAAAGATGTGTACAATATATGATCCTAGTAAACCAAATTGTTGAAATGGAGAAAGAGATGAATGAGAGGATTGTGAAAATTGTCCTGTAGATTTGTGAGAAAAATGTATTTATTGATGAAATAGGGCAAGTATAGATTGTTGAAATGGAGAAAGAGATGAGTGAGAAGAGTGTGATCCTAAGGATATCTCTGAGAATGGTTGGTGATCTGACTGATGCTCAAATACATGTAAACAGATAGATAAGAATTCATGAAAATGTAATCCGGATTATGATTGAAAATTTTTGGAGTTAGTGAATGACTCAAATCTTTGTCTGACATGAACTTTTATGGATTATAATTATAATCCAATTAAATTAAGATGGACTTGGAGATGTAAGAATGAAGAAACAGGAATTTTTATGGAGTGTGTAGCTACTAGGCCTTATTGTTGAAACGGAAATGTAGATAAATGAGAAACTTGTGAAAATTGTCCGCAAGATTTAAAGGAAAGATGTATAGATGGTTGTGATGCTGAATTTGCTCAATTCCCATTGGAAAAGTGTCCGGATGGAGCTATTTGTTCTTATACAAAATGTGAGGGTACAATAAGATATAAAATTGATAAATGTCAGTCTGATTATAGATTAGAGGATGGTGGATGTGTATGTGATAAATTTGAAAATGGTATTGAAGCTTGTACGCCATGATGTCCTTGTGCTGATTTGAATGATTGTCCAGAAGAATTAAAAAAGCAATGTAAAAATTTATGTTGAAATGGTGAGCTAGATAATTGAGAGACTTGTGAAACTTGTTCACAAGATTTGAAAGAAATATGTGTAGATATTTGTGCTGAGAATTTTGAAAATTTCCCATTGAGAGAATGCTTAGATTGAGCTATTTGTTCTTATATGGAATGTGGAGGTATGATAAGGTATAACATTGATAAATGTCAATCTGGTTATAAATTAGATGATGGTGAATGTGTATGTAATAAATTTGAAAATGGTATTGAAGCTTGTACGCCATGATGTCCTTGTGCTGATTTGAATGATTGTCCAGAAGAATTGAGAAAAAAATGTGATATTGAAGATGAATATTGTAATTGTGAAACTTGTCCAGAAAAGCTAAAAGAAAGGTGTATAACAGATCCAGCACCTGTTGTTGTAGTATATGAAGAGGAAGATGAAGAAGATGATGATGAATGAAATTGATGGAGTGTAACGAACGATTCTTGTAATTCATGTCCATGTGAATATGTAGATTTCTCTACAGATTTGGTTAAATGAGATTCTATTCGTGCAAAGTTATGGGATAAATCATTGTCTGCGTTTTATAGATATTCTAATTCTGTTGCTGTTGATAGTCTCCTAGATAATGATGAAAAATGATCATCTTGAACTTCAAATGGTTCGAATCAAGGAAATACAAGTGGTTCTAATAAAGGAAATAGAAATAATAAGGCGCAGAAAAATACAAAACCAATAGTAAGTAAAAATGGTGAAAAAATTGATAGGGAATATTTAATTGATCTTGATGAAGAAGGAAGATCATTGGATGAAAACTTAGATATACGAGCACAATTTAAAAATTTGGTATGATTTAATAATTCAGCAAATTATAAAAGCGGTGTACTTTATTTAGATTCAACTTTATTTGTTAGAGGATTGAATTTTATAAAAGATGAACCGGCTTTTATAATAACGATTACACCTGTTGATAAAAAAGAGTATCAATTGACTGTAAGGAATAAAGTGAATAATGAAAAAGTGAATGCTGTTATATTACAGGAATCAAATCCTGATTTTGAAGTGTATTGCTTGGATATATTGGATGTAGATTTGTATTCTATGTTATGATTTAAATTATCGGAGGTACATAAATGAAAGAAAATAGAAATAACAGATAAGAAAATCGGAATATTATGTAATTTTACTTCAAAAGAAGCTGAAAAGGGTTGTATATATGAATCTGATGAATGGTGTTCTAAAGATGGTATTACTTATTATAAAACGCCATGCTCTGCATGTGATGTAGGTTATACCATGAAAGATGGGCAATGTGTCGCTAATGTTTGTGGTGAAGAATATTGGTTAAATGAAAGCTATACTTCGCATTATGAAGGTACTACTGAACAAATCATGCATGGTTGAGCACAATATATTATTGATATGATTCCTAATTGTCAGCATATGGAAGGTTGTGAACGCCCAGCTCAAAATGATAATGCACGTTTTGGTGGATTAAAATATCATCTATATGAAGGTTGAGTATATTATGCTTGTACGAAATGTGATGATGGTTATGAGTTGATTAAGGGGCATTGTATAGGAAAGTCTGGTATTGGAAGTATTTATAAACGTAATGGTAAACCTATCGGTGTTGTTTTCTATGAAGATGATAAAGTTATAAAAGTTGTTTCTTTCTATAACGTTAATGTCGATAGTAAGGAAATTCCTATAGCTGCAACGGATTATTTCTATAGTGATAGTATAAATCCTATGTTATCTTCTGATGATCGTCTTATGCTATACGAAAAACTTGCTAACGCATGAATGACAAGAGATAACGTAAGAGTTAATTGGAATGATGGAAAAAACAGTGTCGATATTAAAGCTCTGAAAAAAATAACATCACAGGAGGAGGCTAAAAAAGATATGGATGGTTTCAGTAATACAGTTAAAATTTTGGCAGAACAGCCAAATTTCCAAGCTGCTAAAGCTTGTTATAATTATGAACCTGAGGCTTGTAAAGGAGATGCCGTATGTGGAAAAGGAAAGTGGTATTTGCCAGCGTTATGAGAATTATGGCAACTTTGTCTCAACTATAAAAAGGCGGGACCTGTTTTACAAGCATTAAATCTTTTTGATGTGGAAAGCAGTGATATTGGACCATTATCTTCGACTATGAATGGAAATAATATAATGGTAGAAGGAGTTGTAAAAAATTATTCAATCTGGGGTCTTGATATTGAATTTGGTTGTAGTGATACTTGGATAGAAAAACAAGGAGGGAAAATAACAACAAGTCCGCAAACTATTGATAGAGAACGTGAAAAGGGTGTTCGTCCTGTTCTGACAATTAATAAAAAATGAAAATAAATACGGTAAGATTTTCTGAGAATTGAAATATTGATCTGTAATTGTTAATGTTTCTTGTATGATTGAATGATGTGTGCTAATTTTGGTATTTTCCCTTTTGTTTCTTGGTGATTATTTTGTTATAAATGTATGACAATATGTATAAATCTAGATAGAACTTCATTTGCAAATGAACTAAAAATCACTATATTGACGTATAGTCAAGTTAAGATTTTTATATCAATTTTTAGAAGATGAAAAGGTTTGGAATTATCAAAAGAGCGTACATTTGGGTAATATTAGCTCTATGTTTGGGTATATGAGGAGGTCTTGTGTTTTTTATGACTGCGAATTATTCAGAGGAGTTTACTGGATGAGTAAGTATTTCTATCAATACACAGAGAGATAGTAATGAGATTCAGAATAATTTGAAAGATTTTTTGGCAGAAAAAGATTATGGTAAAACAGCTGTTCATGTAAATACTACAGAGGAAGATACTCAGATCAAAATTAATGCAGATTTACAGAATGATGATGTAGTAGCACAGCTTTCTACTGATATTTCAGATTTTTTGATAGATAAGTGATATGTAGAATCAACAGAAGACATTATAGGTCAAACTTTAACATGACCAAGTGTGGGAGACTATATGAAAACTACAGCATTTCAGGCATTGATAATCTGATTGGTTTTGATGGTTATATACATACTTCTAGCATTCAAGGAGACTAGAAAATATATTTCTCCTGCAGTATTGTCTGGATCTGTATTTTGTGTAATGTTGTTTGATGTTTTGGCTACGATTGGGACTTATGGAGTATGGATGCTGTTTAACGATACATTACAGGTAGATACAATATTTATTATATGAGTTTTGACTATCATTTGATATGGAATTAATGATGTTATTGTTATTTTTGATAGAGTTAGAGAAAATATGAGTAGAAATAAGGACAAGAATGTAGTTTACGGAAGGATATTTGAAGATAGTATCCGACAATCAGTTAGAAGGTCTATTTCTACTTCAATTTCTACATTAATTGTACTTGTAGCGATGTTCTTCTTGTGAAATAGTGATGTATTACAACAATTCTCATTTATTGTAGGAATGTGAATAATATTCTCTACATTGGCATCTATATTCTTGTGAGCTCCTTTGGCTTACTTATTGATGTGAAAATATAGTAAAGAAAAGTGAAAATTCTAATTAATTGTAGATTATGGAAATATCTAAAATAGATTCATTTGTATATTATCAAGATAAAAATTTCTACTATTTTTGGAAGCCGGCAGGTTTAGCATCTTCGCGATGAAAATCTGTCAGCTTTTTGGATTTGATGTGTGATGAAAATTTGAATTGAGGCATCCGTGATATCTTATATTCTCAATTAGAGTTTTTTTGAAGGGAAAAAGAACTCTGACTATTGAATAGATTAGATTGACCGACAACATGATTATTATATTTTGCAAAAAATCCTAAAGTTTATACTAAATTTCGTGAGTTACAGAAAGAATGAAAAGTTGATAAATATTATGTGGCAGAGGTTTATGGGAATATTCAAGATTGGGTGAATGAAAATTGAAATCTGATTAATTTTCCAATTATGCATCATAGATATAATGATGATCGTATGGTGGTAATTCGCTCGGATGAAGATGGAAAGAAATGAAAATGAAATATCCATGAAGTTGAAACAGAAATTTGTGAAATAGATTATGATGAAAAAGAAAATCTTTCTACGATTATAGTTAAAATTCATAAATGAATTCGCCATCAGATTCGTGCACATTTATCGAGTATTTGGTATCCTATTTGCGGTGATAATCTTTACTGTAAAAGTAAGAATCAGAACTTTGATAAGCTTCAACTTTTTTCGGTAGGAATGTATATGAACGATTCTGATTTCTAAAAATCTTGCATTCAATATGGATATTCATACTCTATTATAATAGATTTATTCTTTATTCATTTATAAAAATGAAAAATAAAATTCAGGTTTTGATCTTCTCTTTAGTTGCTATTTTTGGTTTAGTTTGAGCTGCTGATGCTGCATATAAATTAACTGGAGATGCTTTGCAAAATTTTAATACACAAAAGGTTACCATTAATCAGGCTTCCAATAGTGTGTTGTGGAGCTATTATACACAGTTAGCTAAATGGTATAATATTTTAGAAGATGATGAGAGATTGGCTACTATTTCTAGTTGACTTAGAGATTATGCATATTCTCAATTTGATTCAAGAAAAAAAATAGCAAAGCAACAGGTAGTTGCAGATAAAACTGAATTTTTGGATGAATATAGAAGTGAAATTATGATGCAGGATGAATTTCCTTTTGATAAATGTACATGACGATACAATACAATAGATAATATTAGTTTTGCTAATGATTTCCCAACGGCTCTTACTTTAGCAGTTTGGTATAGAGAAAGTGGTTGTGGATATTATTTGCCAGCAAATGGAGATGGACCATTTCAAATTGTAAGTAAAGATTACGGAAATGGGGAGATTACTGAGGAAATATTTAAACAGACAATTCAGGATTTTATAGATTTTGCTAAGAATAAGATAGATAATTATAATAATAGAGCAGATGAAGAATTCCCTCCATTAAAAATTAGTTATACTTCTTTTGATTATACGGGAGTAGTAAGTTTTGCTGCGCTTTATAATTGAGGAACTAGAACTGATGGTATGGTTCAACCAAATGCCCCTAAGTACGTATTCGATGGATATGGAGAAAAATATGCTAATGCTAAAAAATATGGATTGTTCCCTGCATTCTTAAAATTGATTTCATGGGAATTAAATAATATCTAATTTAAATTATTAGTCTATCATGAAAATATTATCTTGGAATGTGAACTGAATTCGTGCTGTAATTCAAAAAGGATTTTTTGATTGGGTAAAAGAAAATAATGCAGATATAATTTGTTTGCAAGAGGTAAAGGCTTTTGAGATCCAAATGCCATCTGAAGTTAGATTTCATTTGTCTGGTTATGATTATTTGTGGCATAAATGAACTAGGCCAGGATATGCTGGAACTGCAATATTTTTTAAGAAATGAATGGAAGTGATTGAAAAAAAATCTGATTTTTCTTTTCATGAATTTAGTGATGAAGGTAGAGTAACAGAAGTTGTATTTAAATATGTAGAAAAGATAGTTCATTTATTGAATGTTTATTTTCCAAATGGATGAGATCGTGCGGATTGAACTGAGATGTTGTCTTATAAATTAGATTTCTATGAAAAAATGAGGCAATATATCCAATCGATTCGTGATAATGGAGAACAGGTCATAATTTGTGGAGACTTTAATATTTGTCATACAGAGATAGATATTGCTAGGCCAAAAGAAAATGAGAATTCGATTTGATTTCTCCCAATTGAGCGTGCGGAAATGGATAAACTGGGAAATGATGGTTTGGTAGATGTATTCCGTAAACTAAATCCAGGTCTGAAAGATCAATATACTTGGTGGAGTTATCGTGGATGAGCTAGAGAAAGAAACGTTGGTTGGAGATTGGATTATTTTTGGATATCTCCGGAAATGCTTGATTATGTGGATGATATGCAACATCAGATTGATGTAAAGTGATCAGATCATTGTCCGATAAAGATAATATTTAAATAATAAAAAAGTGGGAAATGTCCCACTTTTTATATGTAAAGATGTCTTGTTACTATTCAGCAGTTTCTTCAGTAGTCTCTTCAGCTGGTTCTTCTAGTTCGAATCAGTGGTTTTTAGCAAATTGTTCTTGAACTACTAGAAGATTATCATTTGCATCGCTTAATTCTTTATCAAGAGTCTCAACTTCAGCATAGATTACATCATAGTCAGCTTTTTCTTCATCACTAAGATCTTCTTTTTCTAAGTAAGGTAATAATTCACTAAATTTTGTATAATAATTGATTTCTTTTTCGATTATATCTAGTATTCAACTTTTGAGAGAATTGTCTCCTTCCCAATCTCATAATTTATTGATTTCATCTGATGTGTTACTACATTCAGATATTGTATTGTTGATAGCACTTATAATATCATCAGTAGTTGAATTAGCATCATTGTATGTAGTCCATATAGTATCTTCTGATGCAAGGCATTTAGAAGCAAGATCTACAAGGTTATCATTGTAATTGATTACTGCTTCATTTTCAGATGTAATATCTTCTATAATGAAATCACCTTCGTTATCTTTATTTCAACATCCTGCTAAAGTTCCAGCGATAAAAGCAACTCATAGTAAAGTTAAAAGTTTGAAATTTTTCATAATTTTTAAATGTAAGATATAAAAATACATAAGAGATTATTTACATTTTCATGAGCAATATGCAAGGGATTTTTTATTTGTTCTTATTTTCATATTCTACTTCCAATTGAATTTTTTCTGGGACTAGAGCCTTAGGAATTACAATTTCTAAGGTATTATCCAGTGTTAGTTTGCTGTGAATTCTGTCGAAATAAACTTGAGGTGGTATTTCTATTTCTAGTTCAATAGGTCATCGATAACATTCTTCTTGGATTGGAATACAAGATTCTTTGAGTTGTGGGGCTAGTCTAAATCAACAAATCTGAATTCTATAATTTTCGATTTTTACTTCGACCGATTCTTTTTTTACTCATCCAAGTGGTATAATTATCACTACTTCTTGTGGTGATTCGTACATATCGTAAGGAATACTTGGCTTGTTTTGCTCTGTCATTTGGAAAATTTTAATATAAATCTGAAAATAAAATATAGTTCTGCTAGTAAATTTCAATTATTCTTTTCAAAATTCTATCACATATTGCTGGAATAGGTCTCATTTTTCTTCGAAATTTTTCCAACATGAGAATGATGGAGATGCTGTAGAGAGTAGACAGACCTTTCATTTGCTGGTGTGTTCATAAGCAAATTTAACGGCCTCTTTCATGTTACGAGTATGTAAAGTTGTATATCATTCTTCTCATAACATTTCTGCAATTTTTTCTCAGGAATCTGGAAAGAAGACAATGTTTTTAATTGGACTTTTTCTGATTCTTTCTACTAGAGCTGGGAAATCAAACCAGAATCATTCGATTCATCATAGGAATATTGTTTCAAGTTTATCTCAGATAGCATTCATTGCAGCCATAGTGGAGTCTGGAGTAGTAGCAATAGCATCATCATAAAAATCTATTCATTTGAAATTTCCAACTAATTGTAACCTGTGGCGAACTGCCGTGAAACTTTGGATGGCTTTTTGTAGTGTGGTAGCTGGAATTTTTAGTAAATCAGCCAATGCTACAATTGCGGAAATATTCTGTAAATTATGTTCTCAAATTAGATTGATATCTGAAAGTGGAAATACAGGTCTTCATTTAGAGTAAAAACACACTCAGTCTCGAGTGTATTCAGATTCTGCTCAATATGGAATTAAATCTGAATTTGAAAATTTGTCTTTTAATTGGTAGTCGTTCAAGGTTTTTTCATAAACTATGGTATGCTCACTTCAGTTTATGATGTTAAATTTAGCTTTTGTATAATTTTCCATATTTCAATGTCGGTCTAGATGAACTGGAAAAATTGCTCATAAAATTGAGCAGAAATTTTTCTTTTTCAAAGTTTCCAGCATAAAGCTAGATAGTTCGATAACTACGAAATCGTGTTTAGTTTCAAAATCTATCTCATCAAGTACAGCAGTTCCGATATTTCCAACTAATTTGGTATCATATCAGGCAGTTTGTAGTAAATGATTAGTCAATGCTGTCATTGTAGTCTTTCATTTCGAAGCAGTCAATGCGATGACTTTTCATTCATAATGGTCGAAGAAGAACTGAACTTGCGTGAAAGTTTTGTCTTGAACGGCTTGAATCTCTGGGTAGTAGGGAATCCCTGCAGATTTGAAAATTAAATCAAAATCATTCAGATTTTTTAGATAATTTTCTCATGTCTGAGATTGAATTCATTCGGGTAAATTATCTACAGATTTTCAATCTAAAACAGAGATATTTTCAGGTTTTACATTGTGGTGTAGTAGAAAATTTAGAGTTGATTTTCATTCTTTACCATATCAAAGGATTCAGATTTTTTTATTTAGTAAAATTGAAAAATCCATGAGTATATTTTATATCATAAGATAAAAGTTATAGTAGAAAAATATACAAAATTTTTGTGATTTCAAGGAATATGTATTGTTACTCTTGGATATTATTTTATGGATTATGCCATAATGCTACCATCGGGATTTTGCTTAAAATATTTAGATTGATGGGCAAAATATTCTTTACTTTCTGCGTAGGCAAACAGGAAGGATCATGCAATTTTTTCCATAATTGTTTTGGATATATCTTTTGGTAGAGTAAAACAACCTTCACTTCCATTTTCTCATCATGGATGAACAGCAATTCAACGTTCATCTGATTGATCGTTTGAATCTTCTAGTCACTTAATTTGTCTGAGTCAAGATCGAGATTTATTTGGAGATTTGGTTATTTTATCTGGTAATAGGTATCATCATAAAGATGATTGTTTACTTCATGATTTATTGGAAAAATCCGTAGCTCGTTCGCCTCCTGTGTTTTTTCAATGTCATACTTTTACTGCATGCTCTACTGTATTATTTTCTAAATTTATCACAAAAAAACGTTTTTTTCATTTCTTTTTGGTAAAATCTACAACTGTAAGGTATTTTGTATTGTGTATATTTTCCTGTTTTTTTGCTAAATTGTAGGCTTTAAAAGCACAAGCAAATGGTTCCAAATCTGGTTTTTCTTTTCATTTTAAGTTTTCCCATATTTTTTTAGATTCAGGTGATACTGTGATATTTAGGTGATCTATTTCATAACTTTCACTTGAATCTACTTTGGCTTTTTCGTCAGTTGATGATGTTCATAAAGTTGAAGCTGTAGTAGCTGCAGCAGTTGTAGTTGTTATTGCAGCAGTTGTAGCTGCTGGATTGGATGATTGGGTATCCATTTGTTCTGAAGTATTGGATGTGGATTGACTATTCTCTGATCCGTTGAAAATAGATGCTTTTAATGATTCTATTTTTTCTTTTGTATCTGCTTGATTGAGTTGTGTTCTATATCAATTCAACTCATTTATTACTTCTTTGTCGGTTAATTCAGATAAAAATTTTTCAATTCCTTTGTCTCCCATTTTATCTCGTATGCTATCATCATCTACTAAATAATCTATCATAAGTGGCTCGAAAATTAGGGAAGAAAAACTAGAATCTTTTTCTTGCATCTTTTGTATAATTTCTTCTGCTAATTCTCTTTTTAAATCTAAAAGTTCATCAGAAGTTTCGTCTCATTCATTTTCGGCAACTTCTTGTTCATTATCTGTTATTTCTTGTTCGTTCTCTGTTGACATTTTTTGTAGTAGAAAAAGTTAAATTTTATTTATAATTATACTAAATATTTAAGTTTTTGTCAAATTTTTGAGGAGATTTTTGAGTTAATAAAAGTTTAAGATTTGTGATATTTTGTTGGATCAACTTTTGATTGTATTTTGTTGGTTAATTTATATCTTGAATTTTATGTGGAAGGTTGGCCGAGCGGTTGAAGGCGCATGTTTGGAGTACGTGTTTGCACTCTGTGTAACTAGGGTTCGAATCCCTAACCTTCCGAAGTATGTTAAGATTTATATTTTCATATATAACATATGAATTATTCTATAGAAAATATTTCTTGAATTGATTGTATATTTGCACCTATGAATGATGCTCATTCGATTACAATTTGGATTATGTGTAAGGCTTGAAGTAATAATGAAACCTTGAAACAAGGATGAATAGCTCATTGTTTAGAACATATGTTTTTTAAGTGATGAAAACGTTATAAAACACAAAAAGATGTAGCAGAGACTTTGGATTCAATATGAGCTGTTTATAATGCATTTACTAGTAATAATACGGTTGATTATTTTGTAAAATGTGCTCCAAATTTTATAGAACAATCTTTGGATGTGTTGGCTGATATGATGATGAATGCAAGATTTGATGAAGTAGAATTAGAAAAAGAAAAATGAGTGATAATTCAGGAAATGAAAATGTATGAGGATGATCCAATGAGTTTAGTTTCTGAAAAACAAAGATTATGGTATTTTTGAAATAATAGTTTTGGTCGTCCTGTAATTTGAAATGAAAAAACAGTCTCTTCTTTTGCATCTAAAGATTTACATGAATATAAAGATTCTCTTTATACAAAAGATAATCTGATAATAGTAGTGGCTGGTAAATGAGCTGAAGATGAAAAGTTAAAAAAGTTAATCTGAAAATATTTTTCATCTATGTGAGAAAAAAGAACAGTTAAGAAACCTAAATTTTCATGAAAATTACCAAAAGAACATGAATCTTTGTTTAAAAAGTGAACGGAACAAAACCACTTGATTATAGCGGCTCCTTGATTTACAGGAAATGATGATAGAAGATATGCTGCAAAAGTTTTGGCTTCTATTTTAGGATGAAATATGTCTTCTCGCTTGTTTCAAAATATTAGGACTAAAGAATGACTTTGTTATTATATTTCTAGTTATCATAATGCAGGACCAGAAGTTTGAACATTTGGAATAAGAGCATGAATGGATAAAAATAGGTTCGAATTTGGATTGAAAAGAATAAGGGAAGAAATAGACAATTACGTGAAAAATTGAGCTACTCAGGATGAATTTGAAAAATGTATATGATATTTGCAGTGACAAACTCAGATGGGAATCGATAGTCCAGAAGAAATGGCATATTTTTTATGATCTCAGTATTTAGTGTACAATAAAATAGAAACGTTGGAAGAAATTTTAGAGAAATATAAAAAGCTGACTTTAAAAGATGTTAATCATCTTTGTTGAATGCTATCTTTAGAAAGTTGTTATACTTATCACATTGAGTAATGTCTATTTGTTTTGTGAGTTGCTAAGATTTACATATTGAGTGAATGTAATATTTTTTTCGCGTAGTTTAGTGGCTAATCAAGTACCTAAATATCTCCAATGTCGTGGCTCTATATAATATCCATCAAATTCTCTTCAATTCTGATAACTTTGGTGAAATCAATATAAATGTGCATTATCGTGTAGCCAATCGTAATATTTTTGGTATTTTGACATAAATTTTTCTTCATTTGTAGCTTCCCATAAATCTACAGCTAATCAAAGTTGGTGTTCAGATTCTCATTCTCTAGCACATCGTCAACTTTGTTTACAGCTTTCTGAAATTGAATTTTTTTGGTATCCATAACTTCTGTATGCGCTAGCTATGACTATATTTGTTCAAAATTCATTATAAAAAGCGTTAGCCATTTTTTCTAAAGCATCTGCTGCTTCTTTTCTAAATGTATGTCTAGCTTGCGCGGAAATATGGGAACGTCCTTGTAAAGGGACTAAATCTGCAGGCTCGTAGCTTACATTATTAAAAGGTTTATTTACTCCAACGAATTTCTGGATGTTGTCATCAGGTAGGTTGGAATAATCTATCTTGGCTAAAAAAGTTGATAAATTAAATGGGGATGTCCTAGATAATTTATATCAGATTTTTTGATTTTGTGCGAAAGAAAAAAACGTA
>Ga0247608_10002341_pt1 | contig 23948 bp, 18 predicted proteins | sample 176DNAGHGlowgp2_FD_193490 | JGI IMG/M metagenome (GOLD analysis project Ga0247608, IMG submission 193490) | Sheep rumen microbial communities from Palmerston North, Manawatu-Wanganui, New Zealand - 1766 DNA GHGlow gp2 | ecosystem: Host-associated > Mammals > Digestive system > Stomach > Rumen ... | reverse complement strand
ATCGAGTCTGCATCACCAATTGTAATCGTCAGTTGATGGCTACTTCAAAGACGATAGGGCAAGTAAAAGTGGAGGCACTTCGCAATCGGCTCTTGGAAATCAATCCTGATGCCGAAATCAATGCTTTGCAAATGATTTATGATTACACAACTGCCGATTCATTTCATCTCGAAACCTACGACTTCATTATCGATGCCATCGATTCTCTGACTGAGAAAGCGCATCTCATTCTTCATGCTACCAGTTTGCCTAAGCATATCACTTTCTTTTCGTCGATGGGTGCTGCTCTTCGCATCGATCCATTCAAGGTTAGAACTGTGGAGTTTTGGAAAATTCAGGGTGATGCCTTAGCCCGTGCATTGCGAAATAAATTTAAGAAACAAAAGACTTTTCCCAAACGGAAATTCCTTTGTGTTTATAGTGAAGAGACACCTCTCAAGAACAAGGGAGAAAATGCATCTTGCGGTACATCTCAATGTATGTGTCCCAAAGCTCGTCTTATTAGTGGATTACGAGGCACTGATTCTGCCGTTTATGATGCTCCAGGAGATCAGCGACTTGTGGAGCACGAATGGTGCACGAGCAAGGCACAAATCAATGGTTCATTAAGCCACATTACCGGTATTTTCGGCATGTCTCTCGCTGGCTTGGTTATACAGTCCATCTGTTCGAAAGGGTGAATTTTTTTCATCCATTTATTATTTTTTCTGATTTTATTATTGATAAATATACCTACCAAAATCCTTGTTATTTACTTATTTTCATTAAATTCACTTTTTTTTATTCTATTTGGTACTACCGATTCTCAGTCGTCACTTTCTGGCGGCAATACTGCTTGGCAATCTGAGTTCCCAACCAACGGTGCTGTTCCTTATATGATTGCTACAGATCAAAGTGTGGACTGGAGTCCCGAGCTTACGCATATCGATCCCTCTTGGCTGGGTGGTGATATGAGTACAGATAATGGATCTTATACGGTTACCGTAGAACCTATCACGACAACGACTCCGTGATCTATAATCGATAATAACATATTTTATTTCTACAAATTTGTCAAACACTTGGAAAATTACTTTCCAAGTGTTTGATATTTTTTGCTGAATTTGTAAATAGCATAATCTCGGCCGAAACTGTTCTATCTCCGCGTGCGGTAGCACAATCTCGTCCGAAACTGTGCTATCTCCGCGTGCGGTAGCACAGTTTCGTACTTTTCTGTTCTATCTCCGCGTGCGGTAGCACAGTTTCGTACTTTTCTGTTCTATCTCCGAACGCGGTAGCACAGTTTCGTACTTTCCTGTTCTATCCCCGAATACGGTAGCACAATTTCGTACTTTTCTGTGCTATCTCCGAACGCGGTAGCACAGTTTCGTACTTTTCTGTTCTATTTCCGAACGCGGTAGCACAGTTTCGTACTTTTCTGTTCTATCTCCGAATGCGGTAGCACAGTTTCGTACTTTTCTGTTCTATCTCAGAATGCGGTAGCACAGTTTCGTACATTTTTGTGCTACCGCGAATGTATGTAGCACAATCTCGGCCGAAATTGATCTACCGCGAATGTATATAGCACAATGTTGGCCGAAATTGTTCTATTGAGAAAATTAGTAGCACAATGTTGGCCGAGATTGTTCTGTTGCGAAAATTAATAGCACAATGTTGGCCGAGATTGTTCTATTACGAAAATTTGTAGCACAATGTTGGCCGAGATTGTTCTATTGCGAAAATTAATAGCACAATGTTGGCCGAGATTGTTCTATTGCGAAAATTAATAGCACAATGTTGGCCGAAATTGTTCTATAGCGAATATATATAGCACAATCTCGGCCGAGATTGTGCTATAATCGAATTTTACTGATATTCTCATTCTTTGGAGTGCTTTTTCTATTTGTTTTACCAATTGCTTTTTATTTTTTCCTAAAATATACATCTTTATTGGCAATATTTTATCTCACCCGAAAAATCGTTAAACATTTCGGCCAAAATGTTATAAAGTTGAAAGAAATTTTTGTGTAATTTTGCACCCAAAATATATGATTCTTCATACAAATCATTATATACGTACAATTATGAAAAAAAATTTACTTTCTTTAGGAGGTAGCGCCTTTGCTGCTTTTCTCTTTATCTTCTCTTTCTCATCCTGCCATGATGAGGAAGTCGATAACACTTCTGAGTTAGCTTATCGACACGCTTACGAAGATAACTTCGTAAAACTCTATGGCGAAATCTGTTCTAATCAGACTTGGGACTTCTCGACATCTGCCAAGTATTTCAATGCAGCAACTGTTCAAACTAGAGCATCTGAGCCCGAGTCATTGGCAGCGGCTGATGGTTATTTCTATGCTGATCCTGCTACCATTGAATGGTTTGACCAACATTTGGTAGAACATCAAGATGTAGATCCTGATGACCTTCATCCATTTCTTCTAGCTACAGATAATGAATCACGTACTTTCTACGTAACTTTGTTGTATCAAGGAAGAAATGAGCCTGTTTATGATTTGCATTACCATATTGATGGCTTACCGGGTTATGAAAATGCTTCAGTTAATATTGATGAGGCAATATTTGAGAAAGGTGAAGTTGAAATAAGTTCAGACGGTACAAACTGGACTCAAGTAGGTCATGCAAGAAAAGAGGCTTCTACAATTGGCGCTACTCATGTTAGGTCAAAAGAAGTAAAAGTAACGGTTCCCGCTTACTGCACAATTTATTTTTATCTTGAAATAACAAATGAGAGTGTATCGGGTGAATATGGACATAAATGGGCCATTGTGGGAGATAAACTTTCTTCTATCGATGATCCTGCACAGATTGGTTTGGTTGATATAGCTTCATCAGATATCCCTAATGTTCCTGAAAGCTATGATGCATTTGTCCTTGCTTGTGAGGATTATTGCCGTATTCATGCGAGTCAGTTACATGGTGGAGGTGGTGCCAACATGGACTATAATGATATTGCATTCTTGGTATATGGAGACCTTCCCAATCAAGTTGAAGAGGAAGAGCATGAATTTACTACCAAGAAGCGCTATATGATTGAAGACCTTTATGATTATGATTACGACTTCAATGATATTGTTGTTGATGTAACTTCAACCTATACTAAGAAATTAACGATTGAGAAAAATTCTCTAGGTCATACAGTTTCAACACAATTGATAATTTCTGATCCTGTACAGTCTGCTACAATTCAACGTCTTTGTGGCACTTTACCATTCCAGATTATAGTAGGTAATTATACTTTTGGACAGGTTACTGATCCTACGGATGCTACGTTGACAGCAACGCAACTCGCTCGCAGTGCAACTACTTATGGAGGTAAAGTGACGGAAAGTGGTAGTTCCACAGGCATTAATCCATCGTTCACACGAACAATTACTGGGTGGGATCCTGCTGCAAATAATATCTCAGCCTATATTTGGACAAGAGGTACTGCACCTGAATTACCTGCGACTACCCCATCTTCTTCGTCGAGCGAGGGCCTATGGACTGGACCTGAAGGCATTTGGGTTTCTACTTTCCCAGAAGCAGGAGATGTTCCATATATTATTGCTGTAGATCAAGATGTGAATTGGATGCCAGAAAGAACCCACATTCCAGAAGAATGGCTTGGTGGAGATATGACTACTCCCAATGCTACTACTACAAAGTAATCATATTTAACTTATAGTATTATACTCATTCAAGTCAAATACAAAGTGTAATTAGCTTTGTATTTGACTTTTTTGTAATATAGATTTTCAATATTCTTAAAAATAATACCTATTTATTAGAAAAATACTGTCTCTTCGAAAAAAAAATGAATAAAGTTTGTTGTTTTATTTTTTTATTTTTATATTTGCGATGTTATTGTAACCATAAACACATATAATTGAATTATTACCAACTATATCATAAAAAATACAATTATGGCAGCAACACGTAATTACGATCTTCTTCTGCAGCAGCTGAAGTCGTTTATTCCCGAAACACGTATTTACACCGATGAACTCCGCACGCTTGGCTGGGGTACGGATGCCAGCTTCTATCGGATGATTCCACGAATCGTGGTTCGTTCGAAAGGAGAGGAGGAAGTATCGCGCATTGTCAAGACTTGCTACGACAATCATATTCCCTTTACTTTCCGTGCAGCAGGCACAGCACTCTCCGGCCAGAGTATGAGCGACTCTGTACTGATAGTTGCAGGAAAAAATTGGGAGAAATGGTCGCTTAGCGACGATCAGGAACAAATCACGCTACAACCAGGTATCCTTGGAGGTCGCGTCAACCAGATACTCAAACCTTACGGACGTGTATTCCCACCTGACCCTGCTTCCATAAATAGTGCGATGGTAGGTGGTATCGTCGGCAACAATGCTTCGGGTATGAACTGCGGCGTGCATGCCAACTCCGATCGTATGCTCATCTCCGCGAAGGTGATTCTGACCGATGGTACAATCCTTGACACGGGTGACGAAAAGAGTCGCGAAGCATTCCGCAAGTCGCATCCCGAATTCCTCAAGAAGATCGAGAACCTGCGAGACAAGGTGCGTGCGAACACCAAGCTCGCTGAACGCATCAAGAAGAAATACAGTATCAAGAATGTGACGGGCCTGAATATTCGTCCGTTGATAGCTTACGACGATCCATTCGACATCATTGCTCACTCAATGGTTGGAGCCGAAGGAACACTTGCATTCATTGCTGGTGTGACTATGCGTACACTCCACGAATATCCTTATCGTGCTTCTGCAATGGTTTATTTCATGACCATGAAGGAAAGCTGCGAAGGTGTTGTTGCTTTGAAGAAACTGAAATCTTCGGACGACGATATCAAGATGAGTGCCGAGAACCTGATGGTCAAGAGTGCTGAGATGCTCGATTACCTGTCGTTGGCTTCGGTCGATGATCCCGTCTATCTGCAGTACAAGAAGGATGTTGATGACGGCAAGATTGAAGGTGTCAAGCCAGGAGATTACCACAATCTCACAGCTATTCTTACCGAGACGAAGGCCATGACCCATGAGGACCTGCAGCTCAAGATCGACACCATCAAGAAGACCTTGGGTCAGTTCCAGCTGTATATCCCTGCCGAGTTTACTGAGGATCCGAAGATCTATGGCAAGTATTGGGCCATCCGTTCGGGCATCTTCCCGACTGTTGGAGCTATGCGTCCCATTGGAACATCTTGCCTCATCGAAGACGTTGCCTTCCCAGTCAATGACCTGCCCGAAGCCACTGTGAAACTTCAGAAGATTATCGCTGACTTCGGATATAGCGATGGTTGTATCTATGGACATGCTTTCGAAGGAAATTATCACTTCATCCTCAACCAGAGCTTCAACGAAGAGAAGGAGGTGCAACGTTATGCCAAGATGATGCATGAGGTGGCCAAACTCGTTGTAGAGGAATATGATGGCTCGCTGAAGGCAGAACATGGCACTGGCCGAAATATGGCACCGTTCGTCAAATACGAATGGGGCGAGGAAGCATATAACACGATGAAGGAACTGAAGGAAATCTTCGATCCCGAGTATCTGTTGAATCCTGGTGTCATCTTCACTGACAATCCGAACTGCTTCATCGAACACCTGAAGCAACTTCCTGAACTTGACTATAACTTCGATGAAATACCAGATGGTGCCAAGTATCTCGCTTATATGGGCAAGGTGAAATCTTCGACCGAAGAGATGATTGAAGGTGTCAAGAAGGCAAACAAGTGCATCGAGTGCGGTTTCTGCGAATTCAACTGTATGAGCTGCGGTCTTACCTTGAGTTCTCGTATGCGTATTGCCATCCAGCGTGAGATACTTAATCTTCGTAAATCCGGAAAGCCAGAAGACTTGGCCCGCGCCAATCGACTGGAACAGCAATATGATTACTATGGCAATCAGACCTGCGCAGCCGATGGACTTTGTGCAACTTCCTGCCCGATGAAGATTAATACAGGCGATCTCACGCACCTCATTCGTCAGTTCAAGATGAACAAGAGCAAGGGACTTTACAATGTAGGTGAGTTTGCAGCTAATCACATGGCAGGCATCGAGACCACTTTGCGTGGAGTTTTAGGCTTGGCCAATTTCGGTCATACGATTCTTGGAAGTTCGTTGATGAGTGGCCTTTGCAATGGGCTTCATAAGATAGGTGTTCCGCTTTGGACGCCATCCATGCCCAAGCCGAACTGCGTTGATGTCAAGCGTCTAATGGCACAAGAAGCCACTTACGACAAGACACATCAGAAGGCCAAGAAGGTCGTTTATTTCCCAAGCTGCTTGAATCAGACCCTCGGTCTGGCCAAGGGTGCACCTGTGAAGCAGAGTGTCGTCGATGAGATGGTTCAGCTCATGAACAAGGCTGGTTATGAAGTTATCTTCCCGAAGGGCATGAACAAGATGTGCTGCGGACAGATTTGGGAATCGAAGGGTATGCTCGATATCGCCGACCGCAAGAGTGCAGAACTCGAGAAGGCACTTTGGGAAGCTAGCAACGAGGGTGAATATCCGATTCTTTGCGACCAGAGTCCATGTCTGCATCGTATGCGCAAGGTGATGCCACGACTGAAACTTTACGAACCCGTTGAATTCATTCTCAAGTTCCTGAAGGACAATCTCGTCTTCAAGAAACTGGATCGTACCGTTGCTGTTCATATCACATGTTCTACCCGTGAGATGGGATTGGGCGATAGCCTCGTTGAACTTGCAAGTCTTTGCGCTACCAAGGTTGTCGTTCCAGAAGGTGTCGGATGCTGCGGTTTCGCAGGCGACAAGGGATTCACGCATCCTGAGATGAATAAACACGCTCTTCGTCATCTGAAACCTGCCATCGAACGCAATCATGTGGTTTACGGCTATTCCAACAGCCGCACTTGCGAAATTGGCTTGCAAACGCATTCGGGTGTGCCTTACATGAGTATTGCCTATCTGGTGAATGAGGCTACAACACCGAAATAATAATTTCTAACTTATGTAGCACAATCTCAGCCGAGATTGTGCTACTTATATCGCATTATTTACAATCTTGGCCGAGATTAACCAACTATCATCATGAAAAGACTTATCTCTCTATTCGAAAAACCCGACAATCTGAAAGTCAAAACCAGCTACAAACTCGAACCATCCATTCAGATTGAGCGTCAGTTGGCTGAACAAATCTATAATGCTCTGCAAGGCCCCGTTGTGGAAGAGGTAATGCGTAAGATACGCATCTCGAGCAGCGATACATATTGGCGCAGCAATATGGAAGGCCACAGCCTGAAAGTTGATCAAGAATTACTTCCCGATATCTACGACCTCTGCCATGAGGTGAAGAATAAATTGGGATTCGAAGGCAAAGTTGATTTCTATATTACAGGCGATTCAACGGTGAATGCCTTCTCAGTTGCATCGGAAGACGAAAATGAACCCAATATTGTCAATATCAATTCGGGCCTCTTTGATCTGATGTCGAAGGATGAACTGCGTTTTGTCATTGGTCATGAATTGGGTCACCTTATCAACAAGGATACGGCCCTGGCTCGATTGATTGGCTTCGTTTTTCCTCCCGAAACGAAATCCCCCGTGATGCTGCAATATAAGATTCGTCTGCATGACCAGCTCGCCGAATTGGTAGCCGATCGTTATGGTTACATGGCCATCGAAAATCTGGGAGTCTGTGTCACAGCTTTCTTCAAGATGGCATCAGGCCTTGACTTGGAGAAGATGAATGTCAGCATCGATGCCTTAATTGCCGACAATCAGAAACGATTGGATTATTTCCTGCACGACAAGGGAACGAGCCGCGCTTCACACCCCGTAAACCCCATTCGTGTCCAAGCGCTCAACCTCTTTGCGACCTCCAAGACTCAAGAGGAGCTGCAGAAGGGTATGGACGAGCTTATTACCATCCTATTGAAAGTGGGAGATAGCGAACTTGATGAATATACAGCTCGTTTTGTTGCTTCTGCTGGCCTTATTGTTGCGAATGCCGATGGAGAAATCAATAAGGATGAGGTCGATGACATCTTGACTGAACTTTCTTCGTTGAAGATTTTCCCGCGCCAGTTCCTTGAGGAAATTGCCAATGGAGTTGTCTCTGAAATTTTCCACGAGTCTGTTGCAAAGATGATCAACATCAACCCAGGTCTTCGCGAAGCTATGCTCAATTACCTTATCACCATTGTGATGAGCGACAAGAGCATCACCAAAGAAGAGATCGACCTTCTCTACGAATTCGGCGAAAGCATCGCACTCAGCGAGATGGAAGTTGCTCAATGCATCGCTGCACTTGTCCAGCAGCGTTTCATCCCCAGCCACGAGCTCCTCTGCTGATTTTATAGGTACAACTAATCATAAAGACATCATTAAACTTTCGGTTAGATTTTGTGTCTATATTATCGAATAAATTAATATAGACGAAAGTGAATTGCACAGTTTATCTTTTTGGTGAGTTTGGGCTTGGATATACTCAGTACCCACAGGACGGTGCTGAGGATATCTTCCGTCATATTGCTTCACACGCTGAGGCACAGACACAGATTGCCATCCATCGTGATGGTAACCTGATGTATTATGTCTATTTGCGTAGACTTGACGAAGGAGAGGGGCACTTCATCGGTTATGGATTCAGGGTGGAAGGATTACTGTTCCGTGATTTGAGTCCTCTTTTCGATTTGTTCGGTTCCACTTTTGAGAATATTGTCATTGCCGATCGTCTGCTGACGCTTAATTCCCGTGGCCATGTGGTTGCAAACGTCGGTCTGTTGATTGAGAAACGTTCTGAAGTGGAGCGTTTGATCAATCAACTCTGTAACGCTGTACAAGCTTTATCGACTCAATTCATACCATTGCCTAAGGTTATCTTCGATCATCTTTCTACCCAGGTTTGGGTCTTTGGCGAAGATGCCGACCCGAATGATATTCGTAAGGCAAGTCAGATGTCGGGTTATACAATTGTGCAGAAAGGGAGAATGCAGGTTGCCTCCGAAATTCCTATCGTTCCGATAACTGTTCAGGACAATAAGGAAAATGCAATATCGGAAGAACCTCAGACTGAAAAGAAATCTGGGCAAGAACCCCCGGATACGAAAACGCCAATAGTCAAGTCCACCAGGAAATCTGGTTGGGATGGGATGAAGACGTTCTTGTTGACGTTGTTGCTTCTTACCCTCGGTGGCCTTGCCTATGCTGTATGGCAACTGCAGTCGGCCAATCAGATGGAGTCGAGTGCTCTGTCTTCGTATAACCAAATGAAGATGACTAACATCGAACTTCAGCAAAAGGTTAATAACCTGGAAGCTGAACTTGAAGCCAGTAACCTTAAAAACCAAGAGATGGAAAAGGCGCTCATTCGCCAGGATTCGGTTATTTCGGTGTTGCGGGACTATTACAAGATCAAGCAACCTTTGTTGGCTACAAGAATCTTTATTACCAACGAAGGAAGTTCTAGCCATAAGGGGTTGGAAGTTGGCTCACATATTAGAGGCTCTAACGATTTGATACTACAACCGCATGTAAGTTATTACGGCCTTGAGAGCGGAAGTGTCCGGTTGACCATCAGATGGTATAGTCCACGCAGATTCGGATTCTTCGACTTCGGAGATTTCACTTTGGGTAGCAAGACCCACGACGATATCAAGACTTTCGACATCGAAACCGGCGAACACCAGCTTGATTTTGATGTTTGGAAAGGCGATTCCCGAATCGGTTGGGAGACTGGTCGCTATTGCATCGAACTTTGGGCTGGTAACGAGTGTCTGCAGCGTAAGGAATTCTGTGTCGATTAGTTGTTATGAAGGAGATCAATAAGAAAAAGTCAAAGGCCAAGACATCGAAACGAAAGAAGAAAAAGTTGCGAAAAGGTAAAGGATTGAAAAGATTCATCATCTTTATGTTTTTGTGCTTGGGTGTGATTTCGCTTGTTCTCTTTTGTTCTAGGAAGATGATCCAAGATACAATTGTTCGTTGGACAATGGCACGTGAAACTCCATTTGTTCCTAACAAATACTCATTCGATGGCGCTTTATTCATCGGTAATGTTATGAACAATCACCCTGAAGGTCCTGGAATTATGCAACTGGAAGGTGGTGCTGTTCTTGCAGGGACTTGGAAGGATGGCAAGAAGGAAGGTGTCTTTCGAGAAAGTGATGCACAGCACAAGACTTCGTTTACTCTTTGGGAAAATGATGTATGTATTGGGAAAGCAAAGACTTTGAAGACTATTCGAAGGGACAAAAATCTATACGATAAAGCAAAGTTCGGCATCGATGTTTCCAAATATCAGCCGGAATATTGGGGAGCAATGGCCATTTGTGTCAATGGAAGTGGAACATTGTCAGCAGATTTGAATGTTGAGCAATGGGTTCCTGTCGATTTTGTTATTATGAAAGCTTCTGAAGGTATAACCATCATCGACCGACAGTATCAATACCATTCCGAAATGGCTGATATCTTGGATATTCCACAAGGTGCTTATCATGTGATTAGTTCGAAAACTGATGTTTATGATCAGGTCCAACTCTATGTGAGCCAAATTCAGGAAGTGAATCTTGCTTTTCCTCCCATTCTCGACATCGAAGGTTCTACTAAAGAAATATCACCAGAACAATTCAAGAAATACGAACCCATCTATATCGATTGGCTTGAGCAAGTGGAAAAATTTACTGGACATCGTCCTATGGTTTATTGCTGCTACGACTTCTATATGGCTTACGGCAAGAATTCCAAACTCAAACGATATGACTTCTGGATTGCTTCCTATGGTTCCAATGTTTTTCCTGCATCATGTCGCTTGCGTCAAGTTTCCGATCGTGGACGAATAGCCGGATGGAATGCAGATGTCGATATTGATGTCTTGATGTATAAATAATAATATATGAAAGATATTTTGACTATTGGTTTGGCAGACACTTGTAATAATGGAGATATCAGCCAACAAAGGAATTATGCCGAGGCTGTTCGTCGAGGAGGACATGTAGCTGTGGTATTGCCTTATACTGATAGACCAGAAATTTGTCGCCAGATGCTGGATACTATCGACGTTCTCTTGCTCACGGGCGGAGGTGATCTCGCCGCTTGGCGATTTGGATGCGAACCTTCAGTTTTCGATTCTGAGGAAAATCGTGATCGAGATAGCTTTGAACTGATGCTGATTGAAGAGGCCTGGAAGATAAAAAAGCCTATAGTAGGCATTTGCCGAGGTATGCAGGTCATCAATGTGGCTTTGGGAGGAACGCTTTGGCAAGACCTTTCTTTTAAGAGGGAGGCTAATAAGGAAAATCCTTTGACATTTATCGAGCATCAATGTCCCGACAGAAAATGGGAGGGAGTGCATAATGTAAGTATCTCTCCAGATTCACGTCTCGCAAGTATCCTTGGTCTTGAATCTACTATGGTAAATAGCACTCATCACCAAGCTGTCAAGGATTTGGGGCGCGATTTGATACCCGTAGCTTTTAGTGACGATGGTGTCATTGAAGCTATTGAAAGTAACGTGTTGCCTATTGCTGCCGTGCAATGGCATAACGAGCGGCTTGTTGGTGAGCCTTTTGATAGACTTTTTACTGAAATAAAAAAATGGACGAGAGGCTAAGGCCTCCCGTCCATTTACTTTCTGAGTAATCTGAGTACTCCGAGAACTCCGAGTAATCAGATTTTTATAGATTACAGCATCTCCTGCGAACGACGAATGAATTCGGCGAGTGCTTCGCCCTTGAGCATACCGCCCTGAAGCAGAGCGAGATCGATAAGCTGACGCAATGTCTTGTCGCCCTTGGCGTAGTCGGCAACTTGTTGCCTTTCGGTAGCCTTAAGATTATCGACATCCTTGCGCAGTTCGTTGAGCAGGTTGTCCTTGTCGGTTGGGAATTCACCAGCCTTAGCCTTGTACTTCTCTTCCTCCAATGGCTTGATCTGGTCATTCTTGGTCGAAATGTCGGAAGCAGTTTGAGCAAGACTCAACGTCAGTTCCTTGGCTGCATTGTCGAGAATGCGCTTTACGGTAGGATGCTCGGTGTTAACCACAAGGTTGTACTGGTCGGGCATTTGTCCGTAGAAGTTCATGCCACCACCACCTTGCAGACGGCTCATCTCCTTCATACGACGCATCCATTCGTTCTGCGAAACGAGAACAGGTTGATCAGTCTCATCCATTGCCTGGAAATCAACGGTCCATTCTACAGCCTTTCCTTCATTGTTGACACACTCAGGAATCTGGGTAGCAAAGAGAGCATTATATTCACGATTCTGTGCCTCGGTGAAGTTAACCTTCTTGGCATCGGCCTTCTTGATGAGGTTGGTAAGTGTGTCGCTGTCGATACGACGATAATGGCATTTCTTTGCTTCCTTGTCGTCTGAATGCATCGATTTCTCTTCGAGATGATTCATCAAAGGCATATCGAGTTGACCAGCTGCCTCAAGCACGTCATAACCCTTGGCCTTGGCTGCCTCGATGTAGGCATAGTGAGCAACCTTATCATTGGTGTAAAGGTAGATCAGCTCACCATCCTTGTCGGTCTGGTTGCCTTCGACGAGCTTTTGATACTCTTCGATGGTGTAGTAGTGGCCCTCACAGTTCTTGACGAGGGCAATGGTCTTAACCTTGTCGAAGAACTTTTCATCAAGCAACATTCCGTACTGGATGAAGATCTTGAGGTCGTCCCATTTGTTTTCGAACTCCTGACGATCGGCATTGAAGATTTCTACAAGACGATCGGCAACCTTCTTGGTGATGTAGCCGGAAATCTTCTTGACGTTGCTGTCGGACTGCAGATAAGAACGGCTTACGTTGAGCGGGATGTCGGGTGAATCGATAACACCATGGAGCAGCATCATAAACTCTGGAACTACGCCTTCTACCTGATCGGTGACGAAGACCTGGTTGCAGTAGAGTTGGATGCGGTCGCGACGGAACTCGTTGTTCTCGATCTTTGGGAAGTAGAGGATACCCGTTAGATGGAACGGGAAATCGACATTGAGGTGAATCCAGAACAATGGATCGGGAGCCATTGGATAGAGGTCGTGATAGAATTTGAGGTATTCCTCGTCCTTGATGTCGGCAGGTGCCTTTACCCAAAGAGGAAGAGTCTCGTTGATCTGGTTGTCCTCATCGGTTTCGACTTCCTTGCCGTCCTTCCAATCGGTCTTCTTGCCAAAGACAACTGGAACTGGCAGGTAGCGACAATACTTCTTCAACAGATTCTCTACTTTGTATTTGTTGGTGAACTCGCCCTTGCTCTCATCGTCGAGATAAAGGATAATGTCGGTACCACGTTCAGCCTTGTCGCATTCGTCCATTGTGAAGTTGACATCGCCTTCGCAGGTCCAAAGGGTAGCAGGCTCATTTTCCTTCCAGCTCTTTGAGCGAATCTCGACCTTTTTGGCTACCATAAATGAAGAGTAGAAACCAAGACCGAAATGACCGATGATGTTGGCACCATCCTTCTTGTACTTCTCGAGGAACTCAGTGGCTCCAGAGAATGCAATCTGGTTGATGTACTTGTCCAACTCCTCGGCTGTCATACCAATACCATTGTCACTAACAGTGAGTGTGCCAGCATCTGGATCGACCTTAATATAGACCTTGAGATTCTCAACATCACCCTTGAAGTCACCAGCGCGTGCAACTGTCTTGAGCTTCTGCGTAGCATCTACTGCATTGCTGACGAGTTCACGAAGGAAGATCTCATGGTCGGAATACATGAATTTTTTAATCACCGGGAAAATGTTCTCGGAGGTTACATTGATTGTACCTTGTTTTGCCATAATTTTATATTTTTATATGTATTGAAATTCAAATTACATTTCTTCATTAGCAAAAGTTGTGCCAAAGATAATCGTACGGGACAATTTGTCCCTTTATCAACTATTTTTTTTATAAAAATTTGGTATAATCACTAAATATAACTATCTTTGCAACCTCAAATCCTATCAAACTCTTCTTAATTACTATAAAGATGCCAATAGTCAATAATCCTATTTTTAGCACTTCAAGATGTTATGCAGTGATAGATCGCGAACAGGTTCTTCGTGCGGATGGTTCAGCATTGGATTTTCAAGACCTACTGAATTTGAAGGAATGGAGCATACGTAATAATTTGTCGTATGACCTTTTCGAAGAAAAACAATGGAATATTTGTGCTCTTGGACTATCTTCCAAAGATAATCTTCCCGAAGGATATTGTGTTGATACCATTCGACATGGTTTCTATATTGACAGTCCTGAGGAAGCACTTGGTTTGTCGCGCGCTAAGGCTATTGTCGCATGGCGGAATCTGACGCGCTTTTGCACTACATGTGGAGGGAGTCTGAAAGACCATGATGAGATGACGGCTAAAGTATGTACCTCGTGTGGGCGAATTGTATTTCCGCGTATCGAGCCTTGCATCATCACGGTGGTGAACAGAAGTGACGGTAAGATCCTTTTGGCGAAACATGTTCAACGTAATCAGGAGATGTATGCTTGCATCGCAGGATTTATTGAAGCAGGCGAGACTGCTGAGCAAGCTGTGGCACGCGAAGTGATGGAGGAAACGGGTTACAAAGTGAAGAACATTCGTTATTTTGGCAGTCAGAGCTGGCCTTTCCCTTCACAGTTCATGCTTGGATTCACCTGTGAATATGATGGAGGAGACATGCACTTGCAGGAAGACGAACTTGCTGATGCCCGATGGTTTGCACGTGGAGAATGTCCAATAACTCCTCCTCCTGGAAGCATTGCCTATAGATTAATAAATAATTTATGAAGATTATTCATAACAAATGGATTCCCTTCGGTCGTGGTATGTACGCCATCAATCTGTTTGGTATCATTTTTACCAAACAGCATCTGTCGCGTGTCGACGAGAACCACGAATACATCCATACCCTTCAGCAAAGAGAATTATTATTTGTCTTTTTCTATCTCCTTTATGTGACAGAATGGATTGTTCGTGTCATTCAAACTAGAAGTCTCATCAAGGGATATCTTCGCATTTCTTTCGAACGGGAAGCATACGAGAATCAACGTCAACTCGATTATCGAGAAACTCGTAAATTCTTTGCTTGGCGAAATTATCTATGAAAAAAGGCAGGATTTCCTGCCTTTTTTCGTTATTCATTTTTAACTATTCAACCACCTCAAATTGGAATACACAGCCATTCTTGCGATTGGGCGAAGAACCTGGGAAGTCAGCGCTATAGGGTTCGCCTTGATCGGGAGTGCATCCGATATAACGATGAGTCTTGAGCGACATTAGCATACATTGTCCGCGAAGCATATCCTGCCATTGGAACAGACTTGCTTCTGATTCTTCCTTAACCAGCCGGACGTCGGCCGATAGGCCAAAACCAGTCACCGTGACATAACCCATTCCATTCAAACATTCAAGGACTACGCGTCCCTGACCACGATCGTGAACACGGAACTTGCAGTCGTTGCTATTGAATTTCATAGAATTGGGAGCTGCACTGTGACAGATACCACGGTTCATTCCCCAGAATCGTGTGCCGTTCGATAGATTGGTGAGCGTTATGACTTTGCCCATCGGGAAGTTCGCAGAACGATCGGCCATCGGTTCCTCTACAACGAAGTCGTCAAACTCCGCATAACCTCCACTTGGTTGAGTATTGTTACCTTGTGAAATAGCGTGATAGCAGAAGAGACTGTAGCGAGAACCTTGGAAAATCTTGAGCTGGTAGGGTAGAGGTAGCTCGTCGCCAACTTCATTGTAATTGATTCCATCTGTTGAATAACTGAATTTAGCCCACATCTCGTCATAATCGCCCTCAATGCGCAGGTACACCTTGCCTTCCTTGAAAGCCACAGGATCAATATCGTTTAATGTGCCTAAGTCAATCATTCCTGTTTCTTGATGCATCCACTGCAGATGCAATTGTTTGTTGTGTCGACATATGCCAATCCATGCATATGGGAGATTGAGTATTGCGAGGCCAGCCACATCACCTTCTTTTAGTTTGTTGGGAGTAAGGGTTACTGTAGCGGTTGATACGGGACCAATACAGCGCTGGGTCAACGTGTTGTGAGCATAAAGAAAATTCTGTGCTCCCATGGCGCGAAGCACAAGTTTTCCTTTCTTTAACGACCATTGTTTGTCGATGGGTTCATGATTCCACTGCCATACCTTATTCAGTGTTTTCCCATTGAAGTTGTCCGAACGTTCGTAAGGTCCGTGCATTGCAGTTGTGGTCTCTTCTGTACCGACATTTGGTTTGATCCAAGTACGTGGTGTGCGTCCGGGATTCCCCTTCAGTCCATATACTGGCCAACCATCCTGCCAAGTGATAGGGCAGAGGCAGGTGGTGCGACCCACGCCAACGAAATCGAGCATAGTCAATCCATACCAATCGCCATTGGGAGTCATAAGCATTCCGCCTTGATGGATAGTCGCATTTCCTAATTCATTATCACCACCTGATACGACAGTGAATTTGTAACCATCGTCCATCCATTTGTTCTTTGGGTCATTTGCATTGGTTACAAGAGGAAATTTCTGTGTACCTAAGGATTCCATTACACTGATGGCAGTGGTCTCGTAGGGGCCGTATATCGATTCGCTGCGAGCACATTGCATTCGTCCCATCGGTGCATATTCGGAACTAAGGATATAGTATTTGCCATCAATTTTGTATGCGTGATGTCCTTCGCCCATACCTGAACCTTTTGGAATGATGATGCGTTCTGAACCTTCGACATAACCTGAGAAGTCTGGCTTAAACTCTGTTACCTTTACTTCGTCGTAGCCATGAATTGCATAAACATGCCCTTCGTCGAAGAGTACTGACAAGTCATAGATGTGTCCGCCTAATGCACGATGTTCCCAAGGTCCGTAAGCCGTGTCGGAGATAAAGAGTTGCAAGCCATTTCCATTCACATTTGTGAAGACGTAGAACTTTCCTTCATGAAAACGTATGACAGGGGCCCATACACCTTGTCCATAGACCTGATTGTCGTTGATGAGCTTAAATTTGTCATCAGGAAGGATATCCGACCACCGGTTGAAGCAATAACTCGCGAGTTCCCAATTGACAAGATCCTTGGAGTGAAGTACGACAAGACCTGGTGCACAATGCATCGTAGTACCAGCTAAATAATAGTCTTCTCCAACGCGAATACAATCGGGATCGGAGAATTCATCGTAGAACAAAGGGTTGGTATAGGTTCCATTACCATTGTCTGCTGTCCAACTTTTTACTTGAGCATTCGTTGTCGTTCCAATAATAAGAAGAGAAAGAAATAAAAGATTAGATTTCATATTATATTTGTTTAAAATTTTAGAATGTAATTTTATTGTTATACTTAGAAAACTAACTTGGGTTTTAGCTCGTCCGGATTACCAGAAGTGAACATATCAACGCGAGGAGCTTCGTTCTCGAAAAGGTTGCGAAGGGTCTTGATATCGAGCTGCAGCGTAGGATTGAAGTCTGTGCTCTTCATATAGTGGAGCACAGAATATCTGAGTTGTCGAGCGACTAATCGTTGATCGAGATTTGAATGTAAATTCATCGTCGTCATTATCAGTCGGCCATTCAGCACGCGTGCTTCAATGAGCATACCGAGTTTGCGACTGATGTGCCATGTGTCGATGGGCTGCACGATAGGCTGGTAATCAGCAGGGAATTCGGCAAGGTTAATGACCTGGGTATTGTTGACCAATTCCCACCATTGCAGATTCTGCCAATCTTCGGTCGGAAAATGTTTGAATATGGGATGTTTATACTGTATATAACTACCAGTAGTATGAGGTGGACGCATTTTGAACCAACTTGTATTCCAGAAGACGGGAAGATAACTATGACGCACATCGTTGCCATAACGAATCTTGCCTCCACATTCAAGCAGCACTGAGCCTCCTCGCTCGAGAATTTCTATTGCCTTCTCATCGAGAGTGTCCGTTTCGTAGATATCTTCTCCTGTATTAAGTGTGTCGACTCCATCAATATTTGGATATACCCAAAAATACCAGTGATTGTGATGAGAGCCGGCACTTAGTGACAAGGTCAGTTTTTGTGGACAAGTAATGGCAGAGGCATCATAGATGATGTCTTTTCCTGTTTCAATACTTCCTACTTTCAGCGTCCTGCCATTAGATTGGCTGATAGAATAACCTAACAAGGGATATTGCTGAGTGTTGAAAGTCGCGTTATAAAGCATTGTACCGATACAAATGGTATCAGTAGTAGAGAATACAAAACGTGGAAAACGCGCTAAGGGAACAACGTCGGAACAAAATTCCGTCCAATCAGCTGCCGTGCAATATCCTTTTTCCATCCAATGCACATTAAGTGGTCCTACAAGAGCTGTACCCTGTCCACTATAATCATTGAGTCCAAGCAGTAGGAATCCAGCGTAGTCAGAAGTGCGAAGATTGCGTTCGATGTCATATTTGTAGGCAAGAACCTGCAGACGACCGCTTGCCATTAGGAATTTTTCAGCTTGTGATGCCATTCCATTATCTCGCAACAAGTCAGCAAAAATCTCAAAGTTCTTTGCCTTGTATGCACCAGTGTATTGATCTGTTTCTTTCAGATCAGGGAAAGCACACCATTGTCCAGTCTCATGGCTAATGATGGGCTCGGTATTGACAGGCTTTTCTTCTGTTGGTTTGAAGTTGCGTGGCAGATCCATTCCTGTCGAAAAGTCATCCATAGACTGCGGCATCTGCTTTTTCCATTCGTCCAAACCACGAGCTCCACCTTTGACGTGATATTCTGCATCGGCTGCCCATGCCCAGCCACCACCTACAGAAGCATCTGCATAGATACGGGAAGGATCATACTTGTGCATTGCCTTGACAAACATATTGCACCACTTCACCCAGTAGCCAGCTGGTTCATTACCCGCAGCCAACATAATAAATGACGGATGACTGCCATATTGGTCGATAATAGACTTGCATTCCTCCAAAAGATATTTGTCTATGGGCATTCCTTGTCCCAGTTTCACACCATGATTGGGCCACGAAGGTCCTTCGGGTTGCAAATAGAAACCAATCTTGTCAGCAGCTATAAATGCGGCTTCGGGTGGACAATAAGAATGGAAACGCATTGCATTGAGACCATATTCCTTACATTTCGCAAAGATGCGTTCCCAGGATTTTACATCGGTGGGCGGATAACCCGTTTCAGGAAAACAGCAGTTGCCAACAGTGCCTCGTACCTTCATCACTTTGTCATTGAGCATGATATTTCGCCCTTCGATACTTACCTTTCGCATACCGAAGGTGACTGGAATGGAGTCACCGTGATAGCATAGCTTGATAGAATAGAGATAAGGATTGTATTCGTCCCAAAGTACAGGAGGTAAGGATGGTTGACGATCGAAAGTACCTTTACATTCGTATGCATGTTTGCCATCTACAACAACGCAATATACAGTGTCGTTGATAAAGACTTCGGCCGAACCTGTTTCGATGTCGGGTGATACACGGAAACGCCAGAGTCGAGGACTGGTGCGCAATTCCATTGTGCCCACGATACCGTTCCAGTCTCCTTGTGTCTGGTCTGTCACGCTATGGGAGTCTTGTCCAACACAGACATTTTCGATACCATTGTAGATGCGTATTTCTATAGTGTTTTGTTTGCCAAATTTGATATATTCGGTGACATCGAATTGATGAGGAACCGAAAGTGACATCTCGTGTCCTACAGATTTTCCATTCACATATACGAATGTTTCGATATGTGGGCGTTCGAGATATAAGGTTACGGATTTTCCTTTCCATTCATTCGGAACATAGATGGATCGACGATACCATGCATTGCCTACATAGTGCTTATCGGGAGTCAGGAAGAATGGAAACTTCATTTGTCCAGGTTGGCGATATGGCGCCATTTTTGGATTGAAGAAATATGAAGAGTCGTAAAGGCTCGATACCCATTGCGTCTCAAGTGTTACGTCATCTCCCTTGCCATTGGTCAGCATTGATCCGGGCAGTTCGATTGTTTCGCGGTATTGCTTCGGACGAATACCATTTGCCGATCGATCAATAGCAAACTGCCATGTGCCACTCAGGTCGATGGCCTCTTGTGCATCAACTGCAGAGAAAATAGAAAAGAAGGTCATTAATGACAAAACTCTTAAGACGACTGAGAGCTTGAGACAACTTGATTTCATTTCCATAGTATAAAAAATGAAAGTTATTTTGTTTGTTATTTTGGTGCAAAGATAAGTAAAATAATCTAAAATTCAAAAATTTTGAGGTCAAATTTAAACGAATGGTAAAGATTCGACGTCTTAGCTATGGATTATGAAGAATAATTCACTCATTATATATTATAAATTATTTTATTGTTTATAGAAATGAGCTTCTTTGTAAATCGATTCCTTAAAGGTAAGTGGTTCGCTAAGTCGAACAGCATACTGTCCAACAAAAACAAGGTGTTGTTGGTTATTGCCACCCTACGCAATTATATGAAGGCTGGTGGGCTCAAGAAGGTTCGCAAGGATTTGGTGTTGTTGACGGATTATGTTAGTGACATTATACATGGTCGCTATCATGAATACAATAAGTCATCTATCATTCTTGCTTTGGCAGGATTGATTTATGTCGTTTCTCCCCTTGACGTAATACCTGATTTTCTGCCTTTAGGTTTTCTTGATGACATCACGATCATTACTTGGGCGATTGCCAAGATTGCTGGTGAACTTACGAAGTATAGTCAGTGGAAAAGCTCACTCATTACGCATCCTTCCAAATCGGATGACATTGAAGAGGTCCCTTATGAGATAATTGATTAAAAATAAAGCGCATAAGACATTTAAGTCCTATGCGTTTTATTTATCGTTTCTCTTATTTGCTAAAGCCAGGGAATCATCTTTTGAAACGAGAGCACTTCCACTGATAGGGACGAATTTGTCCATAATGTCTTTGCACGATTCTGCAAGGTCGCGAGATTTACGCAATGTGCGACCTTCCTTGGTCAGGTATTGTGAGAGAAATGCATTGACATCAAGACCTGATGTTACAAATCCGTTTCCTGTGTTTAGAATCATAAGATCGGGATTCTTCTTCGAACGCCATGCAACGATACCTTTTGCAAATTCACCATTGGAAAGACCTGGAATATTCACTATTGTTGGATACTTTGATACGGTTGCTATCCCTTTGGCATTTGGATCCTTTACCCATTGATGCAACAATTCGCTGTCGGGTTTGATTGCTTCAATCGTATTGATGTTTGCAATCTTCGGCCTCTCATATTTGAAGCCGAATGTGTTGTCAAGCTCGTTCAGAAAGTCTGTAGATATATGTATGCTGTCGCTTTCATTTTGAGCCATCAGAGAGAGGCAAGAAGATAAGATGACGGCAGTAATTACAATCTGACGTATAGATATGTTGACTATGTCCTTTTTCATGTTGCAAAGGTAGCTAACAATTCGTTTTGATGTTTATTTCGTTAACGAAAAATGTGAATTGTTCGTGTCAAACTGTTAAAGACTTCCTAATTGCAACATTTTTTTCGAGACTTTAACATCTCAAATGACCAACTTATTGAAATAATTATTATCTTTGCAACACAATTAAACTTTAATTTGATACTATGCTAAAGAAGATTTTTGGATTTGATCCTGCAACGATGACCGTGAAGAAAGAAGTGATGGGAGGTGTCACCACATTTCTTACCATGGCATATATTCTTGCAGTTAATCCTGTCATCCTTCATGATGCAGGTATGGACCAGGGCGCAGTGTTTACGGCTACTGTCATTTCTGCTGCCTTAGCAACTCTTGTGATGGCCTTCTATGCCAAATTACCTTTCGTCTTGGCTCCAGGCATGGGATTGAATGCTTTCTTTGCCTACACGATTGTGCTGACGATGTATTATAGTTGGCAATTCGCACTGACTGCTGTTTTCATCGAAGGAATAATCTTTATTTTGCTTACGGTTTCAGGCCTAAGACAGAAAATTGTTGATTGTATGCCTCTTGTGCTACGAAGAGCTATTTCACCTGGCATCGGCTTTTTCATTGCATTCATTGGTTTGAAAAGTGCAGGTATTGTCACACCTAATGATGCCACGCTTGTTAGCTTGGGCGATCTTCATGATCCAGCCGTACTTCTTGCTTGCTTTGGTATTCTTTTGTCTTCTGTACTTATGGTCAAGAAAGTTCCTGGAGCTTTGCTTATCGGTATCCTTGCGACCACAATCATTGGTATTCCTATTGGTGTTACGCGATTCTCTGCCATCTTCGATACGCCACCAAGTCTTTCTCCCATATTGTTTAAGTTTGAATGGGAGCATGTTTTTAGTATTGATATGGCTGTATGTGTTCTGACATTCCTTTTCATCGATATGTTTGATACTATTGGCACGCTTATCGGAGTCAGCAATCGTGCGGGAATGGTGGATGAAAAAGGTAATATCCCGCGAATTAGACAAGCTTTAATGGCTGATGCTATCGGAACAACGGTCGGTGCTGTATTGGGTACTTCTACGGTAACTACTTTCGTCGAGAGTTCTTCGGGTGTCAATGTGGGCGGACGATGTGGCTTGACATCTTTCACAGCAGCAATATGTTTTCTGTTCGCGCTGTTCTTTGCTCCGTTTTTTATGTCTATTCCACCAGAAGCGACTTCTCCGGCTTTGATACTTGTCGGTGTCTCGATGATGCTCGATGTCAAGAAACTTCATATCGAACAGTACATCGATGCTATTCCCAGTTTCATCTGTATCATTTTGATGCCAATGACTTATAGCATATCGGACGGCATTTTATTGGGTTTGATATCTTATGTCCTCATCCGAGTCTTTGCCGGTCGTTGGCGGGAGTTGAATATTGGAATGTGCATTCTTGCTATATTGTTCATTCTTAAATATACCTTCCTGAATGTATAACAAAAATCCCTTGGTGTTTACGACATCAAGGGATTTTTTATTAAGGAAAATGATTAGCATTCGTAATCAAGGCAAGTGCGAACGCATGCAAATGGCTTGATCTTGGTGTTGGCTACTTCCACGTGGTCGGGATGAATTGCATAACCTTTCAAAGCTTCTGGCGATTCGAGCGTGCTGTCGAGCATCATATCGGCATTGCTTGAATCAAGACGACCATCGATGATCAGTTTGCATTCCAACAGCCCCGGCACTTTGCCGACAAGTGCTTCAAGTCCTTTCTTTGCGGCTTTCTTAACAGCCGTTTTCTCGGCTTCTGTCAACTCATCCTTGAGTTTCCAAAGGATAATATGCTTTACCATAGGTCTTATCAATTTACAATTAATTATTTCTTGGGTTTCACTTTCTTGGTTTTAGCGGCATTTTTTCCGCGTAACATATTGATGAATCCCAGAGAAAACATGATGCTTTTATATAGCAGCATACCACGATCTACATAAAGACCAAGCTTTTCTCCGATTGTCTGATCCTTCTTAGGCTCTCGTGCAATGAGTTTGTCATAACTCATTTTCATATCCTTTTCCATAAGGTGGATCGAATGACGAAGCTCGTCTTTGTCATCAGGGAGTTGTGCCAATGCGGATACTTGATCAGGGTCCGCTTCGGGATCGTCAGTTGGCTTTAAGAAGCCTTCGATAGCGCGTGTGACAGGTTGAACATCAGTGTCTCTTTGCGAAACCAAATTAAAGCAAGGACCGCTATGCAAATGATGGTAGCTACAGCATATGCCAAAGTGATGCTGCCAAATAATGAAGCCATCACATGAATGAGGGTCATTAGCAGCAACATGAACACAAGAAGACCTACACCGATAAGAATCAGTGTCAGCAGAAGCCAGGAGATTAGCTTTGTAGCCTTTTCGGAAGCATCTATGGTGAGATACTTCTTCTCAAGCAACACATAACTCTTTACTTGATCAACGAGTTGTGCTGCTGCATTGACTTTCTTGGTGGTTGAGTCTGTCATTCGTCAGTTTCTTCGACAGCTGCCTCCTCAGCATCTTTTTTGCGGAAGCGTGCTTCAATAGAATCGATAAGTTTGTTGAAGTCTTCCTTACTTAGCTTGATGCCTTTTTCACGAAGCACTTCTGAAATTTTCTCACGGGTC
>Ga0247608_10002340_pt1 | contig 23953 bp, 19 predicted proteins | sample 176DNAGHGlowgp2_FD_193490 | JGI IMG/M metagenome (GOLD analysis project Ga0247608, IMG submission 193490) | Sheep rumen microbial communities from Palmerston North, Manawatu-Wanganui, New Zealand - 1766 DNA GHGlow gp2 | ecosystem: Host-associated > Mammals > Digestive system > Stomach > Rumen ... | reverse complement strand
ATGAGAATTACAAGACGAATGCATATTTACAGGCAGTTAACCAACAGAATTAATCAAATCCCGTTTTTTATCGGACAGCAATAATTAAAAATAAAACTGTCTTGGCGAGCCTGATTCTGTTTTCTGTTTCTTCTTTTTGCGGTTCTAATTAACAAGCGTCCTGTCTCTAATCAGGAACAATCTGATGCAAAGATAAATAAAATATATTTAACGCGCAAACAATTAATAACATTTTTTTGCAATCAGACATTCGCATTAATAAATTTAAAACAAGGTACCCGGATAAAAGAAAAGTATGATTACGCCATTACAGCGTAATCATACTTTTCTTTATAACTTTTTTATAACGAACTATCGAAAGTCGATAATATATACCCATTAAATCATCCTTCGACTTCCATTTCTCTGCGGTATTCATCCTTATCCTGCTCGTTCTTGGCTATGAAATAGTTTATTACTACATGCATCAACACGAACAGAAGGACATCCACCACAATCATCAACGTCTGTGACACGTATGAGGCCATGCAATAGTTGATGACGATAAACACAAACGACACCAGCAATAGCACGAGCATGGTTAGATGGGCACTCATACCAGTACGCAACAGTTTATGGTGTATATGGTTCTTGTCTGGCAAGAATGGATTACGACCGTCGCGTATACGACTCATCATCACCCTAACCACATCGAACATAGGAATGATGATAGTACTCATTGCCACGATGCCTACATTGTGGAAATGTGGATTCCAGACAGGGGTGAGCTGCCAGAAGTGGAGTATCATGAACGAGATAGTGAAGCCAAGCGTAAGACTGCCAGCATCGCCCATAAAAGTCTTGAACTTGCGGCTATATACATTATAATAGAAGAATGCACACAACACTCCTATATATGCTATGGCAAGCATCGCCCACACAGTGTCACCAGTAGTGATATTAAGCACTGCTATTACTACGAGCGATACGATAGACATGCCAGATGCCAGGCCGTCGATACCGTCGATGAGGTTTATGGCATTGGTAACATACACCGTGAAGAGCACCGTTACAGGCATTCCTATCCAGAAGGGAATCTCACGTATCCACATCACATACTGAAGGTTTGACACCCACAGTCCGCTGACGCACAGTATGGAAGCCGATATTATCTGTACCACGAACTTAGTGCGATAGCCCACGCCATGGATATCATCGTATAGTCCTATTGCATACAACAACATCACTCCGCACAGGTATGCCACGAAAGTCTGCACGATTGTTCCCTGCCATAGCTTCGCCGTATCGAAATTGAGACGCAGCAGTATCACAATCATGGCAGTGACGGCTACCACAACTATAGGCAGGAATGCAACACCGCCAAGACGCGGTATGGGGAACTTATGCACCTTGCGGCTGTCAGGCATATCATAGAAATGGAGCTCATGTGAGAGCTCCACTACTTTTGGTATGAACTTTATGCCCAACATCAGCGTAGTGATGAATATGAGGCAAAGGAATATATACATATAAAATGTGGGTTGTGTTTGTCAGGATAGCAGATTTACTTGATGAGCACTACAAGGTATTTGCTACCGCCCCAGAACTGCTCAGGATTGGTAATACGGAGCACATACTGCTTCTGAGCATCTGGCTGCAAAGTATAACTGCTTGCAGGGTGGTTGGTAAGGATCTTTGCTGACTTTGAGTACAACTTGATCTCCTTGTCAACACGAATATCTACCTTTGTGAAATAATTCTTGTTGAAACCAGACTGCAACACCTTGCCGCTCTCATATATCTTATTGTTCTTCAGTTCCTTCTTTGTACCGAATACGTACCAAGCGGTGTGAAGTTCCTTATCCTGTGCGCTGATAGTCTCAGCCTTCTTTGCCTGATCTTCCTTCAGTTCGTTTACGCTTGCATTAAGCGTATTTACGGTCTGGTCAAGCTCTGCAATATGGATATCCTTCTGCTCAAGTTCTGCACGCAGCTGCTGAAGTTCGTTGTTCTTTTCCTCAAGCTGCTTTGTAAACTCCTCTATAGTGCGCTTCAGCTCAGAAGAACGGTTGCTGCCCTCACGTACCTGCTGCTGCAGACGTGCAATAAGTTCGCGGTTGTGCTGCATACGCTCCTGTATGCTCTTCATGCTCTGACGAATCTGCTCAGCCTTGTTGGTACCCTCGCCATCCTTGATTACAGATACCTTCTGCTCAGCCGCATCGATAAGGCGGAAGCCTTCCTGTATCTCGTTAAAGGTTGACATGATATCATTGAGTTCATTGTCCTTTTGGTCAATAATACGCTGCAATGAGTCCATGCGCACGTCAGTCTCGCTAACTTCATTCTGTTTCTTACTGTCTGTGCACGCTACGGCAAGCATTGCTGCCACTGCGAATAAAAGAATCTTTTTCATTTTTAGTTTTTGTTTGTTGTTCTTATTGTATGTGTAGTTAGTTTAGTTGCGTGAATAAGCACGCAAGTTGCGTTCAATTTGCAAAGTTACACAAAAAAAGTGATATTTGCATACGCACATATCACTTTTTTGTTAAATATTGTTGATTGGCCTTATGTTTTCACAGTCCATCGACATTTCAACACAGCTTTCATCCTTAATTACTGCATGTGTATCATACTGAAAAACTCATTGCGCAACTGCGCATCTTCCTTGAAGCATCCAGTAAAGTGTGACACGGTCATGTCACCGTCATTTCTGATACCTCTCATGCTTTTGCACAGGTGCTTGCCTTTCATTACTATGGCAAAGCCTCCGGCGCAACCATCGAGTGCCTCTGACAACATGTCGATTATCTCGCGGCACAAGCGTTCCTGCAACTGCAGGCGTGCAGCGCAGTAGCTCACCACGCGAGCCACCTTGGATATACCGAGTATCCTGCCGTCAGGATTCGGTACATAGGCAAAGTAATACTTGCCGAAGAATGGCAGCATGTGGTGTTCGCACATGGAGTAGTATTCGCCACTGTCAAATACCATCTCGCTGGTGTGTGCACTATTGGTAAACGTAGTGATGGCAGGCTTTCGCTCAGGATCGTATCCACGAAATATCTCCTGATACATTCTTGCTATTCTGGCAGGAGTCTCCTGCAGTCCCTCGCGCTCAGGGTCTTCACCTATGGCGAGCATTATGGTACGTATGGCATCAAGCAGTTGCTGCTGGCTTACCTTACGTTTATTATCTTGTGTGTCTGCAATGATAGTTTCCATTTCGGATTTTCAAGTATATATTTTATTGTTTCTTCTAAATTATTTCTATTTTTTGCGGAAAGTTCGTCACCCTTCGCCAACATCGCTGCATCGAGCGGTTGCAACCTGTATTCCTTGGCTGATATCTGCGCCAAGCGCGTTATGCGGTCGAGGTTATCTGAAGCAGCAGAGTCGAACAGAACCTTCAGTTCATCAATGCGCTGCAGTTTCAAAGACTTATCTTTCGGCGAACATGTTATCCAGTCGATGGAACATCCGTCGGCATACGGCACAGAGCCATTGGTCTCTATCTGTATGAAATAGCCTTCAGAATGAAGTCGCGTGGTAAGTAGCGGAGTAAGTTGCAACAAAGGCTCACCACCAGTTATGACAACGTGGCGCGCTGGGTATTGAGCTATAGCTTGCATTATATCGTCTTCAGACATTTCGCTACCGCTTTGATGCTGCGTATCACAGAATGGGCATCTCAGATTGCATCCGCTCATCCTGACAAACACTGCCGGAGTGCCGGTAAAACGTCCTTCACCCTGCAAAGAATAAAATATCTCATTAACCTTCATCCTTAAACGCTAAACCACAGACAATCAATCAACCTCGTATACGGCAATATTGCCAAAACTCTCCTGTACCTCCACGCGATAGCACTGAGGTATCTGGTCGCATATCCATTTGGCAATATTCTCTGCCGTAGGATTAAAAGGAAGCAGTTCGTTGAAGTTTCCATGATCAAGATAGCCATGAATCTGTTGCTTCACATGGGTGAAGTCTATCACCATGCCATCCTCATTAAGTTCCTTGGACTTGCAATGTATGGTCACTCTCCAATTGTGACCATGCAGATTGTTGCATTTACTTTCGTAAGATAGCCTCAACTGATGACAACCGGCTATCTCCATTGTCTTAGAAATGTAATACATAATCGAAGTTTTTTATTCAGGGTTTGCTTCTACCTGAGGTTATTAATAATCATAATGCAAAGCAGGCTCACGGTCGCTTATGCGAATTTGCGAGTGCAAAGCTTCGCACGAAGACAAATAGTGAGTGTCAGCAAGGCTGGCTCACAATCGCCTAACGAATTTGCGAGTGCAATGTTTCGTACGAAGCTAAATAGTGAGTGTCTGCAAAGCAGGCTCGTGGTCGCCATAGGCGAATTTGCGGGTGCAAAGTTACTCATTTTATTTGTAACTACAAAATTTTCAGCAAAAAACTTTCTGCCAAGCAAAACGCTACAATGAAAATTCGAACAATTTGACGGCATACTTACATGAGCACATCAGGAAGTTAGAATACAAACCATATCTGCGGCAAGCCTTCACATCTTCCTTTGTGAGGAGCAAACGGTTACGCACATTCTTGGTGGACATACCTCCGGTGCGCATGGTAACCATATCAACGGACAAATACCTATACCTTATCTTTTCTTTATAGAAAAGTCTCACCATCATGTCGTAGTCTGCAGCCAACTTATAGTCAAGGGCATAGCCACCACAACGTTCGTACACCTCCCGACGCACGTAAAAGGAAGGATGTGCAGGCATGAAACCGAAGCGCAATGCCCATGGACGGAAGAGTTTGGAACTATAATACCTGACACACTTGCCAAGGTCTGACGGACGCACAAAATGAATATCGCCATACACTGCATCCACATCATCAGAAAATCCAGCCGCCACTTGTTCCAATACCGTATGTGACGTATAGAAATCATCACTATTCAAAATGCCCACCACATCGCCAGTGGCTCTGCTGATGCCTTTGTTCAGAGCATCATACAGTCCATCGTCTGGCTCGCTAATCCACTTCATCCTACCCTCGAAGAGTGGTTCATATTCCTTTATCAAACCAAGCGTATCATCTTCTGAACCTCCGTCTATAACCCAATACTCTATATCCTTATGTGTTTGGGCAAGCACGGACTCAAAGGTGTGACGTACAGTATCTGCGCTGTTATATGTAGTAGTAACGATGGTAATCTTCATATACTTGTTGATTTATTAAAAAAACGTAAATATCTGTTATTTATTATATACATACAAAGAATCACTCAACACAAATCGTATTTATTTTGTAACTTTGTACCTTAAAACAAATATATCCATATATGAAAATCATCTTCGACAATATAGTCTTTGGCATACAACGATATGGAGGAGTTTCTGTCGTTTGGCAGGAATTACTTAAACGAGTCATTAGTCAAGGTCTCGATGCCGATTACATTGACGTAAACCCGTCAAGCGCACGTAACCCATACCGCAATCAGCTTGACATCTCGCCAAGAAATATCATAAGGACTATAAAACATCCAAAGATTTCACGTTACCTACCAGTACACATTACAGGCAAAGCGCCATTCATATTCCATTCTTCCTACTACCGTTATTGCACGAACCCTAATGCAATAAATGTCACAACCGTTCACGACTTTACGTACGAACTGTTTCGTAGCGGACTAAGACAGAAAGTTCATACTTGGCAGAAATTCGCTGCCATCAGACGCTCAGACGTAGTAGTATGTATCTCTGAGAACACAAAGCATGACTTGTTGCGTTTGATGCCAGACGTAGATAAATCCAAGGTGCGGGTCATATACAATGGCATATCAGAAAACTTTCATGTTCTTCACGAAAAGGATGATTCTTCCGAACTGCCGTTTCCATCCAAGTCATACATCGTATTTATCGGTAGGCGTGATGAATACAAGAATTTTGACATCGCAGTCAAGGCATTGGCAAAGACGAAATGGAACCTTCTGATAATAGGCAGTCAGTTAAACGCTAAGGAACAAAAATTCATGAATAGTTTGTTACCAGAAGAACGTTATAAATGCGTAAGCAATATTCATGATGATGTATTAAATTTTTATTACAACCACGCCGCAGCATTACTGTATCCTTCATCATACGAAGGATTCGGACTACCGGTTTTAGAGGCACAGCGTGCCGGATGTCCCGTGATAGCCTACAACGCCTCATCCATACCCGAGATTATAGGTGACACCCCATTGCTCATGAAAGAACTGACAGTAAAGGAACTGACAGACAAAATACGTCTCCTAAATGACTCCGAACTGACAGAGAGCATCAGAAACGAAGGGGTTAAAAATGCTCAACGTTTCAGCTGGGATAAGATGGCACGAGAATATCAGGAGATTTACCATGAGATGTATCATGGGGGGCAAAAATGAGGCTGTAATATAAAGCGGAATGACTGTCTAAGTCGATTAATTATATAGGAAATACCTTTTAAACCAGTTTTTCACTCCTCCACCATATTCTTTCTCATTACAAGACTTCAACTCCAAGAAAGTCCCTTCATCTTTAACAGAACGTATGAAATCATTGGCACAACTCTGCCCACACCCTACATGGAATGCAGAATTAAAACATATTTCCATAATTGCGAAAAGTTTCACTAGATTTTTCCTTTTAACTTCCCATGCCAACGACTGAAACTTATCATTATAATACCCGCACTCCGAAGGTTGTGTCAACGTATATATATTCCACTCCGGTTTTAATTCCTTTAACCGCTTCACATTCTGATAATCATCTGTAAAGACAAAAAGCGAATTGCTATCCACCATATGTAACTGTAACTCTTTCACATATTCCTCAACCTTTATCAATTCGTTAAATTCCAAAGTCTTATCGCCACCGCGTATCTGTACAGAACAATAACTACTTGGTAAATCAAGCTGACGTATTATTTGCTCTATTTCCGATTTGGTCTGTTTATTGTATCTCATTACGAACGACCTTAGAAGAGTAAATTTTTTTTGCACCTCTTGATTTTCTATATTAAACACCTTCCATGTAAATTTACTCTCTACGAACTTTTTACTGTAACACTTAAAGAATACATCCTGCATTAAATATTGCACATTTTCCTGAGACTTCAAAAGGTAAGGGTAATAAAAACGTCTTAACAGGATATTCGGAAATACGAATCTCCAACAACGATAATACCATTTCGCTCTATAATTATATTTACGATTCAGAGGATTATGATTCAATTTGCAGAAAGGCACAAAGAAGTCTTCCCATCCACTATTTGAGAAATTAGCATCATCCGCATAAAGCTCAAAACGTATATTATTGACATAACAATATATTACCGCAAAGTGTAATGCATTCAATTCTGAATACAAGCCTGCGCAAGTACCTACATGAAAAATCAAGCTTCGCTTACACGTTGCCTGCCACTTCTCGTACTCCGACTTTGCTACATTAAATTCCTTTTCCGATAAATAATTCTTTAAAATCATCAAAATACATTTAGTCTATGTTAATAATTCACAGATATGGGAAATGCCTCATGCGAATAGAAAACAGCACTTAACTAAAATCTCATTTCTTTTAATGAATTGCGTAATGCATTAACCATACCTTTTCCATACCTCAAATCCGGCTCCATATAGTTTCCCTCTCCCCATTCATTCCACGACTTGAGAAAAACAAGCTTATTATTTTTTTTACAAACAGAGGTAAGAACATCTCTACAGTGCTTCTCAAATTCCTTTGGTGTACTACCGACAAACACGTCACCACTGACTCCGCTACGCGGGGTATGATCCCAATTTGGCATCATCACCGGTATATACCTGTCATCTTCCCTTTCCAAATCGCTTATGAGTTTCGGCCAGATTTTTTTATAAGACTTGATGCGTGGACGATTAAGCAGAATACTCTTAGCCTTTCTGAAAGCCCATGACAAATTATGAATCTTGTCTTGATTATTACGACATGATATCACCGCATCAAAACCTAAAGACAGGATTCTGTCGCCCTCCGTATCTGCAAGGAAAGAGAATGCGGCGAAATAAAATCCAGGCAATCCATGCTTCTGTGCCAACCGCTGCCATACATCCATGAACTGTCGTACACTCGGATTGTCAAATGGTTTGTATATTACATATAGTAATTTCCCATTTACACGTATATATCTTGGATCACAAAAAGCTTTCAGGCGTGCATAGAAATGGTTCTCATAATCCTCTGTTCCCGGATAGGTCTGCTCTGCTAATACTTGTTTGTCAACTACAGCGCCATCATTATTCCAGAACTTCTTATACCATGATTCGTTTGCCCAGCACAGGCAGAAGGGAAAATCCGGTTTTCCACTCTCAACGACCTCATGGAATGGCCGTTCCAATTCCTCATGACCATTACCAAACCAATATTCATAATAACAGAATCCATCTACTCCTGCTTCACGGGCAAGCATAGCTTGCTGCTCACGCACTTCAGGCAGACGAAGATCATAGAACCCCAAGTCCGCAGGTATCTTAGGCTGCTCGTGCCCCCGAAACAATGGTTTGGCTTTCGCTACATTGGTCCATTCTGTGAATCCTTTGCCCCACCATTCATCATTATGCGGCGTAGGATGGAACTGTGGAAGGTAAAATGCTATTATTTGTGGTTTCATTACACGAAATAACTATAATCCAAACTCTTTCATTAATAATTCTAAATGTGTCTTCTGGATATCTGATATCTCCAAATATCTTTTTATACCTTGATCTCTATATTTCTCCCTGTTTTCTATCACTTTACACAAGGCTATATAAATGCTTGCAGGATAAAACGGTGAACACATCTCCGCAGCCCCACCAGTAATCTCGGGAATACTAGTGGCATTTGAAGCCACAACCGGCGTTCCGTATTTCATAGCTTCTATCGGAGGATACCCGAAACCCTCAAAGAAAGAAGGGAATAGCAACACACTTGCGTGTTTCAGTGCATGTTCCAAGTCTGAATCACTTAAGAAACCTATGTCGATATGCCGTCTGTCTATTGACTTACCATATCTCAGCGTTAACAAATGGACATCAGGATAATCCTTAACAAAACGCCTGTACACCTTTATCACGTTTTCTGCATTTTTGTAAGTGCGATGAGCTGCCATCAGTAAAATATAGCGTTTTCCTCCCTCTATCAGACTTCTCAGTTTTGCATTATCGACTATTTCATTTACCTCAACTTCTTTCATCGGAGAATAGCATACCCGTATCTTCCCTTTCAACTCAGGGAAGTAATATTCCATCGATGCACGGGAATAATCCGACACTGTATATGCTATCGTTTGCGGTGAATTATATAGTTTCATTATATTCCCATAGCACTTTTCAGCCATCCGTTTCCATCGTCCAAACTTGAGATAAACAAGCCTTTTCATATATTCTATTGGACTTTCTCTAACACTATCATGCAGCATCATATCTATACAGTTATCATCTCTCTCCTTATCATATATGTCATGTATAAACATAATCACTTTGCAGTGAATGTCGCTTAAATCATATTTTGCATACCACTGACCTACTGATATAAAGAACACATCAATGCTTTCTTCTGCTATGACATTAGACAAGCGTTGTCTGGATGCATCAATAAGTTTTATCCCATACTTCTCTATCATACTATGATTGTCAAACCTTTCAAAGGTCGGGAGCGTTGTATCAATCACAGCATACAATTTGTCGTTCTCTCTTATTCTTTCCAATATATTTTGGATAATAGCATACGTGAAGCTACCAGCTCCGCCGATAGCCCCCTCGTTTATCAAAGGTATAAAATCCAGTAATAAATTCATAACCAACTTACATTATTTTTTATGTAAAAGGAGCATCCCACCTGCACTCGTATTCCAGGTTCCTGCTTCTTTTCCCTATCACTTTTGCAGGAACACCTGCAACTATATCATATGGAGCTACGTCTCGGGTCACTACAGCTCCAGCACACACTACAGCCCCCTTGCCTATCCTCACATTCTGAAGTATAGTACATCCTACTCCCAACCAGACATAGTCTTCTATTATTATAGGCAAGTACTTCGTACGAAACATTGAAGAATTCACGCTATGACTACCCGTCATAATATTAACTCTATGCGAAACAGACACACTATTACCAATTCTCAAGCCTCCCCTTGCATCTAATATACAGTCTCTGTTTACATGACAATAATCACCTATGGTAAAACTTTGCGGAACCATGAAGTAAGTATTCTTTGATATAAAGGAATCCTTACCTATTGACATCCCTATCAGTTTCATGCATATACGGCGTAAAGTCCATGATGGAATGTGCATAATCACACCATTCAGTATAAATTCATACACAAAACTAACAAGCAATCTATAAAGGGCATTACACTTCAATATATGATTCAACCACTGTTTTATGAAGAATATATTCTTCTTAGTTGTTTTCTCTCCATACTGAGTTGAGATTCTCCTGTTATACTTCAGACTATCCAACCAATCATTCGAAACGCCATCCACCAAGTAAATCTGAACACATACAGGTATCTTTACAAATCGACAACCGTCATGATACATCCTATATATCACATCATAATCTAATGCGAATCCATACTCCCGGGACTTTTGAGTATCAAACAAATATTTCTTATGAATATCAGTTCGAACCATAGAACATCCATGTCTATATATTGCACAATATTCAAGAAGTCTCATGTCTTCTGATGATTCTACATAATCATCTTGGCTATGAGCCCTTGCTATTCCATTTCCGTAAACGACATCGCATTCCTTATCTTTCTTTGCGATCATCATTTCTTCTAATGTCGTATTATTGTAAAACACATCCCCGCTATTCAATATGATTATCCAATCGCCAGTAACATGAGATATTCCCTTGTTCATTGCATCGTACAACCCCTCGTCTTTCTCAGAACACCAATATGCCAGTCTGTCTGAGTATTCCCTTATCACCCCTGCAGTACCATCAACACTTCCACCATCTATCACAATATATTCCTTATCCTCCCATGTCTGAGAGAAAAAGCTATCCATAGTCTTACGAATATGTTCACAGTCATTGTAAACGACAGTTATAACACTTATCTTTTCCATATCTTTACTTTTGCCAGATTCCTTTTGCCTTATTATTTAATATCAGATAGCACTGATAGAAATGAACAGAAGACATACACAAATATGCAACCGCCATCAAAAGGATTATTCCTTCTACATTACATATTTCACCAAACATCAAAACTGCCACTAAATATAGTGCGGTAAAAATGACTGAAGTATATATCTGCACCCTGATTATGTTTAATCCGTTGAGCAGAAACGTCACACAGCTGTTTAGGTTTACCATGCATATATAGAATAACGTCACACTTGATAACTTGTACGTAATATGTGCATTCTCTCCGACCCATTTGTCAAAAAAGAATGGCGAAATCACCAACAATAAAACACCCGCAACCACAGATAATCCCCACACCGCAAGCGTCTTTTTGAACGTCCGCCTCATCCATCCATAGTCTTTACTAACCGCTGCATCTGTATAAGCACTCCAAAATGGTGTTATATAAATGCTGTATGCCACATATAGCAAATTAAACAACTTGTAAGCTATGCCGTAATTCGTAACGTCCCGTGGTCCACAATACTGTGTAACAAACATATTGGATGAGCCATAAATCACAAGACAACTGGTTATCTGTATGATAAAGAATCCCAAGCCTTTGCTGACAATACGATGTCCTAAAGCCAAATCCACGCAACCTATTGATGGATTTAATTCCTTGTACTTGCTAAACGTAAACACAGCGGCTACTGCATATATCACAACCGGAGTTATAGTCAAAGCTGCTACTACAGTAAACAAATTCCCACATGAGGTTACTGACAATATCCAGACTATCACAAGCGACAACACACCACCTGTAACAGCCAACCCATCATTGACTGCGGGCATCTGCATGGACATATATATCGTTCCTACATTCCTTATAGAAAAGAACGCAAGCGTTGCCAACAAAGCTACAAGCATCGACCACATCAACGTTTCCTGACTCTCCGCATATGTATTGAATACCCTATTCATGTCCAGCAAAGGTACACACACGCAACACAACACTCCTACGATTATGGCAATACCTGTCAATAACACAAATGTCGTGGATACGTATCTTCTGGCCTGGGCCATATCATTGCCTGACAATGCCTCCGTGAGATAATTACGCATTCCACTACCCAAGCCAACATCGAAAAAGGTAAACCAGAACAATATCGAGGACACCGTAAGCCATACACCATAGACCTCCCTGTCCAACATATCAAGCGTTATCGGCACCATAACAAAGGAAGTCGCTATTCCTACGCCCTTAAATAACAACGAGAGCAGAATATTCTTTTTAGCAAGTTCCGTCCTTTTGTCACCGTATATCAGTTTGTCCCGTATATTTTTGTATAATCCCATCAAACTAAATCAATTCATTTATAATTTTCACAACATCATCTCTCCATACATTCCAGTTAAGTCGTTCCTTATAATATTCTTTTGCAGAGTCAGACATTTCCCTAATCTTACCACTACACAAATCTTTCTTTATAGTCATAGCAAACTCTTCTCCACTCGTTCCTAACGGCAGGAGTCTGCCATTCACCCCTTCTTTCACTACACTTGATACTCCACCCGTATCATGCGTATATACAGGAATGCCAAAAGCACTGCACTCACAAAAAGCGATTGCACAGCATTCTGCAACTGTTGGCAGCAACATTATATCACAAGAACGGACAACATCTATCAGTTTATCATATTCTTCCCTCTTATTTTTATCCAACATTCCAACATAATTCACATATGGAGACATTCTTGCTTCTTCTGGAATATTGCCCGCGCCTACTATATACAAGACAGCTGGCGTCCCGCTATTATTCAACTCATTTATGGCTGCCAATGCGATATCACCACCTTTACGTTTCCAATCCACACCCATAAACAATATATTTAAACGTTCATTGTCTGAAGAAATTCTCTCTTTTATATCTTCATCGTCAATATTTGCTCCAAATGGGATAACATGGCATTTCTCCGGCAATATCCCATAAAAACCTACAGCATCATTCTTACACCAATCTGATGAAACAATCACCGCATTAGCCCTGTCCAATACGTATTTTTCTATTTTGTTTCCTTCCGTTACAGAAAATGAAGAGTAATCAAACAAATAATAGTCCAACAGGGAATACCAAACGGCATCTGTTATATATACCAATGGTATCTCTTTCCTCAAAGGTAGTTTATAGCACAGATTCGAACTAAAAGACGACACTACGACATCGCATTCATTCATCACATTCTTATCTATACTATGAGATACCTGATAGGAAACTATTCTTGTGAACGTATAATCCAAGGACTTGTGATACATTAATTTATGGAATATCCTTATTAACAAGCAGCATAACTTCCACATAATGCCTCTGTTCGGTTGCAACCAAACCAATTCCGCCCCAGTATCTCTTAGCATTTCCATCACCTTATAGTGAGTCCCTGAAGCCGATTTCCTGTCATTTATAGAATATTCTGAAATAACTCCTATTTTTATATGTCTTTTTAGTTGTCGTCCTATCATTCCGCTTCAAATGTTCTGTTAAGTATCTTTAATCTTTCCTGCTGGCTTTTCGCTCCAAACAATATATTATCATACTCTTGTATCGGCAATTTAACATCTGATATTGTCATATATGTTACATATAGTGACAATACACCTACCAAAAGTATCCGATTATTTCTCAGTTCTATAGATTTAATAATATCCATCCAAAGCACCCACAAGGAGAAACAGAACAAGACGGATAATCTATCACTCAAATCCCTAAATTCTGCCGTAACATAATAAAAGAAAATATATAAAGTAAAACAATTCACGACAATTTGCCGACCCTTTTTCTTTAGGATATCATCATAATATATGAATACCAATGCAGCAAGTCCTAATTTCTCTATAACTTTTGTTATACCAAATGATTTAGAAGTCGTAAGCATCTCTGTATAATCTTCGGCCTTCTGCTCAAATACACCTCCCAAATTCAGTACACCCACTATCGATGTCACTATAGATACATTGCTGATATAAAACAAGAAACTTCCTATGCATACAGTTATCATCACATTCCTGTTCAATCTGCGGTGCAAGAAAAAATACAAAGGAAAAAAGAATACCGATGAAAAATGGAAGCAAAGACAAAGCATACACATGCCAAAATACTTCAAAGGTTCGCGTTTCTCTATGTATTCCAAAGCATTTAGGAATATAAATATTGATATTGAATTGCGTAACAGATTAAACATTATGCCTAATCCTTCAAATGCCGTAAACAGAGCAAATACAAATGCGTAATTTCCGATGTCTCGTCGTTTCATGAACCTCAAGAACAACAACAAATCTATTGTCATGCAAACAAATACCAGAAAAGAATACTCATTGAGTATATACTTACATAGCAAACACAATATCACAAATCCTGGTTCATGTGCTTTCTTATCTGTTATATCCCAGTTTATTATATCACTCCATTCCGCATATTTCAGATTATAGGCGTAGCCTGCCCAGTCGCTGTACAAATACCCCCTGAAAGCATAGAAAACAAAAAACACAGTAATCACGACAATCGTGAGATTGTGTCTTTTTTCATTATTCTCATAATTTTCATACAAGAATGCACAGATGGCAAAAAAAGCCATTAATACTATATATGGAAAAGAATAAGCCATGAAAATCACTTCATACTAAATTTGCCTTACTGCTTACGCATGGTTTTTACGGCTTTTCTCAAGAACAACACCCATACAGAATCCGCCAATACACCAAGCAAGATAAATATCAACACGGTCTGTATCCTTGACCTGCTACTTGGCCTATGCGGCATCATAGGACGTTGTATAATTGTAAAAGCCGGAGTATTCTCTTGTATCTTTGCATTAGCTTGTCGCATGGAGTTCAACAAATTCTTATACGAATCGTATTTCTGCTGCATATCATCCTCCATCTCTGCTGTTTTTCTGACAACAGATTCAAGCTGCGCCTCCTGATTAGCATCAGCGAATGTTACATAATAGTTGCGAGAACGCTCATACTCACGTTTCATCTGTGCAGCTTGTGCCTTATAGAACTCATAATCTGCACGGGCTTTTTTCGTACGATAAGCTGTTATATATTCCTGAAGTCTGTTATGCAGAGTGTCCACCATAATGCTCGCTACAAGCGGGTCCTGATCCGTATAGGATATTGTTATCACACTAGTCTTCTTATCCACTTCGCACAATATCAATCCTGATATTGCTTCACACAATTCTGCATCCTGCTTCGATATACGATAATGGTCTACATCATTACCTTTGGCATTGCCATCTGCCTGTGACTTCGCCATCATCTTTACGATCCAAGATTGCGGATATGTCCAGAAAGGAGCTTTCTGCTCTTTTGTCATATGGTAATAAAAAGTACGTGGTGTATCATCATCCTTTGTCCGAACCTTTATATCATAAAGTGCTTTTATGAAATCCGTAGAAGAAAATATTTCCGGATATATCTCAGGATATATTGCATCTACCGTAGTATTCTTACTCATATTAATGCCAAAGGTAGATGCTAAATCAGCCATATTATTATTAAGCCCTATACCGCCTGACGACAATTCTGGCGCAAGTACCACCTGCGCCCTATAAGTCCTTGGAGTAGCCAGTGCAACTATCACACCAACAACGGCTGCTACAATAACGAATACTGCCAGTGTCTTTCTTTCTTCCAACACTGACATAGCCATTGCTAACACATCTATTTCTTTTGATTTCTTCTGTTCTGCCATTGTATTTGTCTTTTCTTTTCAGGTGGGTCCTATTAATTCCCACCGTAATTGATTAGTTATTTATGGATTTGACGAACTCCCTCCGACTCCCTCGTTTCCCGAGGGAGAGCAATGTCATCTTTTCGGTTTCCTTGACTTACCCCTTCGGGCCGTCGAGCTAAACCTTCGGCGCATACTGCCAGTTCCTTCTATCACATAGCCCGCTATGCTCCTTTAACAGCTGACACTCTGCACTTGACGCTCGACCTTAGTCGCTTGCCAGAGCAAGAACGAACTCGAAATATAACAAGGCGAATTAATAGAACCCACCTTTATTCAAAATAAAACGAGAGGACGAACATCTTGCTCCTCACCCTGCTCACGCTTGCGGCGTATGGCATGGTCTCTGCATCAAGCATCGTCTTCTGATGCTGGGTGCTCAGCGAGTTGGTTAGTCCTATCATGAATTTCAGTTCCGGCCTGAGCTTGAAGAATGGCAGGTAGAAGTCGCATCCCATGCCTATCTCGAAGAATACGTCGTAGCCTTTGAGCTGCAGGTAGTCGCTCTTCTTGTTGGTGAGATTGAACACCGGCGCAAGTCCTGCCATAACGTATGGGCGATGGTTGTTGAACCGCTGGGCAGCGAAAATCAGGTCGCAGTCTGCTCCTACATACACTGTCTTCAGCGACTGTTTTTCCTCTACCGTGTAGCCCTCCGCTGCAGACTTCGTAAGGTTACGGAACACAAGGTTGCGCGTACCGAAATACAGTTGTGGTGCTACACGAAAGGCGAAATGCTCGTTCAGGCGCGCCTCCGCCAGCACTCCTACGTTGAAGCCTGGGTCCCAGTTCGATTGGTCAACCGTAACGAGCGATTCCATCTGCGTGCCGTCTTTCAGCGTAAGCATCTGCTGCCCAACGTTGCGCATCTTCATATCCATCATATTCGCACCTACCACTATGCCGAAATGCAGAGGTCGCAAGTCGGTATAGGGACGGTTTTCCACCGTACGCTCCTGCGCACGTACCGTCATGGCGCACGTCAGTGCCGCGAGTAATATATATAATATGTAACCACGAATAAAACTCATAATGTAGATGTTTCTTGTGCCTGCCACAGACGGCATACCCAAGTGACTTATATTATAGTAACGAAAAAGGCTTGCAAAAATTGCCTCAGATACTCAAAATTACCTAAAAATAATATCAAAATCATTTTTTTTCAAAAAAAAACTACCTAAAATTAGGTATATTCATTTTTTTTTTCTAACTTTGCAACCAAGAAACCGAGGTTGCCAATACCTAAAAATGATTAGAAGAGAGCGGCAGACTGACGGACAAAAACAAAAAACATTATAAACTTTAAAACTAAAAAGACTATGGCTTACGTAATTAGCAATGACTGTATCGCATGTGGTACATGTATCGATGAGTGTCCAGTAGAGGCTATCTCAGCAGGTGACATCTATTCAATTGATCCAGACAAGTGCACTGAGTGTGGCACATGTGCTGATGTTTGCCCTAACGAGGCTATCAGCCTTTAAGACTTACAAGATTGACAATACGTCATCAATTAAATCTTTTTACCTCGGCGATGCTATCAAGCATCGCCTTTTTTGTTGCTATAAGTAGGTGTTTGCATAACTATCTATACAATCCTTGCATCACCTGACGACGTACCTACTTGTGACGCTTCATTTAAAAATCCTCACCCTTATTTTCTTTAAAAGTGTGGGTTGTTCTGACATTGTCGATATAGGACAAAATCGACATTTCGGGGTATGAAAAAAGTTCATCGGAAAACTCAAACCAGAGAGAATGAACATGCACAAAATGCAATAAAAAACCTTTTTTGGGGGTGGTATTCTCTGTTTTCATGTAAAAGCATAGCTTTTATATTGTAATTTGATAGCTTTTACAACATAGAATGATAGCTTTTACAATATAAAACGACTGCTTTTATTACTCAAAAACTACCATTTCACACCGCCTTTTCAAATACCTTTATTGAGAATCAACGAGTTACAACTCGCTGAGAATGCCGATAAAAGCGACCGACCATAAACTTTTTTGAAATACAGCCTTCTATTTCGACTTAAAGAAGGCACCAGGATAGGACAAAATCGACATTTCGCATGCACGGACTGAATACATTTGAGGTGGGTTTCAGCATATAGTGATGATAAAATAACGACTTGGGACGATTTATTTTTTTCATCATCACATAACAAACTTAGGCAAGAAGAAAAAACAATCCGGGTTGGCATACTTCGATTAGTATCACCAACCCGGATTTAAACAACTACCAAAAAAACTTCTTTATATACTTAACGTATCACCTTCTTTACCTTGCCATCAGCAGTACAGATAATGTTCACACCTGCCTGTGGAGCATTGTACTGGCGTCCGTCAACACCGTAGGTACCCTGTATGGCTGCTGCGGTGCCTTCAGATGCAGTAACACCCTGCACTGCCGTAGCACTCTGCAGCGTAACCTCTGCTGACATGTCAGAGAGACCACCATATTCGTTTACTGACTGTACGGTGATTACGTCGCCCTCCTCGCCTACATAGCGGGCGTCAACAGGGAATGCCGTTGCCTTGCCATTCACCGTCACGACATAGCATATAGCATAGTCGTCAGCTGTCCATGTGGCTACATTACCGTTGACACTTACCACTGGCTGTGATGTCTTCTCTACTATAGGCAGCGGATTCCAATAGCCGGCAGGTGTAGAAGAACCGTCGCCAGAGAATACATTGGCAATAGTGTATTGTGCCACCTCATCGTCTGTCAGGCTGTTCTTTGCCTTGCCCCATATCTTGTTACCGGCAGAGTCCTTGTAGTAATAATACTCACGAGAAATATTCTTAGTACCTGTGAAGGCATAGCCGTTAGCATCGTGGAAGTCAGAGACAGCCCAGAGAGCAGGCAGTCCGCCCATTGTCTCATACCACAGAGAGTCACATGGCTGCAGTTCCATCTGTGTGTGCAGGAACACTGTCTTAGGCTGCTCATGCCATGGACGACCGAGCCATATAGAACCAGACTGTGCGTCGAAGTAGCTTGAGGTTATGCGTGTATTGTTGAATACATATCCCCAGCGAGTACCCTCAGGATGGTTTGGAGCTACGATGAAGCCGCCGGCCTTACGGTTGATGTCGAGCACGCAGTTCTCAAACCATACGTCGCTGGCACCATAGATGAAGTCAACGGCACCGTGGAGCTCAGAGTTATTCCAGAAGGTGCGGTTGTATGTGCCGCCATTATAGTAGGTATCCTGATAAGAGCGTGTGCGTACGTTGTTAAGCACGGCACGGTCACCAGAGATATTGAAGCACAGAGCCTGAGGGCCTTCCATCTTCAGTTTGGTCCAGTTCTCGTTGTCAACGGTGAGGTTCTCCATGTGGAAGTCTGTACCGTTAGCCTGCACCTCAATGGTGGCACCGGCATTGATGTGATACCACACCCTTGAGTGATCCTTCACGGTGCTGCCGTTCACGCTGCCGTCAAGTCTGTCGGTAGCGATGATGACGTTGTCACGGCTCTGACCGATGATATGGATATTTGGCTTGTTGATATATACTATACGACAAGAATCGTACTCATTGATACCGGCATTGTCTATGCGTACCTGCTCAGTACCGTTATTGTCGGTCATGTCGGCAAAGCGTGTGCCATAGCTGCCGCTGAACGTATAGTTAGGGTCACGGTAGTAACCGTTTCTTACATATATAAGGTAAGGCTTAGTACCGTCAGACGGTGCTGCGTCGATAGCGTTCTGCAGAGAACGGTACTGGCGTGGCATGTCGGCAGTAGCCTCGATGAACTCCGCGTTCTTGATGTCAAGTTGTGTGAGCGAGCCGTCAACGATAGCATCGTATGTGCGGGCAGCAGGCTTCACCCTGTCCATCACCGTGAAAGAGAAAGAGTAAGCATCTGCTCCGTTGCCTGCCTTGTCCTCCACATATCCTGCAGGTATGTTCACCGTATATGATGCGCCATACTCAAGGTTGTTGTAAGGGAACGACATAGACTTACTGCTGAACGCAGGTGTAACCTCTGTAGTTTCTCCACCCTTTGCAATGGTAACCACGGCATTTGATGATGAACGCTGTATGCGCTCTGAATAAGATACAGTAACGGTACCCGAAGCGCTCACGCCTGTGGCATTAGCCTGTGGAAGTGTGCTGACAACCGCAGGAGCCTGACCGTCGTCCACTGCTACTGACTCTCCGAGGATATAGACGTTACCCACGCCGCTCTCAGAGTGAGCATAGTATTCCAGTTCGCAGAACTTGGTGCTCTCTACTGCATAGGATGTTGACAGCTGCTCAGTACCGATACCGGTGATGCGTATGCGTACAGAGTCCTGCTCCATGGCATCAGCAGGGATATCAAACTCTATATGCTTGGCGACATTTGCAGTGACATCCCATGTAGTGATGTCCTTATATGTCTTGCCATCAACAGAGTACATAGCCTTGTAAGACTTGTGCGCCATATTCTTAGCAGCCATGTCGCCGACGAACTTGGCAGAGGTAAAGTTCTTTGTTGAGAAATTATACTGCCATGCTATGTCAGACGTGCGGTAGCCATTCTGATAGAGTCCGTTGATGCCTGCAAGCACTACGGTCTCACGGTTACGTACCACCGGAAGGCCTGTTGACTGTGAATAAACCAAAGAGTCGTTTGACACGTTTACTATAGCAGCAGAGGCTTTACGATTGTCATCCCATGTAATGTCTGCCGGAAGTGGATATGGAGTGTCCTTATAAACGTAAACCTGAGCGGCACTTGCATCAAATACTGCGATGAAGTCCTGCACCTCATAGTTTGCCACCAGTTGCATATCACCGTTTACGGTAAGTGTGCGTGTGGCAGTTGTCACGTTGCTATTCTCGTTGTCGTCGGTCCAGCCGGCAAACTTCAGTACCTTAGACTCATTAGCTGTGACAGTAATCTGTGTGCCCTCCTCATACTTGCCTGCATGGTCGTTAGGCGACAGGGTGATGGAACCGAGAGGTTTGTCGAGGTCATTGGTAACCTTAGTGGTGACGGTATATACCTTAACAGGCTCGAAGACTGCAGTAACGACGTGGTCGGCATCCATGGTAACCATAACGTCGGCATCAGTGCCGATGGTTACGCCGTCCTGCTGCCACTCGCTGAACTTATAACCGAAGTTAGGTGTAGCAGAGAGAGTGACCTCCCTACCCTCCTTGTAGGTAGTCATCTGTGGGTCAACAGAGACTGAGCCCGCGTCGGCAGGAGACACGACGGTGCTGAGCTCATACTTTGTTGCGGATGTAGGTGCGCCTGACAGAGTACCGCTTATTATCACATTACGCAGCATGAGAGTCTTGCCATTTGCAAAGCTGAGCATATTCAGGTCGATAACCAATGGGTTGTCAACCGTAGCGCCTATTCCTGAAATCTCTCCGTTGAAGGTATTGATGTTAACGCCTTCTGTCTTATCGGTGTTGAGCACATACTGTGCATCTGTAACGTCCACGCTCTTTTCACCGCTCTTGGCAGTCACGCTGACATTGCCACCATTTGTTCCGGCACGTGCTCCCTGGAAAGAGAACGATGTAGGAACGAAGGTGAAGCCGTCGGCAGGGGTAATGGTGAAACGGATGGCGTTGGCATCAGATGCTGTTGAGCCAGTACCGTTGGTGCCGCCGTCAAACTTCGCAAAAATCTGTCCGTTGGCATCACCACCGGTATATTTTCTCGTACCACCGTCAACGATGCTCTCCCCTATGGTGTAAGCCACATTGGTGATGCCTGCAGCCATGGTAGGGTCTGAAACGGTATAGTTACGTGGTGCCGCGCTGTTGAAAGGATAGGTGATGTCGCCTTTGATGGTTACCACCTCGCCGCCTTCATCAGCAATGGTGCCGTGGAGGGTAACATCAGACAGGGCTATATACTTGCCCGTTGCAGAAGAAGAGAGGTTGTTAAGCCAAGGATATACACGGATATATATGCTCTCGCCCTCGCTGAGCTTCTTCATAGCGTCAACGCTGACGGTCTGCATCTGCTTTGCGGTCATACCCAGTTTCTCACCTATAAGAACCTGGTCAGAGAAGTCTGACTTTGTGGCATAATAAGCATGGAAGCTTACGGTGCTGCCACCCCATCCTGCTACGTTGAAAGATATCTTGTCAAGACTGAACTCTTTTTCTGCAGGTACTGTTGCCTTAAACTCTATATAACGTGTTGAGACCTCGTCAATCTCTCCGGCTGGCCATGTGCTGCCGTCGATATCGAAGTAAGCCATTGTCACATCTGTGGATGGTGACACTGTGCCCTTCAGCTGCATCTTTGACGTTGTTGCGTCAAAACCGGTAAGCGCTGATGACACCGCTGCGACAGAGGTGGTGTTAAGAGGCCATACGCAGGTAGTCTCCTCGCCACCGCCGAGGCTGACGCCTGTGGCTGTAAGCTCAAGTGACTTTGAGTTTGTACCGTCAGAAGCAGTGAGGGTGCCTGTCACAGCACCTGCCTCGCTTATGTTTGCACGTACATATACAGTAGATATGAGGCTTGAACCAGTGTAAGGCACCTCTACAGATGTCTGCCAGTTGGTCTTGTCGGTTGAGACCTTGAAGCCGTCGGTAACAGAGAAGGTCACGTTGCCACTCTCAGAAGCGAGTCCGAAGGCGCTCACGCTGTACTCCTTGGTAAGGCTCATGCCTACGTATCCCTCACCGAGGTCACCAGAAACAGGGTTGAATGATATCTCATTGCTTACTATTGCGTCAGCAGCGAGAGCCTCCAGCACAGCCTTACGCTTAGGATCGGTCTCTGAGGCTGCTTGGTTAATCAGTTGCTGTGCGAAAGCACGTGCTATAAGAGTTGCACCAAGAAGTTTTGGGTGTGTAGAGTCATCACTGCAGAAGAGATTCTCTGTACAATAGTTCAGTCCGTAGCTGACATAGAGGTTTGCTGTGGTCTCGGTGAGGTTGATGAACGGAACGTCATCATACTCATAAGCCACTGCCTTTGCCTGTGCCACATAGTCGTATGTATCGTCAGTGGCAGGCACACTGTTGTTCTGCGTATAGGTGTTGCCGTCACAGTATGTATAGGCGTCACCAAGGTCGTGCTGCCCCCTGCGAGTAATAGACTTTTCATCTGAGCTGAAATACTTACGGCATATAGGACCTACGACGATAGGTGTGACGCCCATAGCCTTTGCCTCGTCTATATACTTACGGATATAGGCTTTGTATGTGCCGCTGGCGGTAGTGCCACGGTAATCTACCGTTGCTGCCGTAGTGGCATCGCCTATATTAGTATAGTAGGTCTTGACGGTATCACCATCAGCACCACCGTTTTTCTCATCATTGTGAGCAAACTGGATAAGCAGATAGTCGCCCGACTGCATCTGGTCGCTTCCGCCAGTGACCATCGTTGGCCAATAGGCTGACTCCAGATAGAATGACTTACTTGACGCACCGGACTTACCACGGTTGTTGACCGTCACATTGTCGGTGTTGAAGAATTGCTGCAGCATCTGTGCCCATCCACGCTTGTCGGTAGAACCGTCTGTGGAATAGTTCGCCATGGTGGAGTCACCGATGGTGTGCAGCTTCTTCTTTGCTTCGGTAACTGACGGCATACTGATAAGCAATGCCGCAAGAAGCATTAAGAAATACTGAAAAAGTTTTTTAACCATAATATAAAGTTTTGATTTAAGTTTGTTTTTCTGATTGCAAAATTACTTTTATTTCAGATTTCAGATGGTTTAAGTTTCTTTCAAAAAAGTGGTAAAAATTTTTCCACCAATGGGGGATTTTCGTTTCAATCCCAGCCTTTACGCGACTTCTCAGCGCGTTTATTAAGGAAAAAAAATAAGGATTTAAAGGCTTAAAACCTTTAAATCCTTATTTTTCAATTACAAATATTGCGTTTATTCTCTGTTCTGTACTCTTGTACGGTATTCACTCGGCGACATTCCTTCTGCTGCCTTGAAGCATTTTGAGAAATACTTCGGATCAGAGAAACCGCATCCATAGGCAATCTCGTTGACACCACGCATGGTGGTTGCAAGCAGTTGCTTTGCACGCTTCATACGTGCCTCCCTAAGGAAGTCGGCTGGCGTAATACCCAGCAATTGCTTCATC
>Ga0247608_10002339_pt1 | contig 23967 bp, 53 predicted proteins | sample 176DNAGHGlowgp2_FD_193490 | JGI IMG/M metagenome (GOLD analysis project Ga0247608, IMG submission 193490) | Sheep rumen microbial communities from Palmerston North, Manawatu-Wanganui, New Zealand - 1766 DNA GHGlow gp2 | ecosystem: Host-associated > Mammals > Digestive system > Stomach > Rumen ... | reverse complement strand
ACACTTGCTAAAGCGTTTGATGCTGTACTGAATAATGAGATTTACGGAAAATTAATAGAATTGGGGTATTATTGGGAATCGTATTCTGGTAGTGAGTATTACTACGAGGATAACAATGGAAATTGGTATAATCCTACTGAACGTGATAACCGCATAGAGGAATTAGAACAGGAACGTGAAGAATTAGAAACTGAGATAGAAAATCTTGATGAATATTCTGATCGTTATGCTGAGATCGAAAAGGGCATTGAAGAAATTGATGCTGATATTGATGAGTTGCAAGAAGAACATTATCTTGATATTTTTCAGTATTACATTATTTCTGATTCTGGCGCAGAAATTCTGAGCGAATGGACGGATGAAATTGTACTGTATAATGAGGAATTAAATATTAATTTATGGTGTGTAACTCATTATGGTACGGCATGGGATTACGTCTTAACGGATATTGAATGTAATGCTGGTGAACGTGTTTTTGATTATGATGAGCAAGAGGTCGGATAATATGACTAATTCTGCAAATCTGAGTATTAAGCTGCAGAAAATGGGCTTGTAAGGATTATTGATGTACAGGAGGTGTAAATAATGACAATCAAGTATCATGATAATAAACATGGTGTTCAGTACGGAGAGGATCACAAGCTAACAAACAACTGGAACGCCGAAGCGGATTATAAGAACAACGAGTATATTGATGTGCATTTTAGAATTGAAACACCATCCTACTACAATTCACAATATGGTGTTGGATTCGCAAATGATACAGATAGTGCTAATTTCTTTTGTGAAATCACAAAGGTATTCAAGGCTTTAGGTTGGAATATTCGTGAAGAAAATGGGTTTGGTAGCTGCCCTAATGTAACGCAAGGAAAATCACACCTTTATTTGCATCCGCAGGATATAAGTGGAGAAATAAAGAAGAACGAAGTAAAAAGTATTGCCGAAACGTTACACACAAACAAATACTTTTCTCTGAATTGGGTGGATTTATATGATGATGTGTACGATATTACGGATAATGAATATATCAAATATCTGAATACAAAGAGAGATGAAATCAAGCGATTACTGTTAAAGAGTTGCAAGACAACAAGAACACACTTGTTTATGGATTGCGGTGTTGTTGCCTTTAATTTAGCGGATAAAGTAAGGTTGCACAGGATCAACGACAAGGACGGATATTACAACCAAAGAGCTTTTACCGCTAACTATATTAGCTCTGTAGCGGATGAATTGATTGAACAGGGATATTTAGTATTAGCAAAGAGAACAGATGTAAAGCTAATTCGGACAATTAACAAGACCGAACAGAAAAAGTTGAAGCTGTTTATTACTGAGGATATGGAGGTGATTTAATGCCTTATAAATCTCAGAGTATTAAACTATCAAAATCGCAAGATCGGAGAATTAAATTAACCGATGAGCAGCGAGAAGAAATCAAAAAAAGTATTCAACAGGCTTGTATTCTCAAAGAGCTTTAGCGAAGGAATACAATGTATCACGCAGATTGATTACTTTTGTTATTGATGATGAGAAGTATCAAAAGGCAAGAGAGCAATTCAAAGAGCGTAGAGATGATGGGAGATATAAACCTACTAAAGAAGAACGCTCTAAGGTTATGAGAGATCATAGGCATTACAAACAAAAGTTATATCTTAATGGAGAATTAAAAGAGGAAAGTGAGGATAACAATGGAAAATAAAATTTTACTCTTAGCTGGGTATTGGGAATACGACTTGTATATTGAGGATGAAGGAGAAAAAATCTTTATCTTTGCTATTAATGATCCGCATGAGCTTTGGTCTGATTGTAAGGATGATATTGATTGCTTAGATACTGCGAATGATTTGGTGATTGCTATGCTGGATGATTTAGCGGAAAACGGCAAAATGAGGGAGTATAATATTCTCTTACACAATAGGATAGATGTACGAAAACTTTTATTTGAAAGTATTAAACAGGTTGCTTTGGAGGTTGCATAACAATGACTGAATTAATTACAAGAGATATGGTTGCAAGCGGATATAAACATGGTTTGATTCGTTTGACAACAGATACGGAATTTTACAAGAACGAAATTGGTGTAGTATGTGCTATTGGTGACTATTGGTTTTATTTTGGTGGAGAAGAGGCAGAATCGTTATCAGTAGCGGAATATAAAAAGAATTTTTCGCAAGATACTATTGTTGATCAAATTTATGACACATTAAAGGATTTTTTAAAAGATTTAGATTGTTTTGGTGATGAGTATTTATATTATTATTGGTATTTAAAAGAACGTTTGGGAAAAACGTTTAAAATTTATGAAGATAATAAAAAATCAAGTAATTATTTTGAAGAACCTATTGGAGAAATGAGTATTGAATTGCTTGATAGGGGTATTCACGTTAAATGGAATGTTGGTGATGATTACGCCACAAAGAGATTGCTTTATGCAGAGGATTTATATAAACTTTTACAATTATATGATGATATTTGTAATAGCGAAGATCCGTATGCTTATAGGGTTGGAAAATTTGCTCAAAGGGTTTTACAAGAGAGTGGAGCGGATTATGATGTTGAGTTATATCCGATAAATATTTAATTAATAGGAGGTTTAATTATGGGTCAGCGATCACAAATTTATGTTAGATATAACGGAGAATTAATTATTGCTAGTTATTATCAATGGAATTATGACGAAAGAATGATTAGTAGGGCAAGATATGGGATTGAATATATTATTAACAATTATTTAAGTGATAATATTAATTTTGTTTTTCATAGTGAACATTATTTAAAACATTTAAGAAGATATTTTGATGTTAATTTTGATATGAAAGATATTGTTATAAGTAGTAATATTTTTGATGAATATAAAGAATATGGTTCAGGTGAAGATTTTTGTGATTTTTGTTATTACTCACAAGATAACAATGATGGAAAATTGTTTATTGATATTATACAAAATGAGCAAACAGGAGAATATACATTAAAATATGCTTTTTTAGATGAAGATTGTAATTTGGATAAAATAATGAATGCTATTGAATATATGGAATGGGATAGTGAAGATTGGGAAAAAAGTAAATATATTGATGATGATATGAAAAAGGCTTGTAAAGATAATATAGCGTATTTAACAAATGAAATTAGTTTACTAACAAAAGATGAATTAATTGATTTTCTTAATACAGGAATTTGATAGTGGGGTTAATAATGAAAAAATATTTAGTAACTGGTTATACAAATGATAATATGTGGAGATATGTTATAGTTGAGGCGATTCCTTCTTGTATTGTTCTAAAAGCTGCGGAAAAAGGAATTGTAGAGCCAACAGACATACAAGAGATAAAAAATGCATAGGCTGACAGAATACTCATTAACAAAGACGATATTAAAATAATCTGGTAATAGGAGGATTAACTAATGAAAAACATAAATGTGATTAATGATTTTTGTTACAATTCAAAAACTGGAAATATTATGGCTAACGATAAATACATTGTAAGATATGAAAAGTATTGTGGATCATATTATTTCTATATTAAATATCAGGGTAAGAAACATTACTTAACACAACAGGAATTAGTCAAACTTAGAAAATCAGCTATCTTTTTTATAGAACATTATGGTTGTGATTTTGGTGAAGCTGTTAATTCGCTTATTAAAAATGATTATTTGGAGGATTAACATGGATAACATTTACCGCAAAGACCGCACAAGTTGGCATTACATTGACTTGGAAGATTTTGAATATCAGATCAGGCAGGAGATGACAAGCAACTCCGTAAACTGTAGACGGAGGGCAAGACAGCGCAGAGCTGCGGAACATGATCGGAAAATTGCAAAGGCTAAATACTTTGCTATTCAAAAGCTGGTCGGGATGCTGATTGTTGTCGGAACTATTATGACCGCTATGCTGCTAAAGGGTACGGATATGTCATTTGCTTTTATTACTGTGCCTATTGGCTTGCTGATGGTGTTTAGCCGTGAGAAGTGTCTGGTTATTAGTCAAAGAAATAAACGTAATACAGACTAATTTTGAGTAAAAGAAAGTATATTTAGGAGGTTATTATAATGAAAAATATTAAAGATTATCAATTAAAGAAATGTATTTTTTATACTTTGGATGAGTATAAGAGATTAATTAAAAAAATTCTTGGAGAAGATGTTAATGTATATGTAGAAGATTTTACTGATTTGTATTATGAAAGCATAAACGATGAGAACGAGGGTATTTCCTTTGTCGAGATCAAAGCTGCACTGAATAAATACTTTGATGTAAATGTCACTTCAATTCATACAGATGGTTACGCAGAAATTGGAGTGTGGATTGTTTATAAAGATTGTATTTAATAACTTAATAATAAGAGGTGTTTATGAAAAAAGGAAATGATTTGGTAGATTGTTTAGAAATTGGGTTGGTTAATGCTAATACACAATTAAATTCTTTGGTTAATTACTTAGAGAAATATATTACATTTGATTTAAACACAAGCGAATTTGATAAGTTGTTATATAATTATGTATGTAATGCTCGGAATAATATTCACGATGCTATTAAAATTTATCAAACACAAAATGATAGTACAAATATATAATTAAGTATTAAAAGGCTAATTTTAAAAGGAGATTTAACGTGAACGATAATACAATAACAACTTTAGTAACATATATACACCAAAATACTAATACAACACATTCGATATTTACATATGGAACAAGTGTTTATATTAGAGTGCAAAAACACTCAAACGGAGAAATATATTATTCCATAGAAAGTAGATTTAAAACATTTAAAGAAGCACAAGCATTTAGAAAAGGATATATAGCAGCTCATACATTATTTCAATTTAACAATATTGATATAGTAGGATCTTGTGTGAAAACAGTATCGTTGGATGGCTATACAGTACAAGAGTTTAAATTTAAATAAAATACAAATACAATATAAAAGAATTATTTTGATTGGAGGATTATTTATGAAACACGTTTGTCCACATTGTGGGAATAATTTTATAAGCAAAGTAGAATATGATTTTTATGGTTGGCACACTTCTTGTCCAGTTTGTAATTGTAGTTTTGATGTTGATTATTCAAAAGTAAATTTTTCTTCTGATGTAGATCGCAACGAACTTGAAAAGGCAGTAGAAGATTTATCCTATTCAATAACAGTAAATGCAGGCTGGAGTATTGATACACATGGAGGTTATTATTCATTAGCAGAGAAAGAAAATTTAGAACTAATTATATGTGTAAATAAATATAAAAATAATGATGTTCCTAAAGGTGCATTTGCAGTTTATATTGAAATACAAGACAATGATATAGATGAAGTCGTTGATTCTTGGTGGGAAGAAACAAAAAGCTTAGATATAACGGAATTGCAAAATCTATTAACAGAATTATTATTATCAAAATGGTGGGAATAAAAAATATTGAAATTATTAAGAGTTAATTGTATTATTATTTTTGAAATAGTATAATATAGGAGCAAAGGGGTAAATTATAAGTGTATATAAAAATATATACAAAATCTTAGAAGAAAAAAACAAGTTGGAGTTGCTAAACTGGAAAAATATACAATAAAACAAAGTGATTTTATGGTTATTACATTAGAAATATCGGCAGAAAATTATGTCATACATTGAAGGCGTACTAAGAAGTGTTATAATAGAAAAAATTTTTCCAAAAACTGTTGACAAGGTAATAGTGGTTGTGCTATTATTACCTTGTCAAATAGAACGGCTATATGCTGAAATTGGTTAAAACAGAAAGTGAGGTGTAGATTATGTCATGGCTATTGGTAGTTTTATCATTAATATTTTTATGTAGTCAAGCTATTAAAGAGGCAAGAAAACCTACAATACCAATTAGTTATTGGAGAAACAAAGAATTAATGAGAGCTGACAAAATGAATCCATATATATCGCCTAAACAAGTAATGAAAAACTTGGAAGAAGGTAAGTATTACCTAAGCGATGAGGAATATGAAAAGTATAAGCAAGAAGGACACGATATTTAAAAAATAAAAGTGAGGGTGCGATATGGCTATAAATAATATAGAAACTAATTATTATAAAAAATCAAATGTTGCTCCAAGTATAACACCTTCTTTTACTGTTATTAAAGGTGGGGTAACAAAACACATTAAATATAATAAAGATGGCTCTGTTAAGAAAACTAAATGCAATAAACAAACTGGAATATCGTCCGAAGTATTTGCTTTTAAGACTAAAGACGAAATAAGATCAATGTATAATATTTTTGATAAGAATATTATTAAAGCAAAAAATAATGAAGATAAACAAATTGCTATTCGCAACAAATTATTGTTTGTACTTGGTATTCATTTAGGTATTCGTGCTTCTGATTTACGTACATTAAGATGGTCTTTCTTTTTAAATAATGATAGAAGTTTTAAAGAATATTATACTATTCAACCTAAGAAACAAAAAAAATATGGAAAATTTATTACTTTATATTTTAATGATACAGTAAAAAAAGCAATTACAACTTATTTATTAAAATATCCTTATAATAATATTGAAGAATTTTTGTTCAAATCAAGAAAAGGAAATGAAAGTATTAAAGAATCTACTATTTGGAACATTATTAATAAAACAGCTAAAGATGCTGGTATTAAACAAAATATCGGAAGTCATTCTATGCGTAAAACATTTGGTTATTGGATATGGCATAATGCAGAAGATAAAAATAAGGCGTTGGTTATTTTAATGAATATATTTGGACACAGTGATACAGCCACTACATCTAAATATATTGGAATTACCACAGATGAAATTTCAGAAACATTTGATAGTTTGGTTTTAGATTTTGGGTGTATATAAAAAATTTAAAAAATATTTTTAATTTCTGTTTGTTGAAACAGAAAATGAATTGTATAATAAAGTATAAGGTGACTAACATGACAACAACAAATAACAAGTATAAAGAATTTATTGCTTCAATTTCATCTATTAAATCACAGAGAGTATATAAATCTTATTCATCTCTTGGAGAATTTGATTATACTGATTGTGATATTAAGTTAGTAGAGAAAGCAATTCTTTGTACCAAACCAAAAGATATAAAGAGCATAACAACTGCTTGTAATATTTTGAGAAGATATGCGGAGTTTATTGGCAATACGCTTCTTGTTAAAATTGTGAATAGTATAGATCGTAAGGAATTATGGGAACGAATTAAACCCGATAATGCACGAAAATTTATTTCTAATAAACAATACAAAGAGATTTGTCACGACATTATAATGTGGGAAGAACATAATGCTCTGTATTATCAAACATTGTTCATGGCTATTTATGAAGGTATATACAATAAGGACATGTCTGTATTAAAAAACCTAAGAGCAAGAGATATAGAAGATAACGGAGTAATTCTTCATCCCGATAGTGAAGATGAATATTTTTTGGAAATTTCTAAAGACTTGCTTAATAATCTAAGAGAGTTATCTGAAATTACTAATTGGGAACAAACAGCAAGATATAGTAATATTCAACTTCCTTTGGTTGGAGATTTCCCTGATACTTGTTTCAAGACCGTTAGAAGAGCAGAAAAAAACGAGGCAAGGTTTTATTATTATCGTCTAAGAAAGATAGCAAATGATTATGTGGAGCGACCTTTAAGGGCTTATGAATTATTTATAAGTGGAATTACTTATAGAATTGCGGAAGAATTAAAAGATAACGGAATTACTCTACAAGAAGCGTTTAAAGCACATAGCCGAGATAAGACAATAAGAGCAATTTTCTCTAATGAGTTGTTTCGATGTCGCTATCTGAATCAGGTTAAGAATTTTAGGGAATTGATTGAGAGTTATTTAGATGTATTCTTAGAATGATAAATAAGAATGTGAAGATTTTTTGAAGTTCTTAAAAAAGGTATTGCAATTTTTATAGGGTTGTGATAAAATATTGAATTAGAACAAGTGTTCGATAAACGTAACGCTTGTAATTGTTGTTACAGATTTGAAATTTATATAGAGTAATATTAAAATGGTGTTGACAGTGTAATAAAATGGTAATATTATTATATTGTCAACGAAAAGAGGATGATTTAAGTTGGCAAGACCAGTGGAGAATAGCGAGAGAGTTAATACATTTGTTACATCAGAAGTTTTAGAGAAATTAAAGCAGATTGCTAAATCTAAAGGTATGTCCGTAAGTGGTCTGATACGAATGATTATCCTCGATTATATTAAAACAAAATAAAAACCCCATGATGTGGTAACTTTGGCGAGCTGCACATCACAGGGTCTATCGGACAAGGAAAAGTGTATTGTTTAGATACACTCCCCTATCTATGGAATATAATACTATAGAATAGCTCTCCTTGTCAAGCAAAGCATGTAAAAATCTAAGAATTTTCAAAACTTTTGGTTTACAGGGAGGTTATTTCTATGCAATATTTGAAAAATTTAATTACAGAAACCAAAAATAAAAGAGCAAAAGAATCTTTGTTAGTGATTCAACAATTTATTAATGGAGTAGAAGCAACTCAGGACTGTCGAGCGTTTGTAACTGCTATGTTACAAATGTGTGGTGCGAACAAAGATAGATATACTACTTATATAAGTGGTATCAGCATCGGAAGGATAGCAGACGAAGGATTTGAAAATTTTTTAAATAGTAATATTTCTTGTCCGATAGTCGTACCTTCTAATTATGAGGACGAGCCTCGGTTAATCATTAAAGATAAATACGATACTATCGTTGAGTTTAATTTGGTTGATATTCAAGTTAAAAAGGTTGAAATTAGCAAAGTCAGAGATAATCTTTTACATTATCTTTTCTATTTACATAGCCAGTATGTCAATCTTGATTATAGAATTGATATGACAGTTGTTGATGTGGAATGAAAATTGCAAATAATCTTTAGTCTAACGTGACTATTGACTTAGTTTATAAACAGTATAGTGCTTTTGACACATCACGTCAAAATTTCTATAAACAAATTAATCAGAATAATTTGTTTAACGCAAGAATGAAATAAAAAGTAGGTGTAAAATATGAATTGTTTCGATTATTAACATATCTTTAAAGAAACAACAGATACGCTCTTAGGGCTATGTAATTTTAATAATGCGAACAACATAGAAGTTATGTGTCCTAAGAGTATGAAATCTGTTGTGGTTGTACGAATGTAAAAATAGACACTGTATCTACAAAAATTTAATTATATAGTTTTTTCATTTTTACAAAGTTAATACGGCTATATACCAAAACAAAAAGTTAAATAAGGAGAATATTATGGAAAAAATTGTAAATAAGTTCAAAAACTCATTGGTTAATAATTCTGGTTGCCCTGTAACATTCCCTCTTGATACTGATAATCCTGAAAGCATGAAATTTATCGAGTATCTAAGCAAAAATAGAAATATCTTAGAACATAACGGAAAAATTACTTTTGTACCATTTGGAAAAAATGTAGATCAATTTATATGTGGTGTTGTGCCCATATGGAAACAATATGTTTCTCGCAAAGATTTTGAAGGTTATTATAAATTTAGTGAAATGATGAGGGAATTATATTGCAACGAGAAAGATAATAATGATAAACTTATTCCAATTTACGCTGAAATTAATCACAAAAAATTTATCATAACTTGGCAATGTCAAAATAACGTAGATGTTTTTCATTATCGTGAAGCTTCATTTTCGGAGCGTGGACTTTTAGACGTTCTTTGGAATACTTTCGGTGGTATTACAAAGAAAGATAATGATAGTGAAATTAAACAACTCAATCCAAAAATTGAAGTTTCGTTTAAAGTAAAAATTACTAAAAATTATGGATATAATTTTGGAATTGCACGAAAAATTTATGAACACGCTTACAACTTAGGATATATGATAGGCGGTAATATTAATTTAGACATTGGGTGAAAGGGTATGAAATGATTAAGATAGTAGAAAATAAAAAGTTGTTAAAATCAAATGCACAAATTATTGTTCAACTTGTTAATGACGATGGAGATTTAAACAATAACACTCCTTCTGAAATTAACTACGAGTATTGCCATGTAAATAAAGAATATATAAAATTTATTAATTATTGTCAAACTAATAGACTTGAATCTTTAGGGAAAGTTCAATATATTCCCGAAGCGGTCTGGGTTTTAGGGTTGGTTGACACCTTAAAAAACGATTATGTAAATATATATGATAAAGGTTTTAAATATATAGCTTGTGCATTTTGTAAAACAAAAATAGGTAAAAATTATAAAATTAATTACGATACTTTAAAAGAGTGTTTGCGTGATGTGTTTAATAAGGCACAATCTATTAGTGCCGATGTTGCTATTATTTATTCTGACATTATGAAAAATATAGTTAGCGAAATATTTAATGATAATACTGTTAATGTTTATTTATATAAGGAGGACTAAAATGAGTATAACTACTGATACAAGATTCGACAGCATGAAAAAATTAGACAAAACAAGAATGTACGGATTGATTATTTCAGTTTTAAAATCTGCAAAAAATGATGGCTTAACCGCCAGAGAGTGTGCAATAAAACTTTATAATGATGGAAAGATATTTGATAATAGCAGACAAGCCACCGCTCCAAGATTAACTGAATTAGAAAACAAAGGCATAGTTAAGTTAATCGGTAAACGATATGATAATTTAACTGATCGTATGGTGGGCGTTTATACTTTGGTTTCACAGGTGGATTAAATGCAAAAATTAACACAAATACAAAAACAATTAGTAGAAAAAAATCATAATCTAATTTATGGTTTTGCTCATAAATACAAATTAAAAGTTGATGAATATTATGATATTCTTGCACTTGCTTTATGTCAAGCTGCTATGCAATATTGTAAAGATAAAAGTCAATTTCCAACTTTTGCTTATATTTGTATGACTAATGCTATTAGAAATTATATCAAATCTGAGAATAAAAATGTGATTCCCTTAATTTACTTGGATGCTGATTATACAGATAGTACTAGTGATGATGAAAACTTATTAAATGTTATAACAAATAACAATCTACAACTTGATATAGAAGTAGAGGGTAAGCAGATAAGTCAAATTCTTTTTTCTATGCTTAGTGACAAAGAAAAACAGATAGTGATTGATAGGGTAAATGGTTTATCAGAACAACAGATTGCTATTAAAATGGGATGTACTCATCAAAATATTCATGATTGGATAAAAAGAATAAGAGCAAAATGGAATATTTTTTACTCCAAAGATACTACCGCTATACGCTAATTTTAAAATTATTATTTTAAGAGGTATATGAATGACAGATAATAAACACCTTCTATCAGGAATAGGGGGGGGTATAAACGTACTAAGCTTATTCGATGGGATTTCATGCGGAATGATTGCTTTAGAAAGAGCTGGGATACCAGTTAAGAGATATGTTGCTTATGAAATTGATCCGTATGCACTACAAGTGAGTAAACACAATTATCCACAGATTGAACAATGTGGTGATGTATTTGAAGCGGATTTTAAACCATATCAAGGGTTTGATTTATTGATTGGTGGTAGTCCTTGTACATATTGGAGTGTTGCAAAAGGTAGCGACAACAGAGAAACACAGGCAAACGGATTAGGTTGGGATTTATTTAGCCAGTATATAAAAGCGTTAAAGGAAAGCAACTGTCCTTATTTCTTATACGAGAACAATGCTTCAATGAGTGATGAAATCAAAGAGTGTATCAGTTGTGAATTGGGTTGTAAACCTATCGAGATCGACAGCGCAGACTTTTCAGCACAAAAGAGAAAAAGATATTACTGGACAAATATACCTGTTAAAGCGTGGATTCCGAGCAACATTACATTTGCTGATATTATGGATGCTGAGTATGAACTATCACGAAGTATTGCTCAGTATAAAGACACTTACAAATGGTCGAAAGATGGTATGTGTCTAAGATGGGATACAAGTGGTAAGGGGTACTACTCTCAGCAGAACAGAGCGAAAGTAGTTGATCAAAAATGGAATACAGTATGTGCTAATCGAGCCGAGTGTAAAGGTAATGTATGGCTTGGTAACGATATGATAAGAGCCGTTACTATGTCTGAGTTAGAAAAATTACAAACGCTGCCTGTTGGGTACACGGCTTGTTTAAAGAATAAAGAGCAGCGAGGAAAGTGCATAGGCAACGGTTGGACGGTGGATGTTATAGCACATATTTTGAAAGGATTATTAAACACATTTTAAAAGTGATATTTTATGAGATATAAAAAATAAAAGAGGTAATTAATGAAAGTTTTAGAATTGTTTGCTGGTACAAGGTCTATTGGCAAAGCATTTGAAAAAAGAGGACATCAGGTATTTAGTGTTGAATGGGATAAAAATTTTGAAAACATTGATTTATATAAAGATATTGCTGAACTCACAGCACAAGAAATCCTTGATAAGTTTGGTCATCCTGATGTTATTTGGATGAGTCCTGATTGTACCACATTTTCAATCGCAGCCATTAGTCATCATAGAAGAAAGAATATAGTTACAGGAAATCTCGATCCCATAAGTCCTTATGCTAAGTTCTGTGATAAAGTAGACCAACATTGTTTAGAACTTATCAAACAACTCAACCCTCGATTTTGGTTCATAGAAAATCCGAGGGGTGGGTTAAGGAAGATGTCATTTATGAAAAACCTTCCTCGTTACACAGTAACATATTGTCAGTATGGTGATACTCGAATGAAGCCTACTGATATTTGGACTAATCATCCTAATCCTAAGTTCAAACCCTGTTGTCACAATGGAGATAGTTGTCATACCGCTGCTCCACGAGGTAGCAAAACAGGAACGCAAGGATTAAAAGGTAGTGTTGAAAGATCAAAGATTCCTGAACAGTTGTGTGAGCATATAGTTGATATATGCGAAGAAAATAATAGATAAAATAAGTCTTTTAAGAAGGATGTGTCCGATAATAATGAATAGATTGTTTTATTGTCCACAATGTAAAGAAGAAGGCGTAAACCTATTTACAGAAAAAGAATGGCGTAATATGAGGACTGTTTCTCATCCGCGAGACGGTTGGGGTAGACCAGTAACTTTTTATAAATGTCCTAAGTGTGGAAATGTACTTGCTGGCTCTATGGATATAAACGGATGGGAAGAAAAATGTTGTGAATATGTTAAGAGTGTAATTAAAGGATATAACGAAAATGGTACATATTATCATGAGAAATTGCATGAGTATTGTTCTAAAGTTATGAATGAACAAATTAAAAGATAATCAAGAGGTGAAATATGGCAAGTAAAGATAATGTATTGATCAATACAGATAAACGAATTTTTTATCTTTCTGACGATATTGATAACAGCACTATTGCTCAATTAAATTTCAATATCCTATATATCTTAGATGAAGATGCACGAAATGAAAAAGAGAAGTGTAATTACGAGAGAAAGCCAATTCGTATTTATATTAATTCTGATGGCGGCAATGTGTATGATATGTGGTCTTTGATTGATATTATGCTTAATTCAAAGACACCTATTTACACATATTGTACTGGATATGCTTTAAGCGCAGCTTTTAATATATTCTTAGCAGGAACGAAACGATTTGTAAGTGAACACGCAACTCTAATGTATCATCAGATCAGTTGTTGGAGAAGCGGTAAGTATCAAGACATTGTAGAAGATCGTACTGAAATAGATTTAATTCAAAATAATATTGAAAATTATATCAAAAGTCGTTGTAAGATTACATCTAAAATGTTGAGCGAGAACAGGCTTCATAAAAAGAACTGGTATATTCATGCTTATGAAGCAACGGAGTTAGATGTAGCAACAGATATTATTAGTAATTAAAAGATAAATTTCAAGAGGTGAAAAATATGGCTAATAAAATAGGAAAGGCACTTGGAAAGATTGTTGGTACGCTTTCAAAATGGACTACGATTGTTTTTATTACATTAAGAGCGTGTGATGTTATTGATTGGGAGTGGTATTGGGTTTTATCTCCAAGTGTCATTTCTCTTATCATTGGTATCTTAGGTTTGGCTTTTGTAGGAGCTGCGGTTTCAAAAGAATAAGAATTGAAAATAAAATTAAGAGGTATTTTAAATGGCAAAATACGTTAACGCAAGTGAATTGTTGCATATTTTTAAAAAATCAAAATGGAACGATGATAAAGACAAAGAATTAGCGATGGATATTGTAATGGAAATTGAAACTCGTAAAGATATGTGGATTGTTCCTGATAGGATTAAAGTTGGCGATAGTGTAAAAGTTTGTGATGAATATTTTAAAGGAGCTTCGGATGTTGATGAGAACAAAATATATACTGTTGAAGCACTGGATAAGTCTGGTCTTGAAATGGGTGACACGGATTATTTGATTAAGTTGACTGGTGTAGACGGATATTGGTTCTCAGAACACTTTATGAAAATCTGATTTCAAGAGGTGGATAATGAGTTGTAGTACATTATATGGGATTACTTCGAATTTATATGGAGTTGAAATATCTAACTATCAAAACTCTTGGGCTTTCAGTCCTGCAATTTGGGGTTTCCTTGCACAAAAATATCACACACAAGATGTAATAGGGTTTCATGGACATGAAGGTTGGAAAGAAATAAACACTATTATGAACAAAGGCGAAAACTTTATAGAACAAATTTGTTGGGAACTTTCAAATCAACAGGTGTTTTGTGTGAAAGATAAAGATTTTGTTGCAGATTGCATTGATAAATTTATTGATGTTGCTCGATTGCTAAACGATTATGATGTTGAAAGATTTAATACTATTGCTAATGACATCAGAAAGTTAAATATATCTGAATATAAATTCTTTGTCTTTAAAAACACATCGGTAGATGATGCTGTTGAAAATTGGTTTTATAAATATGATGAAGACGAAGAGGATTATTGCGATTGTTGTTTGTCGGATAGTAATTATTTTGAAAATGAGTTAGTGGTAATAGATCAGACTAATAAGTGTGTTGTTGAATTTGTTTCTCCTGACGAGTTTAAGAGTAAACATATACAGTATGAATAAGACGATAATCTAATTTTATGGGGGTGAGAATATGGATGAAATAAATAAAGTTCTAAAACCATTCCTTAATTATGATTTTGTCATAACAGACAAGTCATCAGATGATATTTATGTAAGTAGCAATCATCTATCAGATAAGAGTAATTATTATCTTACTCATATAGATGAATTTGCTGAAAATGTATTGGGAATTAAATTAACCCATTGGCAAAAGAGGTTGTTAGCAAAACTAAATCGCCAACACGAACAACCAATGATATATTACTCCAAAACGGATAGTCAACAATATATCAGATATGCTTGGATATATAGCAAATGTATTCTTGAAAAAGAAACACATTTTACTATTGTTTCTAATAGTCCAAACGAAAGTAAGAGATTGTTTAATTTTATTAAGCAACTATCTGAAAAATCAAAAGAAGAAGTATCGGTAGCAATATCTACTCCTGATACATTTATTAAGTTTAAAAACGGCTCTACGATAAGGATTATAAAACCAAGCAAAGAACTGAAACGAGGTGGATTGAATGGTTGAGAAAGTTCCAAGAAAAGAATCTAATGTATCTGAGATTAGTTATAGGTTGAATACTTTTCTTGACATCACCGAAGAAGATATACAAAGGACAATTAAATATATCAAGAGCGATGAAAATCAAGATAGAGATTTACAAAAGTATAAAGATTTGTCGGATGAAGAGTTGGCAAAAATTATTGTAGATCGTATTGAAAATGAAGTGTATGAAACATTACGGAAGTTAAGTATTGGGGAGATTGCAGATTAAAAAAAGAATTTTAAAAAGGAGAGTTAACTATGGAAGAACGAAATATGAATACAACATTTATATTGGTAAAGAAAAAATAGCAACTATATGCCATCTAGATATAGTATATACTTTTCTTTCTGCATTATCTGATAGATGGTGTTGTGAAACATATTTAGATATAACGATTAAACGTAGAATTATTGAAGAAACACAAGCAGGTGAGTAGTTAATAAAAATAAAATTTTATGAGGTGTTTTATGAAATCAATAATAAAAAAGATAAAAAAGAACAAAGAAATATTTTTTACGGGTAAACGAATAGACAACGGAGAAGAAATTAAAGGTAGATCTATAATTACATTAATAGATAAAGGAAAAGAAAAGAGGTTTATGTTAAAAACAGGGGATGCGGTGCAAACACCTTTTTATGATGATTATGGAAATTGTTTTCAAATTACAGGTAAGTTTTATTTGGTTGATTCCTCAACAATAAATATTATTAAATCATAAAAAGTAATAAATAATAAGGAGATATAAAAATGCTTGATAATAAAAATAGCAAACAAAATACAAATAAGATTCCTTTAATAAGCGATAAATCACTTGCTTTAGCTGTTAAAATTCAAAAAAAATTCAATAACGATGAAAATGTATATGATTTCGTTAATGAATTTATTGATAATCTGAACGTAGATTGCGATGGATATTTTGAACCTAACCCATTTTTGGAAAATTATTTGTATGAACAACAAAAAAAGTCTTGTAGTTGTGAAACACGTGGAAAAACGGATTGGATAGATATTTTTAATGTTTGTTTTGATGAATCAAAGTTACTTGATGAAATTAATAGACGTATATCTTTTAGCAATCGTCCGTATTTGATTATGAGCAAAAATACACTTTTGGCTTTTGAAGAATTGGCTACAAATAGTGTTTATATTGAACATGATTGCGAAAACGGTGTTATTTGCGCTGATTATATTGATGATAAAACAACTTATAAAATTGTAATTGATAACGATCTTGCCTTTGGTGTTGTTAAAGTTAGATAAGGAGTAAATATGAATGTAATTGGCAAAATGTTAGATGAACTGTATAGGATTTTTAATATTGTAAATCAAGAAAAGTTTGAAAGTCTTCTCCCTATGCCTGTTATAACTATTCAAAAAACTAAAGGCAATAATTTTGGACATTTTACCTTAAATCGTATATGGAGAGATAAAAATAATATCGTTGATGACAATGTAGAAGTCGATGATAATGACACCGATGCTCAATATGAAATTAATATTAATCCTACATATTTTTATGAGCGAGATGTAATAAATATTGTTGAAACTTTAATCCATGAAATGTGTCACTATTGGAACAAGATTAAAGATATTGATGATGGTAATCATAATAAGAAATTCAAGGTTATTGCAGAAAAGGTAGGACTTGAATGTGAGCGTGGTAAGAATGTGGGTTATGGTTATACTTCTCTTTCTCCTGCATTAAAGTCTTGGGTAGAGAGTGTATGCAAGCCTGATAAGGAGATTTTCAAATATTACTCAGCAAAGAAAACAAAACCTATTGACATAAAAGAAAAGAGAATCTTTAAGTATACTTGCCCTGTTTGTGGCTTGGTAGCTAAAGGTAAACGTGATATTGAAATTAAATGCGTTAAATGTGATGAGTTGATGGAAATAGAGGATGAAGATTAATGATATATAAAAATAAAAAACAATGTTGGAAATGTAAATATGGTTGGTCGATAAATGGCAATCATGACGGTAAACCTGATAATATTATGTGTCTATATTTTCATGATACAAACAAGCATAGAGACAATGATGAGAATAATTGTAGAAGCTATGTAAAATCAATAAAAAAAGTTCAAGGAATTACAGAATAAAGGGTAGTGATTTTTATGAGAACATCTCAAAAACAATCTTTCACTAATAAATTATCAACTTGTAAACAACAAAAAGAAATCTACTTAGATAATGCAGCTACTACAAAGCCTTGTAAAGAAGCACTTTTTGAAGCCAATAAATTTGCTCAAATATTTTGGCACAATCCTTCGTCTCTTTACAATAAGTCAAAAGATATTAAAGATTATATAGAACAAGCAAGATCAAAAATTGGTTATTATATTGGCGCAAAAAGTAATGAAGTTTATTTTACTTCTGGAGGTTCGGAATCTAACGCATGGGCTATTCAAGGCTTTATTCACAATAGTATATTAAGAGGTAGGAAGCCTATAGTTATTACTTCTATTATTGAACACAAATCAATTTTGGAATGTATATGCAATCTTTGTGTTGAAACTCATTTTATTGGTGTTAATAGTATTGGTAAAGTTGATTTATTACAAATGAAAGTATTACTAGAACGTATAAAAAGAGATAATCCTAATAGCGATATATTAGTGTCTATTCAACACGCCAATAACGAAGTTGGTATTATGCAACCTATTAAAAGAATTGCTGAAATTGTTCATAGCTATGGAGCTGTTTTACATACGGATAGCACACAAGTCGTTGGACATCTCCCTGTTGATGTAAAAGATATTGATGTGGATTTGTTGTCTGCTTCAGCTCATAAGTTTTATGGACTTAAAGGTTGTGGATTTCTATACATTAAAAATAGTATAAAAATAGAGCCACTTATCTATGGAAGTCAGAACAATAATATGCGTGGTGGCACAGAGAATGTTATTGGTATTGTTGCTATGGAAAAGGCGTTGAGTGTGTGTGATGTATCGCCTAATATGATTGATGCTAAATTTGATATGCGTGATAAAATTATGGCTATTTTAAAAAAACTGCCTTATAATATTGAGTTTAATAATTATGTAGGATATAAAGATACGTTACCTACGATAATTAGTATGACAATAAGAGAAAATATTACAGCCGAAGCATTAGTTTATATGTTAAATACAGCCAATATCTATATTTCTGCTGGGGCTGCTTGTAATGCTCATAGTAATGTTCCTTCACACGTTTTAAGAGCTATAGGATTAACCGAAGAAGATAGTATTAGAACAGTTCGTATTAGTTTTGATAAGCATACAACAGATAAAGATATTGAAATATTTGTTGATGAATTAGATAAAGCAATTAGAGTGTTGAAAGTGTAGGTGAAATATGAATATTGAAAAAGCAATTCGATATTTAGAGATGATAAAGCGTGAATATAATGATGACGAAATTGAACAAGCTGTCGATATCGCTATTGAGGCTATACAAAATAAAGACGATAGCCTTAAAAGAATAATGAATGATATTAAAGAAATTTATGATAAAGAAAGCAAAGAAATTAATAGATTGCCAGAAAATTTAAATTATTATTTATGGGTTAGAAGAGGGCTTATTCTTGCTAAACAAATTATACAGAAAGAAATGGATAAATACAGACAAGAATAAAAACACTTATATAAAAAATAAAAAAGGTGGTAGTCAAGGATGTACCAGATTCAAGATAAGAACAACAGGTACTTAAAGATTTCGATAGATAACAAGATTTCATTTACTAATAACGAAAGTCTTGCTGATGTATTTCCGAGTGAACGTGAAGCAACTGACTTTATTAGAAAAGCGTTTAAGAAGAAGACAAGAAAGAACTATAAGGCTGTTCGTTGTGACAATGATTTTGTTTCTGATCTGCAATCATATCAATCGTCAGAAAATGAGAAAATTGCCGATAGATATATTAAGAGTATCGAAGGTTTTGAAAAAGTAATCAGTACATATCTTGATCCTGAAATTGAAAGATATACTCAGGAGTTACAGAAGTTCGATGGTATGATACTTGACATTCGCCATTGGCTTAGAGATGAGAACACTAAGTTAAACGCTTCTCAAGGTTATCAAGTTATGAAGAAGTTGCAGGACATAGAACGTGAGAGAGTTGTGTGTAAAAAACAGTTGCAGAGAGTAGCAATTCTGCGTGGCTGTGTCCGTAAGGCTTGTACGAAATCTGAAACTTTTGAGTATGACGATTATAAAAATAGACAAATAGAGGACGTAAAAGTGTTTTTGTTTGGTAATTAAAATTTGGCTTTATGAGGTGATATTGTGGTAAAAGAATTTACAAAGTCTAATCTTGAAAATCGTATGGTTGTTGAGTTGCGAAATGGTAGTAGATGTTTAGTTGTAGATAATAGATTGTTGGGGAAATCAGGATATCTATTTCTTACTGAAGAATATGAGGGTGTTGGAGAATACAATGAAGATTTAAAATTTCCCTCTGATTCAAAATGGGATATCATTAAAGTTTATCAAAAAGTAAATCAAAGATCTTTTGATAATGATCCTGAATGTTTAATTTTGCTTTGGGAGCGGCAAGAAATTAAAGAAATCACAATGACGGAGATTGAAGAAAAGTTTGGTTGTAAGGTGAAGATTGTAAATGATTAGTGAAATAAAAGAAATCACAGACGAGAATGGATTACCTAAATTAGAATACACTTTTTCGATAGATTTAACGCCAGAAGAAATAAAAAGAGCTATGGATTTTATTCGCAACGAAGAAAATACGGACAAAGAATTGTTACAGTATAAACATCTTTCTGATGAAGCACTTGCAACTATAATTGTAGATAAGTGGCAATCAGAAATATATGCTACGTTTAATAGGTTGTGGGGTAAAACAAATAATTAAAACTTCGATTTTAAGAGGTGTTTATGAATAAGTCTAAATGGTATCACGGTGTTTCAATTGCTGAAGAATACGATGATTTTCTTATTGAATTAACTGATGATGAGTATGAAGCTGTTAAAAAATTTATAATTGTAAGTCACAGTTGCAACGATTCGTATTGTGGCTGGGTTAGTATTGCTGATAAAGGTTTTGACAATCGGGAAGATGCAAAGTCTTATAGAGAATGGATTGAATAAGAGGTGCATTGTTATGGATAATTTAAAACAAATATTATTCGAAGCAAGATATAAATATGAAAATAAACTGTCTGAGGAAGTTAAGATCACTGGTTGCGGATGGTCAACCCTTAGAGATTATTTGGGCGGTGCTTATAATGCTTTAGAAGAAGTAATTAAGTCAAGTAATTTATCTGATGAATACAATACATGGTTATCACAAAAAAATAAAGAAAAAACTCATGCAGAGAAGTAGGAGCAATCTCAATGTATCCATATCACAATACAATCAAACACAGAATCAAGAATGGTGAGCTGGTTGGTTATAAATTCGTGACCAACTACAAGAACATTGGTGAGTGTTTGTTATTATTGTTTAATACCTATCCGTTTGAACGTCCGATCAGACCGTATAGGTATGGTGAATATATAGAGATACTTGATGAGTTTGATAAAAGAGAAATGTGAGGTATGATTTGTGATAGTTAAAGATTTTGTTGATAAGATTAAGCAGGAATTAAATCAGCAAGCAACATTGAATTTTATATTAATCCATGATGATGGTTCATGGGAACTTGTAGATTTATTAGATGTATCTATGAATCAAGATGTTATCGAACGGGATAACAATAAAGCTGCATTAGTATTTCATACTCGGAAAGACAATATAAAGAATTTTAACACATGAATATAACTTATGAGGCAATCAATATGGATAACAATAAAGACTTAAAAACAGCCATTGAAAAAGAGTTAGAGATGTGTGCCAAGTATCCGTACTATAAGTGTACTTTGTATTATCAAAATGATATTGAACACCAAAAGATAAAAACTATCGAGAGCATTATAAAACAGATTGTACAAGAAAGGTATGGTTGCATCGTCTATCATCTTAGATTAAACGCAAGGATTTATTATAATGTCGATTTTAGAAACCATAGTCGTTTTTATGCAACACCTATATATGAAGGCACAAGAGGTTTACAAAATCATCATAGTTTAGTTGATGTTGAAATATCACAGGATATATCTCGTAATATTATTCATCATAGTCTTATAGGTGCAAATATGTATGACGATGTATTTGGAGACAGAGGGAGGATGATTGAAGATCAAGATAAGAATCATTTTGGCAAGGTTACTGATGTTAATATAAATATTAGTACATAAATAACGAGCTTTGAAATAGTATTTTCAAACACGGTGTAATACAAATCATTTTATTTAGATTTACTTTTTAATCAAAGATGATATGTAATTAGTCTTTGCTTGATGACACTTCTGTAGAGTAGGGTTGGATATGGAGTTAAGTTTGAGTTGATTGTAGACAAGCAATAATTTAAGCTCGTCTTGGGTTAGTTCTTTATAATAATTGGGAATGTTAAAGGGTAATTTCTCTTTTGTAATTCTTACTGTTGGATTGTTGCAACTGTTTGTGATGATAGTTAATCTTACTGTTTTAATTAAACAACATAGGTAGCAGAAAAGAGGTTAATAATATGATGAATTATTTAATTACAATTAATGATATATATGATTCAATTTATTATGTACAAGCTGAGACCGATAAAAAGGCAATTATTAAACTTGCTGATTATTTTGATGTGACCATTAAGTTTATAGATAACATCATAGATAATATGAGCGTTGAAGATATTGTAAATTTATTTGCTCATTATAATCTTGATATTGATATTATTTTAAAAGTTGATGATTATGGTGTGTTATATGGTTCAATTAGTGAAAATAATATGATAACCGTAATTAATTGAGGTGTGTTATGGATATAGCAGATGAAATTCGTGAAGGGTTAAAAGATATAATTATAGAACTTCATCAAGAACAGATTGAAGATTTAGAAGAAACGCTTAAAGCCGATATTGATTATGACGAACACGTTGGTAAAGCAATGGGTTTAGGTAGTGCAATTTATAAATTAAAACATTTTGTTAAAAAAATTGAACGAAGGAATACAGAAGTAAGTAAAATTGAGGCAACTAATTATGATTAAAATTAAATTCGCAGCTATTAAGTTTTATAATCTTGACACTAATTGTTGGCAAATTATAACTGCTAAGAATCATGCGCTATGCGTTACCAAGATGTATGAGAAAAATATTAAATACGATAAATCGACATACAAACAAGGGTTTGTTACTTCTCAAGGTAACACACATTTTGTTAGCCGAACTACCGCTGGTTACATAGCTTGGAAAGCAGGACAAATTAAAGAGATACCCCAAAATCCCAAAATGTGGTACTTGTATTCTCAGAATGTAGATTGGAGCGTGTAAAATGAATAAAATATTACGATATTTTGATGATTTAGGAAGAATATACATACCCAAAGAAATACGTCAAAAATTAAATATAGATATTAATAAAGATGAACAATTTGAGGTGTTTGTGAATGATAATGCTGAAATTGTTATAAGACGACCAAGAGAATTGGTGGAGGGGAAAGATGAATAAATACATAGACGTAGAAAAAATTATAATACCTAAAGAATTTTTTGAGGGATCAAATGTTCCTATGCTGTTGGATTGGATCAATCATCAGCCAGTCGCAGACGTAAGGGAGAATGTTAAGGGAGAATGGATAGCAGTAGAAAATGCTTGTTTTGATACATCCTATAAATGTTCAATTTGTGGGGAAGAATTTTTTCTTGAAGTTGGCACTCCAAAAGAAAACGAATATAATTTTTGCCCTAACTGTGGCGCAGACATGAGAGGTGAAAACTAATGGAAGAATTGAAAGCGTGTCCGTTTTGTGGAGGGGAAGCTTTGGTAATTAATGTTACACCATATAATGGTTGCAATTACACAGGAGTATGTCAAAACCTTGAATGTGGAGCGAATATAGGCATATATTCAGATACACGAGAAGAAGCGATAAAAGCTTGGAACAAAAGAGCAGGAGGCAAAACAGAATGAGCGTTTTAATAAAAGGCATGGAGATGCCGAAGTGTTGCGGCATGTGCAATGCTTTCTTTGAAAAAGGCGACGGATTTAGTTGTACTATTACTGATACTGAAGTTGAGCGGCTTTGGTATAAACGGAATAAAGATTGTCCCCTCGTAGAAATACCCTCAAAGCATGGGGATTTGATTGATAGGGATGAATTAAAGGCAAAAATTGAAAAATTAAAAATGAAATCAGAAAACGGCTATATTAATGTTGGTCTTACTATGGCTCTTGGTCTTTTGCAAAAAAGTGCCCCAACAATCATAGAAGCGGAGGGATGAAAATGTTCAACGAAAATCATTTTAACAACTTATTTGTACAACAAGGTTGGCAATGCCCTATATGTAAGCGCGTGTATTCGCCAAGTCAGCCAATGTGTCCTTATTGTGGAA
>Ga0247608_10002338_pt1 | contig 23978 bp, 8 predicted proteins | sample 176DNAGHGlowgp2_FD_193490 | JGI IMG/M metagenome (GOLD analysis project Ga0247608, IMG submission 193490) | Sheep rumen microbial communities from Palmerston North, Manawatu-Wanganui, New Zealand - 1766 DNA GHGlow gp2 | ecosystem: Host-associated > Mammals > Digestive system > Stomach > Rumen ... | reverse complement strand
CGGCTGGGCCGAGGGCGCGCCGACGATGCGCTGGCTGCTCGACTTCCTCCTCGTGCGCGGCATCAACCGCTTCGTCCCCCACGCCTTCTCGCCGTCGTTCCCCGACCCGGACTGCCCGCCGCACTTCGGCGCCGAGGGGCGCGACCCCCAGCTCGACGGCTTCGGCGCGCTGATGCGCTACGCGAACAAGGCCGCGCACCTGCTCGAGGGCGGCCGCCGCGTCGTCTCCGCCGCGATCCTCTACCACGCCGAGGCCGAATGGATGGCCGGCGTCGGGCGCGCGATGCTCGACGAGGTCCCCGCCCGCGCGCTCTCCGACGCGAACCTGGACTTCTCCATCGTCTGCGCGGACGCGCTCCTCGACCCCGCCACGGCGCTGCGCGACGGCCGGCTCGCGGTCGGGGACGAGACGATCCCCGCGCTCGTCGTCCCCGCCGCGCCGTTCCTCCCGCCGCGCCTCGTCGCGCGCCTGCGCGAGCTCGCCGCCGCGGGTTTCCCGGTCCTCTTCGTCGATTCCGTCGCCGCGGACTGCGCGGACTTCGGCCGCGCAGTCCCGCTCGACAGGCTCGCCGACGCCGTCCGCGCCGCCGCGGGCGGCGCGGACGTGGCGGTCGAGGGTGCCTTCCCGCACCTGCGCGCGCTGCACGTCGAGCGCGACGGCGCCGACGCCTACCTCTTCTTCAACGAGTCGCCGGATGTCCGCGCCGCGACCCGCGTCCGGCTCCGCGCGCGCGGCGACTTCGCGCGGCTGCGGCTCCTCGAGGACGTCGCCGAATCCGGCACGGCTCCGGACGGCGCGATCGACCTCGACCTCCTGACGGGCCAGTCCGAGATCGTCGTCTTCGGCGGCCGCGCCGGGCTGCCCGCCCCGCGGCCCGTCGTCGAGACGCGACCGCTGCGCCCTCGCTTCGCGGTCTCCGTCGCCGACTGCGAGGACCTCGCCTCGTTCCGGCCGCTGTGCGAGACGGACGAGCTCTTCGACCTCGCCGCTCCCGACCGCATCCCGGACTTCGCGGGCAAGGCGCGCTACGCGTTCTCCGTCGACTTCTCCGAGGCGGACCTCGCGCGCGACTGGACGCTCGACCTCGGACGCGTCGGGCAGACCGCGCGCCTCTTCGTCAACGGCGACGACGCCGGCATCCGCATCGCCGCGCCCTACCGCTTCGCCCTGCGCGGGCTCGTCGCGGGCCGCAACGACTTTGTCGTCGAGACCGCCGCGACCCTCGCCCGCCGCGTCAAGGACGACCTCTCCTTCTACCTGCCGATCCCGCCCGAAGGACTCCTCGGACCCCTTGCGCTTTACGGTTCGCCTGTCGCGGGCGGCGCGGGGCGGTAGAGCCCGCGGTCGCTTCGATCCGGAGCCGCGACCCGGACGGCGCACCCGCCGCCGTTTTTTCGTACTTGCGCTCGCGCCCGTGCGTGTGCTACACTTCGCGCCGTTGTGATGGGAGGGTCCTTCCTTCCTCCGCATCCCCGCCCGCGGGCGGCCGCAAGGCCGGTGCGGGAGACAGCTTTGCACACCTGCAAAACATCGTTCCGGCGAAATCTGGTAAATTTCATGGCGACGATTGATTGCAAGGTTGCGCCGTAGGGTGCGCCTTGCCGTTGATCTCGCCAAGGGCATTACCAGAGCCTCGCCGGAGAATCAGCGGCGAGGCTTCTCTCTTTGCGCCCCTCCTCCCGCGAAGCACCAGGGGCGCAAGAGAACCAACATGAAACGACTCCTTGCCTCCTTGCTACTCGCCGCTCTGCCGGTTTCGGCCGTGGCGGCGACCACGTGGTTCGTGGATGCGCGGAACGGCTCCAACGGCTATTCGGGGCTTTCTTCGTCAGCCCCGAAGCGGACGATCCAGGCCGCCGTCAACGCGGCGTCGGACGGCGACTGCATTATCGTCGCGGGCGGGCTCTACGACGAGAACGTCACGCTTTCGAAGCCGCTGACCCTCGTCTCGCACGACCCCGCCGTCGCGGTGATCGACGGCCGCCACGCGGGACACTGCCTCGTCATCGCGGAGAACGCCGCCGGCAGCGTGGTCGACGGTCTCGTCTTCACGCACGGGGCGCCGACCAACGCCGGCAACAAATACGGCGGCGGCATCGACTGCTTCGCGGACGCGACGATCCGGCACTGCGTCTTCAAGGACAACGGCAACTCCTCCACCACGTTCGCCGGCGGCCTCCACACCTGCAACCGGTCGCGGGTGTCGGTGGAGAACTGCCTCTTCGTCGGGAACTACGCCTGGGCGAGCGGCGGCGCTACGCTCACGGAGGGCGACAGCTTCGTCACGTTCGACCGTTGCACCGTCTACGGCAACCGTTCGGACGACTTCATCGGGAACCAGGGCGGAATCGTGGTCACCCACGGCTCGACCGGCTACGTCCGGAACTGCATCCTCTGGGGCAACAGCGGAATGCAGCTCGCCGCCTATGGAAGCTGGTACGGGCGGGACGCCACGGTCCACGTCTCGTATTGTTGCGTCGAGGGAGGCGTTGCCCCGAACGGAATCGGGCACTTCTACGACGATGGCGGCAACATCAGCGAATATCCCCGGTTCATCGACGTCCTTCGCCGCAATTTCTGGTTCAGGGAGGACTCCCCCTGCTGGCGGCATGGCCACCCCGATTTCTGCGAGCACGACGGCCTCCGCATCCACATCGGCTACTGGCCGTCCCGTCTGCGTCCGCCGCCGCCTCCCGTCTGGACGGCCGAGATTACGCTCGATCCGCAGGGCGGAGACTGCTGCGTCGCCTCCGTGAAGCGCTTTCTCCACGACCGGATCGGCTGCCTTCCCGTTCCCCAGCGCGACGGATACGATTTCGTCGGCTGGTTCGACCGTCCGGGCGGCGGCCGCCGCATCTTCCCCGAGGAGAGGGTCCACGAGGACTGCACCCTCTACGCCCGCTGGCTCCTGCGCGGCCCGCCGCTGTTCGAGGTCGTTGGCGGCACGTCGGGCATCTCCTCCCTCGTCGAGCTCGACTGCCGCCTCGCCGAGGGCGCGCGCGACGGCCGACTCCGGCTCAACGGAGAGCTTCTGACGTCGTCCGAGGAGGAGACGTTCCAATGGCTCTGGCAGCCCCGGAAGCTCGGCGAGAACGTCTTCGTCTACGAGACGGGCCTCTTCGCCGTCACGACGCGCGTCGACGTGGCCGCGCTCACCTTCGCCGCGATTCCCGAGCCGAATCCCCCGATGGCCCTCGACGAGTCCGTCCGCATCTCTCCGGAGGTCCGCTCCGTCTCCGAATGGGGCGCCGGCAAGTCGATCCTCGTCCAGGGCGGCGCCTGGACGGCCGCCGCCTCCGCGCCCTGGATCGTTCTCGGCGCGACGTCCGGCTCGGCCTCCGAACCGCTCTCCTACACCGTGACGGTCAACACCAACGTCGGCGAACGCGTCGGCTACGTCTACGTGAGCGGCCGGGTCCACACGATCGTCCAGAAGGGCCGCACGCGCTCCGTCCCGGCCGAAAGCCTCGACATCGAGAGCGAGGGAGGGTCGGCCTCGCTTTCGCTCGACTTCGACGGACGCTTCGCCTGGGACGCCCGCCCGAACGTCGACTGGATCACCGTCCGCCCGACCCACGGCGTCGGCGCCGGCGCCATCGACTGCACCATCGCCCCCTACAACGAGGTCGGCACCCGCGCCGGCTCCGTCACCTTCGGCGACCGAACCGTCTCCGTCTTCCAGTACGGCCGCCGGATGAAGCTCTCCGACGTCGCCCTCGCGCGAGACTACCTCGCCCACGTGATGCCCATCACCGTCAACGCCCTCGCCTCCACGGCGTGGAGCGCCACGCCCAACGCGAGCTGGATCTCCGTCGTGGACGCGGACAACGGCCAGGGTCGCCGCGGCGGGAGCCTTCTCACGCTCGCCATCGCGGAGAACCCCAGTTCCCGCGCCCGCACCGGCACGGTGTCCATCGGCACCGAGACCTTCACCGTCACCCAGGCGGGCCGCCCCGCCTCGGCCTGCGCGCTCTCCATCGCCCCCGCCGAGACGACCGCAGACGCGTCCGGCGCCAACGGCCACATCGCCGTCACGGGCACGCCCGACCTCCCGTGGACCGCCGAGAGCTCCGCCGGCTGGCTCGTCCTGCTGGCGACCTCGGCGTCCGGGAGCGGCAACGGCAACGTCTTCTACACCGTTTCGCCCAACACCACGCTCCAGCCGCGCACCGCCACGGTCGTCATCCGGCCGGCGGACACGAACCTACCCACTCTCGTGCACACCGTCGTCCAGGCGGCGGCCGCCTCGTCGCTTGCCGCGAGCGGTCACGAGTTCGACGCGGCCGGCGGCACGGTCGCGATCGACGTCTCCGTGCCCGGGTCCGTCGCGTGGTCCGTTTCGGACGTCCCGTCCTGGATCACGGTCCTCGACGGCGCCTCCCGCGTCGGCTCCGGCTCCGTCACGCTCCAGGCTTCGCCGAACAACGCTGTCGCGCCCCGCGCCGCCACCCTGTCGATCGCCGGCTTCCCCTTCGCCGCGGGCCAGAAGGGTCGCGACTTCGCCATCGACTGCGACGCCTTCGTCTTCGACTTCGAAGGCGACACGGACTCCTTCACCGTCTCGCCCGACGGCGACATGGCGTGGGAGGCCGTCGCCTCCGATTCCTGGATCAGCTTCCTCTGGGGCAGCAACGCCGGCTCCGGGCAGGGCGAGGTCGTCTTCGCGGTCGCGCCCGGCGTCGGCGACGGTTCGCTCCGCACCGGCACCATCGAGATCGGCGGGCGGACGGTCCTCGTGAGCCAGCGCGCCTACGACCTCTCCATCAGCCCGCGATCGGCCCAGGTCTCCGGCAACGCCGGCGCGGGCGAGATCGGCGTCTCCGCCGGCATCGACGATGTCTGGCGCGCCATCCGCACCGAGGACTGGATCACGATCGAGTCGGGCACCGAATCCGGCACCGGGAGCGGCACCGTTCGCTTCGTCTACGCCGAGAACGACACCGGCGTCACGCGCACCGGCAAGATCGTGATCGACGGCGAGGTCTACACGCTCACCCAGGCCGCCCGCGTGCTCGTTCCCGTCTCGGCGCAGGTCCGCGGCCACGGCCGCGTGGACGGCGCCGTCTCCCATCCGGTCGGCTCCCGCGTTTCGCTCGCCGCCCTCCCCGATTCCGGCTACGAGTTCCGGTATTGGATCACCGACGCCGGCGAGTCGATGCAGAATCCGCTCCCCGTGACCGTCGAAGGCGCCACGACCGTCACCGCCGTCTTCGCACCGCTCACGCCGGAGTTCGTCTCGGCGGAGTCCTCCACGAATGGCGTCCTCCTCGCGTGGAGCGACCTCGCCTGGGCCGCCGAATACCGCCTCTACCGCGCACCGTCCAATTCGATCCCCTCCGCGCCGCTCGTGACGCTCCCCGCGGACGGCACCGCGTCGTTCCTCGACACGACGGGCGACGTGGAGCAGCCCTTCTGGTATTGGGTGCAGGCCGTCGGCGCCGATGCCGAGACGGAGTCCGCCGTCCCCGCCACGGGCCGCAAGCGCAAGCCCGTCGTGTTCTCCCCGATTTTCTACGCGGGCCTCCGCGGCGCCGCCCATGACAATCCCGCCGCGTACCAGGAGGGAACGGAGGTTTCCTTCACGCCGCCCGGGGCCGTCGAGGGCTACGCCTTCGCGGGCTGGACCCCCGCCGGCATCGCGGCCGACCTCACCGGCGCCGTCGACGTCGAGGCGACCTGGACGCCGAACGCCTACTCCATCGTCTACCGCGCCGCCGGCGGCACCGGCGAAATGGAGCCGACGGCCTGCGTCTACGACCGCGACGCCCTCGTCGCCACCAACGGCTTCGTCCGCCCCGGCTTCGAGTTCCTCGGCTGGGCGGCTTCGGCGGGCGGCGAGGTCCTCTGCCAGGGCGGCGACTGGGTTCGCAACCTCGCCAGCGCTCAGGACGCCGTTGTCGAACTCTTCGCCGTCTGGGAGGCGGTCGGCGGCGTGCCCTCCATCGCCGGCGACGACGGCGCGACCGTCACGGGCGATCCCGAAAGCGGCTACGTGATCCGCCCCTCCGAGGGCAACACCGCCGTCGAGCTCGTGCTTCCCGGCGGCCTCGACCCCGCCACGGTCACGGTCGAAGTCGGCGTCGCCGTCGAGACCGTGAAGCCTTCCGGCGCGATCGTCAAGGTCGTGAAGGGCGTCAGCGACATCACGCCCTTCCTCGACGTTCCCGCCGCCGATGCAAGCGGCGTCATCGCCATCGGCCGGGCGACCGTGAAGCAGTCCGTCGCCGACGAATCGCTCGACGCCTCCAAGGGGGCGACCTTTACCGTCAAGGCCGGCGTTCCCGAGCTCACCACCGCCCCGACCAAGCCGGGGCTCACCTACACGCTCGTCGAAGGCGCGACCCTCGGCGCAATGGATGATGGCGCGACCAAGCAGGGCGACGGCCGCCCCTGGACCCCGACCCTCACCGTCAGGGGCGGCGAGAGCGGCTTCTACCGGATCAAGGTGGAAAAATGAGGCGCGCGTATCCAGCAGGGCCGCGGACCGGCGCGGCCAAGCGCCGGACGGGCGCGGGGCGGCTCCGCCGCCCGCGCCCGCCCAAACGTGCGAATCTACTTCTTGAACAGGTCGGAATGGGTTCCGAGATGGACGCAAAGCAATTGCAGCTGCTGCTGGAAGACCCGGTAGATCAGAATGAGATCGGGCTCGACGTGGCAGTCGCGGAAGCCGGAATACTTCCCCTTGAGCGCGTGGTCGCGGAGCGCGGCGGGAAGAGGTGCCTGTGCGCAGAGAAGGTTGACGACGGCCTTGACTTTTTCCGGATCCTTCCCGCGGCGGACGGCGAGCTTGAGCTCCCGCTCGAAGCTCTTCGCGTAAACCGGGTTCAGCATGGCTACTTGTCCTTCAGGATGGCCTTGAACATTTCGTCCGCGTCCTTGAACGGACCGTATGTCGGCTCCGTGCCGGCCAGGACGCGGTCGAGCGTCGCGCGGACGCGGGCGTTCGGGACTTCCTCTTCTTCCGTTTCGTCCGGAACTGTCACGGGGAAGGGGAAGCCGCGGTGTGCGAGCGTCTGCATCAGCAGGACGTTCATTCCCGTCGAGGTGGACATCCCGAGCTGTTCGAAGAGGCGGTCGGCGCGGCGCTTGGTTTCCGGCTTGACCCGGAAGGCGATGGTTGCGGTGGCGGTACTCATGGCGGATTGTTCTCCAATGTTTGACAACACGGCGCATACTAAAGCATTCGTTCACAAATTGCAAGCAAAAGATTCCCAAGCGCAAGGCGACGGCCGGCCCTGGACTCCGACCATCACTGTCAAGGGCGGCGAGAGCGGCTTCTACCGGATCAAGGTGGGGAAATGATCGGTATTTCCACTGGACACAAAGAGAACCCGAAGGAGCTATATTTCGACAAACTGAGAGAATTCCACAAACAACCAAGAGGAAAAAATGAGCGAGAACGAAACATCTTCAGACAAGAAACAACGCGAGTCGTGCGAATCGAAATGCAATGCTGGATCCTCGGAGTCGGATGGCATGGAACTTGTCTTCCGGCGAACCGAAACGAAACATGGTGAAACCACGACAATCGAGTTTTTCGCCAAGAAGGAGAATTATCCTCCCCACAATTCCGGTTTGGGGCCGCTTTTGTTCGTGGCAGGTTTTCTGTTGCTCGGCTACGGTTTTGTTCTCTTTCGGGAACATGATATTGCCACCAGAACCGTTCTGACGGTTCAAACGAGCGTTGAGGACAGTTGCTCTCCCGAAGGAAATCCACCACAACAATAATGCTCGAATCAAGAAAGACAAATCACGATGGACATGGCCGGAATCTTCGCAAAACCGACACCGAAAGGAAACGGTACACCGGGAGGAGCGTCTTCCCACCCTTTCCATATCCAACAGAACGACTCCCGCATCTCGCAACGCGATATGTTCTTCCTGCTTTGGAAGTGTCGCGACTTTGAATTGCAACATCTCTGGCAGCGATCCGTGTTTCTCACGGCCTTTCTGACCATCTGCTTTGCCGGATATGGCGGATTGGTCGCGTCTGTCGTGTCGCGCGAACATCCTTTGGGTCATAACGCAAGCTGGCTCGTAAATGGTGCAGCATTTTCCCTATGTATTGTCGGCATGATCCTTTCGCTTCTTTGGATTCTAATGGCAAAAGGATCCAAGGCATGGTACGAGCGGTATGAGAATGCAATCGAGGCGTTTGCCCTGGGATTCCCGGAAGCGTTTTCCGGAAATATGGAAACACTGTGCGGTTTTCACTGGGAGCACATTCCCGGATTCAGACGTCCGGATCTTTTCAATTCCGTGCTCACCATGAAGGGCGGGGCATATTCCCCATCAAAGATCAACGCCGCCGTTGGCGTCGTTTCGTTCGTTGTCTGGATTTCACTTGCCATCGCCCATGTTTTCATCGCCAGCGTCGGATGCAGACATTTGGACGAACTGTCTTTTCTCCGAACCCTCCTATCCGATCCTCCGACGATGCTCTTTGCGGCGGCTGTTGTCCTGTTGGTGTTTTGGGTGGTTGCCAAGGGCGGTCTCAGGAGTAGCTTCCTTTGGGACCACAAAAAGAGCCCATTCGTCGTTTTTCACGAAACGAAAGCGCCATGAAAACCTTCTCAAGCAGAATTCTTCTGGTTTTTGCGTTGACGGTACTTGTTGCCGTTTTGGGTTGCTCGTCTTCGCTTCGCATCTCGACGGATTCTGCCCTTGGCCAACCCTCTTCATCCGTTGTGCGGAACGTCACACTATCGAACCATTCGCAAGGTGGCGAAAACAGACGGTTAGAGCCAACTGAAGCCCAGCCGGGTTTTGTTGCTTCCGCCGTTGCCGGCTCTCCTGGCGCACAGACAGATCCGGAGAGTGCGGGGATTCAACCAAACAGTCCAGATCCGAGAAATGGATGCTCCTCCGATTCGCAAGGTGTTGATCGAAACACTGGACTTCGGGTCGTCGAGATATCGTTCCGTATTCCCTCGGGCAAATCAAACTTCGCGGCTTGGATTGCGCTGGGAACCGGCGTAATGATATTGCTCATAGCCATGGCATTTCACTTCATTGATAGGAGCGACCAACCGAAATGAACCCATTGAAAAGATACGTCGCGGCACGCGCTATGCCTAGAAGATTCGAATCATGAAACACATACAACTCGCAACAGCAATCCTCTTCGGCCTAACCCTTCCCTCCCTCGCCGACACGCCCACCATCACCGGTGTGACGGCGCGGCAGCGGTATCCCTGGAACGGGAAGGTGGACATCACATATACCGTGACGGGGGATGTGGCACAATACAGCCAGCCAACCCTCAAGGTCACGGCGACGGACGGGACAACGGGTAATACCTACACCGCGGCAGCGTTGTCGGGCGATATGGGGCTTTCCGCCGGGACGCATGCCTTGGTCTGGGACATGAACGCCGACGGTCTGACCTTCCAGTCCGACGATGTGGTTTTTGATGTTGCCGCAATCATTCCCCGATACCTTGTTGTCGATCTCTCTGCAGGCGCAAATGCTTCCGCCTACCCCGTCACCTACCTGGCGGAACCGCCGGCGGGCGGCTTCAACACGGACGAATACAAGACGACGAAACTGGTGCTTCGGCGCCTTGAGCCGGGTCCGGTTCCGACCCGCGACGCAACGCTCACCAAGCCGTTTTACGTCGGGCTCTTCGAGGTGACGCAGAAGCAGTGGTCGCTTGTCATGGGAAGCAATCCTTCGTCTTTCTCGGGCGAGACGCTGCCGATGGAGAGCATCTCCTACAATGCCATCCGGGGATCGAACGCCGGGGCGGGTTGGCCGGCGTCGAACGCCGTGGATTCCGACAGTTTCCTCGGCAAGCTGCGGGCGCGAACAGGGATCGACTTCGACCTGCCGACGGAGGCGCAGTGGGAATACGCCTGTCGCGCGGGGACGACAACGGCCTACAGTTACGGCGATTTCGCCGACGGGGCCTACATGTGGTATGATCCGAACTCCTCTCAGACTCACGAAGTCGGAACGAAGCTTCCGAACGCCTGGGGACTCTACGACATGCACGGCAACGTGTGGGAGTGGTGCCTGGACTGGTCTGGAGGCTCACTTTCGGGGAATGATCCGATCGGTTCTTCCTCGGGGTCGCGCCGGGGGATACGCGGCGGCAGTTGGTACAACTACGCGGACGTCTGCACCTCGTCCGACCGGAGCTACGACTTCCCGTCGGACTCGGGCGACAAGCTCGGCTTCCGCCTTGTCAGGGCCCTGTCGGACTAACGCGCGGTAGCGCACAGGCGAGCGAGGCAAAAACGGGAATGAACTCGAACAACAACAACGGCTTCCGCCTTGTCAGCACCGTGTCAGGCCGGACAGGGTCCCATTCCGAAAAGCCAGAGTCCCCCGGTAGGGGGAACGAACATGCAACACCCCGGCCGGCCAGTAGCGCAAGCGACCGTCGCGCCGGAATCCTTTTCAAAGGAGCGACGCCATGACTCGAAACTGTCTGCCGTTGATTGCAGCGGCTTTGTTCGCTACCACAATCGTCCGCGGCGAATCCATCTGCTCCGGACGGAGTGCGTCCGTGAAACTCGATCTTCGGACCGGGGTCCGGACAACGACCGGCGGAACGGAGTCGGTCGTCTACGACGCCGCCTGGTACGAGGACGGGGCGACCGTTCGCGTCGAGGGAATGGGTGGCGCTCCGCTGACTGGAACCGCAGGCGTTGGCTCGTGGACGCCTTCCTTGTGCCGCCACCATCTGACGTTGAAAGCGCTGGATGCCTCAGGAACATTGGTTGGAAGCGAGTCTGCCGATTTCGCCCTTGCGGTCGGCGGGCACACCGGACCGGAGACCACGCCCGCCGTTGCGCCGACATGCACGGCGGCCGGTCGGACGGCGGCGTTTACCTGTTCGCGATGCGGGGAAGTCGTGGCGAGCCAGCCGATTTCTCCCTTGGGCCATTTCGGCGTCATCACGAAGCCGGAGGTTGAGCCAGCGTTCGGCGTCGAGGGGCTGACGGCCGAAATCTCGTGCGCGCGGTGCGGCGCGATCCTTCAAGCGCAGACGGCGGTCAACGCGCTCGGCCCCGTCCGCAACGTGACGGCGCGGCAGCTTTGGCCGCACAAGAAGGTAGAGGTTTGCTTCGATGTTGGAAGCGACATCGGGAACGTCGTGAGTCCCACTAGTCGTGTAATGCTATCCGCCCAGTCGGAAGCGTTACGTCCAGAACCTGAATTCTCAAGCACAGGCTCGTATGCCTGGGTTAAAGACACCAGTGTCTCCAAGACCGGAGACTATTCTTGGAAAAGCGGCAATGCCGGAGTTGCCAATTCTTCGTCCATCATAACCACGCAAATTTCAGGAGCTTCCAAGGTTTCGTTCTACTGGAAGGTCTCAAGTCAGTCCGGTTATGACAAGCTCCATTTCTATATCGACGGATCTGAAAAGGCGACGGCTATCTCTGGAACGAAAGACTGGGCTCAAGTGAGCGTAACAATTGATTCCAGTTCGTCGCATACGCTCAAGTGGTCTTTCACGAAAAACAACTCGACGAATTCGGGGCAGGATTGCGGTTGGATCGACGGATTGAAAATAACCTATGTCGATGTTGCAACCATCGCAGCTTCAGCGCTGTTCGGCGACATATCCTCCACCACTGGCCACCACGTGCTGGTTTGGGATCTGGAGACGGATGGAGTCAATGTTGACGCTACGAATGTCACGTTTGTTGTCGGGCTTGGAACTGGTGGTTCCGTCGCAGGATCGGTTTCCGGCATTCCCGTCAACACATCATCCTCGCTTCACGACGGCATGAGCGTGTCAGGGGCGATGGAACTCGGCTATTCGCCGTTCGAGGGCGGCGAGGCGACGATCCGGATCGACGGCGAGACTGCGGTTTCGTCGGCGGAGTCCGGCGTGTTCCTCTGGCAGCCGCAGACGATCGGCCTCCATACGCTCCAGCACGTGTCCGGGACGAACACGTGGACGCGGACGGTGTCCGTGACGAGTCTGGCGTTCGACGAGCCAGACGAGCCGAATCCGCCGACGGAAGAGGATGACAACATCGCCATCTCCTCGACCTCGCGGCACTTCGCGAAGGGCGGCGGCTCGTCCTCGATCGTGACGTCCGGCAGCGGCACGTGGACGGCGACGGCGTCGGATTCCTGGATCACGATCCCGGCTGCGCTCTCGAGCCGCAACGCGGGGCTGCCGGTGGTCTATCAGGTGGCCGCGAGCGACCGGGCCGAGCCGCGAACGGGCTACATCTACGTGAGCGGACACGTCTTCACCGTGACGCAGGACGGCGTCGGGGCCACCCTGGATTCCGATTCTGCCGGCTTCGGGTCCGCGGGCGGCACGGGCTCCTTCACGGTGCTCGCCGGCGCGCAGACCGGCTGGCAGGTCCGGTCGAACGTCGACTGGATCTCGGTCGGCACCACGGCCGGGACCGGCGAGGCCGCGGTGTCGTTCACGGTCGCGCCCCTCCATTCCGTCGCGACGCGAACGGGCACGATCACGGCGGCGGGCTGCACATTCACCGTGAACCAGACGGGGCGCCGCCTGGCGATTTCCGCGACGGATTCCTCCTACACGGCGCTCGGTCTCACGGCGGACCGCGATTACACGGCCCACGTCGTCGCCATTGTCGTGACGGCCGCCGCGGACACGACGTGGGACGTCGATGTCGACGCCAGCTGGCTCTCCGTCGCCGACGCCGGGAGCGGCCACGGCGGCGGCACGGTGGCGGTTGCGGCGAACGAGAACCCGAGCTGGCTCGCGCGGACGGGCCGGGTGCGGATCGGGACGGAGACGCTGGTCGTCCGCCAGGCCGGACGCCCGGCGGGGGCGGGCACGCTCTCCTTCGCCATCTCCCCCGCCGAGACGACCGCCTCCGTGAAGGGGGCGAACGGGCTCATCGCCGTGATGGCGACGCCCGACCTGCCGTGGTCGGCGGAGAGCCGTGCGAACTGGCTCACCGTGATGCCCGGCGCGCGTTCGGGCGCGGGCAACGGCAACGTGGTCTACGCGGCCTCGCCGAACCCGCTGCTCTCGGAGCGGACCGGGTCGATCGAGGTCGCGCCCGTCGAGGAATCGGCGCTTCCGGCGCAGACGCACGCGGTGACGCAGCCGGCGGCCGTGGCGGAGGTCTCCGCGGCGGCGCACGTTTTCGCCGCCGCGGGCGAGTCCTTCGGCGTGGCGGTGTCGTGCGACGACGTCGTCCAGTGGACGGCGGACGAATCGTGCGACTGGCTCTCCGTCGTCGGCGACGCGAGCCGCGTGGGGCCGGGGACGGTCGTGCTGGAGGCGGCGGCGAACCCGACGGTCGACGCGCGCAGCGCGGCGGCGACCATCGCCGGCCACGCCTTCGCGGTGACGCAGAAGGGCCGCTCCGTCGAGGTGGAATACGGTTCGCGCGTCTTCGAGCCGGACGGGGGATACGACACGGTCGACGTCCATCCCGACGGCAACGTGACGTGGACCGCGGTTTCGTCCGCGCCCGAGTGGCTCACGATCTGGGGCGGCGAGGGCTGCACCTACGACGACGACGAAAACGTGATCGGCACGGGGGACAACACGGTTCATTTCATCGTCTCGGAATACGTGGGCGACGGCACGCCGCGCACGGCGACGATCACGATCGGCGACAAGACCGTCTACGTCACGCAGCGGGCCTACGATCTCTCGATCAACCCCGCTGCCGCGCAGGTGGCCGGCAATGCGGGCGCCGGCGAGATCGGCGTCTCGGCCTCCGTGGGCGACATCTGGAACGCCATCGCCGCGGAGCCGTGGATCACGATTGTGAGCGGCTACGACGCCGGCACGGGCAGCGGGACGGTCCGCTTCACCTACACGGACAACAATACGGGCGAAACCCGCACGGGGCGGATCATCGTCTCCGGCGAGGAATACACGCTCACGCAGGCGGCGCGGCAGCTGATCGCGGTTTCGGCGCGCGTGGCGTCCGATTCGCCCATCCCGGGCGCGATGCCGGGCTCCGTCTCCGGCGCCGGATCCTACGATCGCGGGACGTCCGCTACGTTGCGCGCGACCGCGAGCGACGGCTACGCGTTCGTGGACTGGACTCTTCCGGACGGCTCGACCCGGACCGGCTCGACCCTTGCCGTGACGGCGGACACGAACAAGGTGATCGTCGCGAACTTCCACCGCATTCCCGTCTACGACGTGAACGGGGAGGGCGTCCGCGAGGGAACGTCCATGACCTTCACGGCGCCGGCCGACATCCTGGACGCGGCGGGCACCACGAAGCTCGTCTGCCTCGGCACGAGCCGATATCCCGACAAGGGGCGCAGCTTCACGCTCGTCGTCACCGAAGACATCGTCTTCGAATGGGACCTGTGGCAGACCAACTACCTCGTGTCCGTTACGCAGACGGCGGGCGGGACGATCCGGAAGGGCGGCTCGCAGGCTCCGGCGACCTCATGGGTCGCCGCGGGGTCCGAGTTGACTCTCACGGCTGCACCGAGCAGTGGAAAGTCGCTTTTCCGTTGGAACGTCGAAAGCGGCTCGCCCGGAGGGCTCGCCCCACCGGATGCGGCCAATGCCGACGGGACGCCTCCGGAGTCCTTGTCGCTTTGCGTGGACCGGCCGCTGTCCTTCTCCGCCGTGTTCGGCGTCTTCGACGACACGCTGGCCGAAGCGGTCGATGCGCCGACGCTCGCATTCTCGACGGGCGGCGATGCCGCGTGGATGCCGGTCGTCGACGCAACCGCGCAGACGGGCTACACCTCCGCGCGCTCCGGCGTGGGCGGTGCCGACACCGACACGTGGCTGGACACGACGGTCGAGGGCTCCGGAACGCTCTCGTTCCGGTGGCGAACCGACTGCGAGAAGGACGATGGCGGCGGTGCGACCTGGGACCGCCTCGCGGTCTTCGTGAACGGCGTCGAGTTCTCCCGCATCGACGGCAAGACCGACTGGCAGACGGTGACGATCCCCGTCACCGGCCCGAAGACGACCATCCGCTGGTCGTTCTACCGAGACGACTGGGACGAACCCGGTCCGGCGCACGAAAACGCCGGCTGGGTGGATGGCGTGACCTTTACGACGGAGGGCCTGTAAGATGAAAAAGTCGATCGTTTTTCTTGCTGCTATGGCCTCGTTGACCGCCTTCGCCGCGCCGAATCCGCCGACGGCGGAGGATCCGATGATCTCCATCACGCCGGTGACGCGCTCGATGGGGCAGACCGGCGGCTCGGCGGCGATTAACACCTCCGGCAGTGGCACGTGGCGGGCGTCGACGTCCGCCAACTGGATCCTGCTCACGAGCTCCAGCGGCACGGCGGGCTATCCCGTCGGCTACACGGTGGGCGCCAACAACGGCGTCGAGGCCCGCGTGGGCTACGTCTACGTGAGCGGCTACGTCCACACGATCACGCAGGCCGGCCTCGGCGCCACGCTCGAAAGCTACTCGGCCGCGTTCGAGCGCGAGGGCGGAAGCGGGAGCGTCCGGGTGAACGCGCCCTCGGGCAAGGCGTGGCACGCGCAGTCCAACGCGGACTGGATCGCGGTCTCGACCGAATCGGGAACGGGTTCGAGCGCGTGCGCCTTCACCGTCGCGGCCTACGACGAGGTCTCGACGCGCAGCGGAACCCTGACGATCGCCGACAACACGTTCACCGTCTTCCAGACGGGCCGGCGGATGAAGCTGGGCGCCGCCGGCGCGACGACCGACTACTTCGCGGGAACAGTCAAGATCCGCGTGAACGCGCTGGCGGACACCGAATGGACCGTGTCCGCTGACGCGAACTGGCTGACGGTGACGGACGCCGGGAGCGGCCTGGGCGGCGACGAAGTGAAGGTCGCGGTCGCGGAAAACCAGAGCTACAACCAGCGCTCGGGCACGGTGACGATCGGCACCGAGACGTTCGCCGTGACGCAACTGGGACGGACGGCGCTGATCTTCCGGATCGCCCCGACCGAGGTCGACACCTTCGGCGTGGACGGCGCAGCGGGCGAGCGCCTCGCCGTCACGGCCACGCCGGACCTCGGCTGGACCGCGGTGGCGTCCGCCGACTGGATCGAGCTCTACGAGGGCTACGGCTCCGGCAGCGGCAGCGGAAGCGTCGTCTACAAGGTGAAGCCCAATCCGACGCTTTCTCCGCGCTCCGGGTCGATCACCGTCACGGCCGCGGACGGCGCCGTGGCGGCGAAGCGCCTCGACATCGCGCAGGAGGCCGCGGTCGCCTCGCTCACGGTGGAGGAATACGAGTTCGAGGCGGCCGGCGAGTCGCTGGCCGTCGGCGTCAACACGGGGAGCATCGTGGAATGGGGCGTGACCAACCTTCCCGCGTGGCTCTCCGTGTCGGCCGCAACATCGACGGGGCCCGCCGGCATCACGCTCACGGCGGCGGCCAATACGTCCGTGCAGCCGCGCAGCGCCACGATCCGCATTGCGGACCACGAGTTCCGCGTGAGCCAGAAGGGCCGGGGCGTCACCGTCGCCTACGAGCCGCACGTCTTCGACGCCGACGGCAAGGCCACGGGCGAGAACGCGGACAACCCCATCACGGTCACGGCCGACGCCGACGTGACGTGGACGGCGGTCGCCTCGGACGACACGTGGATCATCGTCTACGAGGGCAGGACCGGGCAGGGGAACGGGACCGTGCGGTTCATCGTCGCGCCCTACGTCGGGGACGGCGAGGTCCGGACGGGCCTGATCACGATCGGCTCGGAGATCGTCTACGTGACGCAGCGGCCCTACGACCTCTCCATCGATCCGATCGGGTCCTGGGTGGACGGCAACGCCGGCGCCGGGGAGATCCAGGTCGCGCTCGACATCGACGGCGTGTGGAACGCCATCGCCACCGAGCCCTGGATCGCCATCGTGAGCGGCTACGACGCGGGCACGGGCAACGGGAAGGTCCTCTTCTCCTACACCGACAACAACACGGGCCGGCAGCGGACGGGCAAGATCATCGTCGCGGGCGAGACCTATACGCTCACGCAGGCGGCGCGGCAGCTCGTCGCCGTCGCGGCGTCGGCCGGCGGGCGCGGCGGCACCGTGACGGGCGGCGGAACCTACGAACGGGATTCGGAGATCGCGCTCGAGGTGGTGCCCGAAGCCGGCTACGCGTTCGACCACTGGGTCCTGCCGGGCGGCGGGACCTCGACGGAGAATCCGCTCTCCGTCACCGTGACGGCCGCGGGCTCCTACCAGGCCTTCTTCTCGCCGCTTGCGCCGCGGCTCTCGGTCTCGTCGGCATCGCTCCGGGGCGTGGCCCTGGAATGGACGGACCTGCCGTGGGCGACGGAGCTGCGCGTGTTCCGCGGCACGTCCTCCAACCGCGCCCAGGCGACGAAGATCGCCACGGTCGCCAACGACGGCTCCTGCGCGTATCTGGACGCGACCGGCACCGAGAACCGGGCCTACTGGTATTGGGTCGAGGCCGTCGGCGTCGAGGACGACATCTGGAGCGAGGGCGTCCAGGGCAAGCGCGAGAAAGCGACCTTCTCGATCGCCTACACGAACCTGCGCGGCACGACGCACGCCAACCCCGCCACCTACCGCGAGGGGACGGCCGTTTCCTTCGCCGCCCCCTCCTCGCGAACGGGCTTCACGTTCCTCGGATGGACGCCGTCTGGAATCACGGCCGAAACGTCGGGAGACGTGACGGCCCGAGCGAACTGGGCGCAGAACGAATACACGGTGCGCTTCGACCTCGCCGGCGCCGCCGGATCGATGGCGGACGAGCCCTTCACCTACGGCCTGTGGAAGTATCTTTCGCCCACGAACTTCTCGCGCCCGGGATACACCTTCCTCGGCTGGGCCGTCAAGCCGACGTCGGCGGTGGCGGTCTACGACGATTCCGAATCCGTGAAGAGCCTCACGGCCGAACCCGACGGAATCGTGACGCTGTATGCGCTTTGGCGTCGGGACGGCCTCGACGATCCGCTTCCCGACCTTGGCGCGTCGGCAACGACATCGGACATCGTCGCCGTCCTCGTCGGTTTCGTCGACGCGGGCAACCTCGGCGCGAACATCACGACCGCCGCCGAGTATGCGGACTTTCGCACTTGGGCGGACGCCGTCCGGGACGGTTCCGGAGCGGCGGCCGGCCACACGGGCGTCCGGGACAGCCCCCACGCGTGGCTCTCCTACGCGTTGGGGCAGGGGACGCTTCTCCAAAGCGCGCCGGAGCCGGGCGATCTCGTCATCCTGAACTTCGCCGCATCGGAATCCGACCCAAGCCGGTTCGACCTCCTGTTCGGGCTGGAGGGAATCGACGTCGGCTCCTCCGCCAAATCGGCGAACCTGATGAAGACCTTCGCCATCGAAGGAGCGGAATCGCTCGAAGACGGCTTTACCGAAGACGCCGTCGAGACATTCGTCCTCGCCCCGCTCGGCGGCGACATCACCGGTTCGGTTCAGCCGGCGTGGGATTCCGAATCGTTCTTCTTCCGCGTCGTCGGGCGGCAGGTCAAAACGGCGGGCCTCTACACGATCGCCTTTGACAGTGCGGGCGGAAGCTCCGTGGAGCCAATCACCCAGGAATATGGGACTGCCGTGACGCCGCCCGTCTCCCCGACGAGAACCGGCTACACCTTCGTCGGGTGGAGCCCGACCCTGCCGACAACAATGCCGGCGGGTAACCGGACGCTGACGGCGCAGTGGGCTGCGAATCGCTACACGATCACCTTTGACAGCGCGGGCGGCAGAGTCGTTTCCCCGATCACGCAGGACTACGGCACGGCCGTGACCGCGCCCGCCGATCCGACGCGGGCGGGCTACACGTTCGCCGGATGGTCGTCGGCCGTTCCCGCCACGATGCCCGACTCCGACACAACTCTCGTCGCGCTATGGACGCCCATCGACTTCACGGCCCGCTTCCACACGAACGGCGGCACGGGGGAGATGGCCGACTTCGTGTACAACTATGAGATGGGGGCCGCGGATCATGGCCTTTCCGTGCAATACTACGACATCTCGTCCTCGGGCTATTCGACCTGGACGCAGTCGGAGGCGGCAATGAAGTCCTACTTCGACGGCAAGACGCCGACGATTGCGACAAACACGCTCGACTGGGGAGGAGTGTTGGACGCTGGCTTTAATAATTTGCCCGGCAGTTCCGACCAAGCCCGTTGGAGGTCGACTGGTTTGACGATTCCTTCAACTCCGTGCATATTCCACAACTCTTATGCGCAGAATTCGAGAGAGCGGTTTGGTGCGCTCTTGACGGGATTTCTGTCCGTTGACAATTCGGGGGCGTACGGATTTGCCGCCGTCGCAGACGATTCGGTCGTCCTCTATGTTGACGGGACGATGGTTCTCGGAAACGGCCAGGATTGGGGTTACGTGGCATCAGGCGAAATCGAGTTGTCCTCTGGCACCCATTCCATATCGGTCGGCTTCTACGAGAATACTGGCGGCCAGGGCCTTTCCGTCCAATGGAAGAAACCGGGCGACGCTTCCTATTCGCCCATTCCGCAATCCGTTCTCTTCCAAGAAACGGCCGCTCCGATTCCTTCTTGCGCGTTCACAAAAACGGGTCATTCCTTCGCGGGCTGGGCGACGGAACCGAACGGCGAAGCTGTCTATGCAAACAACGAAGTCGCGAACCGCGTTTTCACGGACAACAACGAAACCGCGAAGGATCTCTATGCGGTCTGGACCGTCAACCAATACACCGTCACCTTCGACAGCGCGGGCGGCAGCGTCGTTTCCCCGATCACGCAGGACTACGCAACGGCCGTGACCGCGCCCGCCGATCCGACGCGGGCGTGTTACGCGTTCTCCGGGTGGAATCCGGCCATTCCGGCCACGATGCCGGCAAGCAATACCATCTGTGTCGCTCAGTGGACGAAGACGCATTCCATCGTTTCGTTCGACACGGCGGATGGAACCGCCATTCCTGCCGTCACGCAGGCCATCGGCTCCGTTGTCGCACCCCCCGCCGATCCGACGCGGACGGGCTACACGTTCGCCGGCTGGTCGCCCGCCGTTCCCGCCACGATGCCCGCGACCGACACGGTCTGCGTTGCGCAATGGACGCCCATCGACTATACGGTTCACTTCCACGCGAACGGCGGCACGGGGGAGATGGCTGATTTCGTGTACAACTACGCTTTGGGCGCGGGCGCTCCGATTCCTTCCTGCGCATTCTTGAAAACGGGTCATTCCTTCGCGGGCTGGGCGACGGAACCGAACGGCGAAGTGGTCTATGCAAACAACGAAGTCGCGAATCGCGTTTTCGCGGACAACAACGAAACCGCGAAGGATCTCTATGCCGTCTGGTGCATCAACCAATACACCGTCACGTTCGACAGCACGGGCGGCAGCGCCGTTTCCCCAATTACGCAGGATTATGGAACGGCTATGACGACTCCCGCCGATCCGACCCGAACGGGCTACACGTTTGCGGGTTGGTCGCCGACATTTCCCGCCACGATGCCAGCAGGCGACCTGATCTGCACCGCGCAGTGGACGCCGAACCGATACACAATCCATTTCGACGCCAACGGCGGTACCGGCGAAATGGATGACCGCGTATGCTTTTACGACGAAGCAACCTTGGAATTCAACGGATTGTCCGTAAAATACTACGACATTTCCTCTTCCGGCTATTCGACGTGGATTCAGTCGGAAACGGCGATGAAATCCTATTTCGACGACAAGACGCCGACGATCGCGACGAACACGCTTGATTGGGGTGAAGGATTGGATGCCGGATTCAGTTCGTTGCCCAGTTCTTCTATTCAATCCAGGTGGAGGTCGTCCGGATTGACCATTCCTTCGACACAATGCCGATTCCACGGCAAGTATGCGAACCGTTCGACGCGAGGATTCGCGGCCATGCTCTCAGGCGTGCTCAGAATTGACGAACCGGGCACTTATCGTTTCGCCGGTGTTGCGGACGACACGGTTGTCCTGTATGTTGATGGACAGCGGATTCTGGCGAACGGAGAAGCATGGGAAGCCATGGTGACGGGAGAAATCGATCTTTCCTCTGGATTTCATCCGATATCCGTCGCGTTTCGCGAACAGGACACGGATGGCGGCCAAGGCCTTTCCGTTCAGTGGAAGAAACCCTGCGATTCGTCATACACGCCAATTCCGCAGTCGGCTCTTTGGTCCGAAAATCCGGGCGTTCCTCTTCCCGAAGTCGCGTTTTCCGGTCCGAATGGCGCCGCATTCCTCGGCTGGTCGACAACCGCCGACGGCTTAGTGGAATTCGCGGACGGGGAGCGGATTTCAAATCTTTCGTCGGTCGACGGCGACGTTGTCACTCTTTACGCCAAGTGGAACCGCGGCTCGTTCACGGTGCATTTCGACCCCAACGGCGGAACGGGCGAAATGCCGGACCAGGCGTTCACGCTCGACGTGCCGCAAAACCTTGCCGCGAACGCATTCTCCAAGACGAACCTTGCCTTTGCCGGTTGGGCTTCGGACAAAAAAGGAGATGTCGTCTACAAGAACAAAGCAACGGCTTACAATCTTACCAGCTCCGGCGCGACGGTCACATTGTGGGCCGCTTGGGTGGCACCCCAGTACATTGTCGTCGATCTTTCCGATGGTTCATCGGCGACATCCTATCCCGTCACATACCTGGCGGAGCCGCCGGCGGGCGGGTTCAACACGGACGAATACAAGACGACGAAACTGGTGCTTCGGCGCCTTGAGCCGGGTCCGATTCCGACGCGCAGCGCGACGCTCACCAAGCCGTTCTACGTCGGGCTCTTCGAGGTGACGCAGAAGCAGTGGTCGCTGGTGATGGGAAGCAATCCTTCGTCTTTCTCGGGCGACAAGCGGCCGGTGGAGCGCGTCTCCTACAACGCCATCCGCGGCTCGTCGCTTGGCTCGCAGTGGCCGACGTCGAACGCCGTGGACGCCGACAGTTTTCTAGGCAAGCTACGGGCGCGAACGGGGATCGACTTCGACCTTCCGACGGAAGCGCAGTGGGAATACGCCTGCCGTGCGGGGACAACGACGACATACAGTTACGGCGATTCCGCAGACGGGAACTACATGTGGTACTGGGACAACTCTTCCTCGCAGACGCACGAGGTCGGAACAAAGTTGCCGAATCCTTGGGGCCTCTACGACATGCACGGGAACGTGTGGGAGTGGTGCCTGGACTGGTATGGCGGTTCTCTTTCGGGGAATGATCCGGTCGGTTTCTCCTCGGGGTCGTACCGGGTGAGACGCGGCGGCGGCTGGTACAACAGCGCGAGCTCCTGCACTTCGTCCATCCGGGTCAACAGCTACCCGTCGTACGAGTACTACGACATCGGCTTCCGCCTTGTCAGGACCCTGTCAAACTAACGCGCGGTAGCGAAAGGCGAGCGAGGCCCCGGCGGTAGCCGGGCCGAAGCGAGCGCGGGGGCGAGCTCGCCCCGGTGGGCGGACGAGCAACGAAACGACGCAATCGACGAAGTCGGGCGCGGGCGGGCAATGCTGAATGCTGAATGCTGAATGAGCCGCCGGCGCGGCGACGGGCAATGCACAATGCACAATGCACAATGCTCAATGCACAATGGGGGAGGGCGCGGGCTTGGAGGACGACGAGACGACAAGAAGACGGGACGACGAGCAATCGGGCCTCGCTTTCGCGAAGCGTCTGGAGGCGCGATCTTGTCGTCTCGTCAGCCCGTCGTCCCGTCATCCTGTCGTCGACGGGCCGGAATCGGGGGCGGGCTTCCCCCGTGAGCGGCCGGTCGACGCAATCGACCGAATCGACGCAATCGACGAAGTCGGGCGCGCCCAAGTCCCTTCGGATCAGGCGGCGACACCCGATTTTGTCGATTTTGTCGACTGCGTCGATTGCGTCGAGGGTTCGGTCAAGCGCCGGGCGGGCGCGGGCGGCGCAGCCGCCGCGCGCCCGCCCAAACTTGCAAAGCTATCCGCGGCCGAGAAGGAAGTCGATCGCGTTCACGCAGGTGATGCCGTCTTCCGTGGAGGGCGGCGCCGCGTCGAGGGTGACGACGGTCTTCGGGTAGTTGTCGCGCAGGCGCTTCCTCCTTTGGATGAGTCCGCGGTCTATTGCAGAAATCGCTGGATGTCAAGAGGTTTCTGCATTTCGTTGCAGATTCGTGTCGAACCTCTGTCTCCTTCGGCCCCGGGGAATGTATTTCACGGAGGGGACGGCGGCTCATTGGAGTTTAAAGTTCAAAGTTGGAAGTTGAAAATTCGAGAGGAGCGGGTCATTCGGCGAGGACGACGCATTCGGAGGGGTTTTCGCCGAGGACGATCGTCCAGCGCGGGGCGCCGTTCCGTGCGACGACGAACACCGCTTCCCCGGAATCGGGACGGAAGGCGCGGAACGCCTTGCGGGCTTTCCGGATCGCGAGCCGGGCGACGTCGGCGCCGACGCGTTCCGCTCCCGAATCCGTTTCTTCGCAGAAGAAGCGCGGGCTGGCGGCGCGGAATTCCGTCCGCGCCTCGTAGGACGACTCGGACCAGGGCGTCGGCGGGTGGTAGCGGAATCCGACGATTCCGATCAAGCCCGGATAGGCGTCGTCTCCGAACGCATCGCTGATGTCGTAAGGCGCCCGCCACGCCGCGAACGAAGAGACCGCGGAAAAGAACGAATAGAATGAAGCGACGGCGAGAACGGCCGTGCAAGCGAACGCCAAGGTCCGTTTTCCGCCGTTCTTTCCGGCTCTGGCGGCGCGGACCGCAACGCTCACCAGAAGGAATCCGCCGGCCGCCCACAGAAAGGCGATTCCGAGAAACGTGAGGCTGAGCAACAACCCCGCCACGCCCAGGGCGAGGGACAGGGCGGCCAACTCGAAGCAGAGAACGGGAAGAAGAATCGATACGACGTTCGCGCGGGGCGCGGACGGTGCTGGAGCGGGGCGGTAGAGGCCGCGGTCGCGGATGTAGGCGGCGACGGGGGAGGGGAGGAAGGCGGAGATGTCCTCGCCGGCGGCGAGGCGGGCGCGGACCTCGGTGGAGGAGGCGGGCTCGGAGAAGTCGGGGACGAAGTCCGCCGCGAGGCGGGCGTTCGTGGCGGGGTCGAAGCCGAGGGCGTCCGGGTCGAGGCGGAATCCGGGGCGGCCGAAGCCGACGAAGCGGCACGCGCGGAC
>Ga0247608_10002337_pt1 | contig 23988 bp, 21 predicted proteins | sample 176DNAGHGlowgp2_FD_193490 | JGI IMG/M metagenome (GOLD analysis project Ga0247608, IMG submission 193490) | Sheep rumen microbial communities from Palmerston North, Manawatu-Wanganui, New Zealand - 1766 DNA GHGlow gp2 | ecosystem: Host-associated > Mammals > Digestive system > Stomach > Rumen ... | reverse complement strand
GTATTTCTCCAAATAATTGTATTATATCTAAATGTCAAAAATATAGATATAGAAAAAAATAAATATTTGAAATATTAATTTATATTATTTCTTTAAAAAGAAAATATCCCCTTTAATTAATTTATATTATTTCTTTAAAAAGAAAATATCCCCTTTAATTAATCTGAACTTTCGTTATATGAATCATATTAATTTCCAATGATCGACTTTTCAACGAAAAGTCGAAATGATTGAAAACTAAGCTAATAGGATAATTTGAAATCATAATAAACAATAAAATCAATTATTTCGATACAGAATAAATAAATGAAATTTTTTTTGATTTACAGGGTATAAAAATAGAAAAATATAAAATCCTGGAATAAAATCCAGGATTTATTTAGTATTAATCATCTTCATAATCATCAGTGTTCAAATTAATATTGTTAAAGTTATCTTCTTGTGGAAGAGGTGCGTGTCCATCTACCATAGCTGTATAATCTAAATCAGGTTCATCCATATTACCATCAAGATTATATTTGGTAAAATCAAATCCTGTAGCATCAGACATAGCTTTTATATAACGTTTTCTAAACATTTCTTGAATATTTCTATTATTAACAAGAACTTCATCACCATTCTCATCAACAACTACGTATTTATTACAAGCTACATTAATACCACCGCCATTCATATTATGCATTTGATCTTTTGAAATAACAACTGGTGTATCATCTACTAATTTTTTAGCTCGTTCTAGAGCTTCTAGAGACATACCTTCGATTCTATTTCTTTCAGCAATTTGCCAATTTACCAAATTAGGTGTTTCAGGATCATAATCGACATTTTTAACATTGTTTACATTGTAGGTTTCAGCCATGTTTATACCACGGCGTTTCATTTCATCAAGTTCACGGATTTTAAACTGCCAAGCTACGAGATCACGTTGTTCACTAGTTAAAATGTCTCCGGCTGATCCAGAAATTAATTTTTCAAGATCGCCATAGCTCATGCTTAAAAGACGATCATTGAATTTTTTATAATCTGATTTTTCTTCATCAGTCATAATATTTACTAAACCGAATTTAGAAGTATAATTCGGTCGTTTATTTTCATTACTTTGAACCATAATAAATTCCTCCATTAATTAGTAATGGTGTTGTTTATAATTCGTATAGAATTATTGATATTGGTAAATTCATATTCATAAGCATATTCTATACCTGTAATATGAATCATTAATTTTACAGTTTTTGTATCAGAATTTAACTCGTATTGAACAGTACATGATCTATTCAATTGTTGTTCGATATCAGTTTCCAAATCATTTGCTGCTTCAGCTACACCAGATTCATCTTCAAATGAAAAATTAAATAAGTGTTGTTTTAAACCTAAATTAGGAAATAAAGCTAAGTCACCCTTATAAATAGATAATCTGGTTGTTAAAGCATTAAATACAACGGTTTCCTGAATATCTTTATTGGTATCTTTATTTTTGAAAAGTTTACCATCTATATCTGATCGAAAAGTTGGATTTACTATTACTTTATCCATAAAATATTCCTTAGAAAAATATATTATATCGATTTGTTTTTATATACAATATAATAATTTTTTATTTATATATTTTAATACTGTAGAGAATAGATAAGTTTGTTAAACTTAATCTCTATGAAAATAATATTTTTATAAGGAAGGGTAAGAAAACTATGATTGATGATGAAATCGTCGACAAATTGAAAGAGGTTGAATGGAGACCTCACAACACATCAGCTGGTGAGGAGGCTAGCAAAAAGATGAAGGAAGATATCATTGATATGTATGAAAAATCATTAGGAAACAAAAATGATGAACGTGTTAATGATCCGATCGAACAAGGCTACGACAATGCATGTAAAGATCAGAATTTTACAAACAAATTGGATAACGAAAATGATCCAACTGCAAAAGCTTATAAAGATTTTGCTGATGAAATTGATGATCGTAATGACAATTCAAATAAATCTGATAAAGGATGTGTTGAAAAACGAATGATGAATCTTTCCATTACAAGAGAAGATGGTAAATTAATTCATTCATCTAAAACAATTCCTCTCAATTCGATTTTGATCAGTGTTATAGGAGCTACAATAGGCAATTGTGCTAAAGATGGAGATGAATTTAAATTCATTTTGAATGTTGAAGAAGATGGAAACATCGATATTCGAATCCATGCTCCTAACAACAAAATGAATAGTAATCTTGTTTCAAAGTTATTCAATGAAATGACTGATGTAAACAAAACGAATTCTGAAGTAATGAAAATTATTTATAACTTTGCTAGAAAATTTAGATTTGAAACTGGATCTTCTAGTAATGGTTGTAATTCGTCAGATGGTCGTTGGAAGTATTAATTAACTCATGAAAAAGAAGGAACTATTAAAGTTCCTTCTTTTTTTTTCATTTTGCGAAGAATGACAATTTGATATATCATAAATTTAAGGGTAGAATATTATGGCTAAGAAATACTCTAAAAATAATAAACGAGAAGTAACCGGACGTCGTAGATTTAAATGTGAAGATTGTGGACAACGTTTCGGTACATTCGATCAGTTATTTAAACATGCTACTAAAATGCATGCTGATCTTATAAATAATGAAGATCCTTATAAATATCTTTTTGATAAACGAAATCCTGGAATTAAACTCTGTGTAATTTGTAAGAAAAATACTTGTGAATGGAATCCTGTTAAGCATAAGTATGCTAGATATTGTACAAATCCTGAATGTAAAAAGAAAGCAAGAGAAATGTTTCAGAAAAATATGAAACGTATTTATGGAACAGATAACTTACTTAATGATCCTGAACATCAGGCCGAAATGCTTGCTAATAGAAAGATTTCTGGTAAATATACTTGGCAAGATGGTGTACAAATTATCTATGTAGGTAAGTATGAATTGGATTTTTTACAATATTGTGAAAATACTCTTCATTTTACAAGTTCTGATGTAATACCATTTCCTACAAATATGGCTATTAAATATCTTGATAAATTTACTAATGTAGAACGTTTTTATATTCCTGATTTCTGGATACCTTCATTAAATCTTGCTATAGAGATTAAAGATGGGTCTAAATATCCTCTTGATTCTAAAGCTAAGATGGCTATGAAAGAAGAAGCAGTTATTAAATTGGATAAATTTAATTTTATTAAGATAGTTGATAAAGATTATACAGATTTTAATGATCTTATAAAAACATTGAAAGATCTTAATTGTGCTGAAGTTAAGAAAGATGGAAATCATATCTTTATAATCCCTGCTCCTGGTAATGACGTTTTGTAATATTTTAAAATAATATAACATAAAAGTATCATAATTCATTGAAAGAAATAGATGTTAATTTATCTTTTTTTGAATTATATATTTTATTGATGATTAAGGAAAAAGTCGTATGACATAATTACCTTAACAATATGAACCACAGCAACTTGGCGCCAAGGTTCAAAAATATTATTTAGGAGGTCTCCAATTATGGCAGACGGAAAGGAAAACAAGTTGGTTACAACAGTTAAAAACATTCCTACAAATGTAAAGAAGGATGTAAAGGCAGCTTCAACTACAACTAAGGTTGTAGTAGGTGTTGTAGGAGCACTTACAACATTTGGAGCTTTTGCACTTGGAAGAGCTACAAAGAAGGCTCCAAAGGCAGCAAAGGTAACACCAAAGGCTGCTAACTAATAACTGTGTAACAACAGTGTTTTAAGAAAAAGAGGCGGAATGAATCCGCCTCTTTTTTATTTATTTTTTCTTATATATTATATTTATGAATAAGTAATATTTGAGGAGGTAAGTAATATGACTTATTATGAAAAATACCAAAAATTGGTGGATGATGTAACAACTAAAGCTATTGAAGGAATCGTTCCAGTATCTTGTGCTATGAAAGTACAAAAATCTTTTGAAGAATGGAAGGCTAAAACATCTATAACTTTAGGAAGCAAGGAGGCAGAATCAATTGTTTACAAATGTAAATCAAATTAAAATTCTGTCTAGAAAACCATTATGGTATATAGACGAAGAAGGAAAAATAGGATATATTCAAAATGTGTATTCTGATGCTGAACAAATTCAGGTAATAAAAGATGATCACATTACAAATTATCCTATTTGTAAAAATCTTACAGTTGTACCAGAACTTAATACAGTTCTGTTTGAAACTGAAGAAGATGCTATAATAGGCGTTGCTATGATGGAAGATCCAGAGAATCAGGATTTAATGATTCAGAATGGAATCCAACGAAACATACATGAAACCGACTATTATAAAGCAAAATCTAGCAGCATTAATTCTGGATTGTATTCATATAGTGATTTTGATTCACAATTGGATAACATTAATGCTATGGAAATTAGATATCTGGATTATAATGAAAAAATAAAATTAATCCATGGATCTAATGAAAACGATGAACTTAATAATATTCTTACAGAATATATTAAGTATGAAGACATTAAATCTGAACATCATGATGTAAAATCGGAAAGATTAATTTTCGATGTTATGTCTGAAAAAGGAAATGTCTACATTAAATCATTCTGGGTTAATGATAATGGAATCGATTTTGGACCTATGCCATTTATGATTTCACCATTAACAGGTTATCTTATGTTTAACAATAAACCTAACGCTGCATATTATCGTAATGATGTACGCGAAGGTTTAACTACTCCGTTTACAGCTATGGTAAGAGAAGGTCAAACTAGAGCTTATAATGGCTACATTAGAAATGAAATAAAAGAACGAAAGAAAGAAGGTGTTAAAACTATAGTATCAGGTGTTAAAGACTTGGTACTTAACTTTGTTTCACTCGATCAGATATTTGGTTTCTTAGTAAACAAAACCGCTCCAAATGTTATTAGAACATTCAAACGTTTTGCTAGAAAACGGAATGATAAGAAACGTAAGAATAATTGGCTGAAAACTCAGAAGGAAAAATGAAATTAAAGAAGGGAGAAATTTCTCCCTTCTTTTTTTCTATGATGTTTGAGCAATGATTGTATTAGTATTCTTAAGAATAGTGTTAACATTTGAAGAAAGCGTATTTACTTTAGTCAAAATATCGTTATCTGAAAATTCTGAATTAATAGCCTTTGCAGAATCTTCCAAACTGATAAATGCACTTAATGTATTCTTCGCATCACTTAATACATTTTTTACATTTGTTAATTCTGCTTCAGCATCATTTAAATCTGAAGAATTTATTTTTTCCAATTCGAATTCAACTTTAGTTTTACTAATGTTGTATTTATTATTTATAGCATCAGTGATTGTTTTAACTACATCTTCATAAGATATAATATCAGTATCAGAGATATCTTTAAATTTAAAATTAAGTTTATAAACATAATCTTCATAAAGACGCTGAGTACGATCTGTATCGATAATATCATCCCAAACAATTACAGTTTCACCAGTTAGCTTCCATTCGCCATCTTCCAATTTAATAACACCGCAATCGTAGAATGTTTGTTTTTTAAGATAATCCGCATCTCCAGAAGAATCTATGAATTTTTCATTAATAGCAACATTTTCAGTAAATGAAGCATATTCTGAAGCACGATCATAATTCATGTATGAAAGTACTCTAATTTTTTTATTAAGAATATAATCTGAATTTGTAAACAGAATGTATGATTTATTTATCTCGAGTTTCATAAAATTACTCCTTAAGTTATATAAAAATGTCGAGTTAATAAAAAATAAATAAATTATATATTATATTCCTGAGCTGTAGCTGAGGGATATTTGATATTCCCTCCCACCCATCGAGTATCTCGAAGCTATAGCTCGTGAGTAGTGTTTTTCATAACTCAAAAGATAATCTCCTTAGGAGAAAAAGTATCGTTGATACTTCTTCTCTTTTTTTCTTTTATATAATAATGAGAAGATAAATATATGAGAGGTACTTTAATATGAACTTTTTTAAAATTGATGAATTTGATTCTGCTGATGGACCAGGAATTAGAGTAGGATTATATGTTTCAGGATGTACACATAAATGTAAAGGCTGTCATAGTTCAGAATATTGGGATTTTGAAGTTGGTGAAAAATTTACCGAAAAACATCTGGATCAATTACAAGCAACGTTATCAAAAGATTATATTGAAGGATTATCTATATTAGGTGGAGATCCTTTAGAAATAAAAAATATACATCAAGTAAAATATATTATTAGAGAATGTAAACGATATTATGAACTTATTCATGATAAACCATTAAATATTTGGTTATGGACCGGTTCAGTATTTGAAAATTTATGTTTATTAACTGCTGGAGTTTGGAGTTGGGAAGGTCCAGATGCAATACAATATGTTGATGATTTAAGATATATTTTAAATAATATTGATGTTTTAGTAGACGGTCCATTTGTTGAAGAAAAGAAGGATTTAAATCTTGCTTTCAGAGGTTCTTCAAATCAAAGATTAATCGATATGAAGAAAACACTTGAAAATAAAAAAGTTACATTATTAGATATTAAGGAGAATATGAGACATGGTTGATATATTTAATACTTTTAAAATTGTAGGTGCTTTATGATTATTGAAGCTATTGCCGATTTACATTTTGGGCGAACTGGTAATGAAGAAAAGTTTTACGAGTCTTTGAAAAATCATTTCATAAAACGTTGTAATGAAGTTCGTCCTGATCTTATAGTAATACCTGGAGATTCATTTGATTCTAGACAAGGAATTGGATCTCCTGCTAACATTTATTATGGAAAATTTATAGATGATTGTATAGCAACAGGTGCTACAATTATCGTTATTGAAGGTACAGAATCACACGATAGACATCAAATAAATGGTCTATTACATTATTCATCTGATAAATTCTTTATTGTTAATACTGTAACCAAATTAAATGTTTGTGGATTGAAATTATTATTACTTCCTGAAGAATATGTAATAAATGATGATTATTATAAAGATTATCTTAATGATAATTATGATTTTGCATTCTTTCACGGAATGTTTACACATGTTGGTATTAACGGTTATGTATCTGATGAAATTGTAAGACATGCTTATAACTTTGATTGGAAGATGTTTAAAGATAATATTAAACATTTTGTTATAGGTGGTCATATTCATACTCATAGTTGTTATAAGAATATTATTTATTGTGGTTCTTATGGAAGATTGAATTTTGGTGAAGAAGAAGATAAGGGATGGATTGAAGTAGAAGTTAAAGGTAATAAATCTAAATGGACTTTTATGAAAAATCCAGACGCTATGACATTCACAACAATACTAGCATCTAAATTACCAAATGAAATAGATCCTTTATTAAATATGCTTAGAGGATATCAAGAATCAAATGATTTCTTAAGAATTAAATTAGATATTGATGATGATAATAAACGAAATACAATTGAAGGATTTGTTAAAAATCATAAAAATTGTTGCGTCTTACGTATGAAATCTAAACGAGTTATTGAAAAACAAGAAGAAATTACTGCAGATATTAAAGAACAGCAAGAACAACTTCATAATAAAATGAAAGGTTTTGAAAATATGAATTTCATACAAATAACTCAGAAAATCGCTAAAGACGATTATCATATGGAATTCTCTCAAGAAGAAATCAATAACATTTTAAACACGAAGGTATAATTATATATAATATTGCCGTTTTTTAAAAAAGATTAAATTTATATAATTTAATATTAACAAGTAAGGTTAAACTTACTAATTTCATATACGTATGTGGAGGAATCTCATGACTATTGAGGAACCAATGGACTTTGGAGGCAATCAGATCCTTGCGCAAGATTTGATTTCCGACGACTTGATCTGTAAGATCAAAGGATTAAATCCTGATCTTGGTAGACCAATGGATGAGTTCGGACATGGTGACCCGTATTATTCTAGATATGCGGCTTATCGTGACGAAATTGAAAATGCTGAACTTATTGTAATCGATGCTAATGCATTGAACAGAAGTTCAGTTATGAATCTTGATCTTTCCGGAGATTTCTCTGGAATTGAACAGTTCCCATCTGATTACTATCAGTTGGCTGGAGATACATTAGCTATTGCATTCGATCCTTATGAATTTGGAATCGATTCACCAGATTGTTCTATTGAAGGACTTGGTGAAGATATCGGTGGTTATTGTGAATTCAGTCCTACCGAATTGTCAGATTTATCAAATGGTATATATTAGTAGATAATATAATATATTCCATATGTATGTGTGTGGTGTGTAAATCTTAGGTAATGAAATGTAAACATTTCATAATTGTAGGTGCAAATCCTACCACACCAAATAAAGTTGAAGTTTGATTCCTCTTCTATATTAAAACTCAACTTTTTTTGCTTTTATTTGTTCTCGACATAAACATTAATGTCTTGAAATTAAGACCTCCTTACGGCTTTTAAAATATTTATCTTTTAGCACAATCATAAGATAAATTATTTTGATGCCATTATCGAATTATTCAACCTCAAATAATTCGATTACAGTTTTGTGTTTGTCCCTGGTCCGTGACCAGGGACTTTTATTTTTTTTTTTGCAAATGGTCTATGTTGGTTGATATATTATAATAATGAATAAAGAAAATAAAACTTTGTTCAAGGAGATAATTATGGATGATATACTTGAAATTTATAAATCTAAGTTTGAAAGGATCTTTGCTGGAGAGGATCCTAACAGCATCTTTAATAGACGCGACATTGATGAAAATGGGAACATGATAAAAGTTCCCGTTGATAAAGAATTTCTTCTGAGAACTGCTAGAGCTATTTTTGGTAGCTCATCAGAAGAAGTTATTAAGAAGGTTGAGGAATTGACCTTCTAATAAAAAGGAGAGCTTTATGCTCTCTTTTTTTTTCTTTTTATTATGGACTTTATAATATAGGAATACAATTATGGCTAAACTTTATTATGAATATTTTTGGGATATAATATTTAATATTCCTTCTAGAAATATACAATTTAGACCTTATGCTTTATGTAGGTTTGAAAAACATTCTAATTATTTTGATAACTTCATGCCTACTTACAATATGGTTTGTAAAGTATACGATAAACATCTTGATATTTTTAGAATATTGGATAAAGAAATAAATGTTACAGTTAAGCAATATATTTATTATGGTGAAGCTAAAGAAAGTTTAACAAATCATGAAATTGTTAATGAATATGAATTTGCTTGTTATTGTGATAAAGAAAGAATTCCTTCATTAACATCTTCTGCTAAAAAAGTTAATTCGTTTGTAGAAAAACCTAAAGCTACATATGAACCTGAAACTATGGGTGAAATGAACGCTGTTGAATTGAATCTGAGTTTATTACTAAAGAAAGATGTTCAAATGCGAACTTTTTTACATAATTATATTTTTGGTTCAGCTGATAAAGGTGCTACACCTATGACAGCGGTAATGTCTATTATTGAACAAAATCCATATGTAGAATCTTGTTTAGTTGATAAACCAACAAATACCATTGCGTATCGTGATCTTATAGTTAAACCAGCTGATCTCAAAAATGCTATATTAGGAATTCAACACAATTATGGTATTTATGATAAATCTCTTGAATTATTTTTTGATAACGGTATGCTTTATGTTTTGAATAAACTTGAGAATCATCATAGTGGTGCTAAAGATGAAATTACTGAAATCAATGTCAAATTATGTGAACAAGTCGGATCTCCAAATGCTCCAGATTATGTAACTGAAGCTAAAAAAGAAAAAATAATTTTCTATGAAAGACGAACTAAAGTTAGTAAAGAAGATTATGAATCTATAGAAGGTGCATTACATGGTGATAAATTTGTTTATTCTAATTTTGCATCTGCTATAAATAGTGCTTTTGCTGGAGATGATGATACACAATTCGTTTCACCATTACATGAAGTGTTAAAACCTAGACAATCTAGAGTTGATGTTGGAACAAAGATTATTACAGATTATGATATGTTAAATAATGGATTTAACATGTCATCATATATGTATGAGAAATCATTAGGTGTACCAATTTCATTTGTAATGACTGGAATTAATGCTTCACATTTTTCTCCAAATAAAAATATTAGAATAACTTGTGATACTCCAGAATCTCATAAATTATATTCAGGTCTTTATAATATAGCTAATATAGATTTCATATACGAGAATACTGATAAGAAAGGTAAAAACTTTTCTACTTATTGTCACGCTGTAATGAAATTAGTTAATAAGACTGAAGGATATGATGAAAATTACGAAGTCGGTGAAAAGAATGAATAATATGAAACTGGGAGAGGAATCTCCCAGTTTATTGTTTTATGTATAACAGTTTGACAAATTCATATAATTAACGAGGTAAATATATGGCTGTTAAATCTTATGAAGAACAATTTGCTCCTATTATTACAGAATTAAACGAGCAAGCAAAACTTAATACTGAGTTATATAATGAAGTGCATAAATCTCTTGAAAAAGATTTAAGTAGATTAAATGGTGAACGTATGATAGGATCTACATCACCATCGAAATCTATTGCAGAAACTGGTAAGGTTCTTTCCGAAATAAGAGGAACTCAAGTAAATATTATTAAAGAAAAATCTAACGTTATCAAAACTATTGCAGATCTTGAAATTCGTGAAAGAAATTCTAAATCTCAGGAAACTGATGCTGGAACAAATCAATTCCTTATGCAAAATCTTCTTAATGAAATTTCTAGAAAAGTTGGAGATGTTTCTAAACCATCTATATCTGAAATTCGCGATAATCGTGGAAAAGAAGCATTGGATAAATTGGATCCTGAAGCATTAGGAATGAATGATAATGACTTTGCTATGATTGATAAGTTCAAACAAGCATCTGGAAAATAATAACTATGGCTGATGATTTTCATTTACTTAAAAAATTAGATTGTGATATACGTTATGTATTGTTATCTACAACTGATAATGATATCTATGTATATCTTTTACATTCTGCTAGTGTAATTACTGATTCCGATAAAACTGAAATCGAAAGTGGTTATTTACCATTACTTGATAATATTGATTCTGCTCAAACTAAAACATTTACCATTAATGATAATTTCAAAGCTATAAATAAAATGAATGATGATATAGCTAATTACATTAATGCTAGAAATGGATATAAAAGTTTTAATATTATAAACACTTCAAGAAATCATAAATTTGTAATTCAATCTAAAGTATTTGCTGCGGCTGTTAAAAATTGTAAGAAAATTTACATTGATATGGGATCAGTAGATACTTCTGAAAAAGGTAATTATGGTGGATCTATTAGATTAGATTCAACTGATTATGGTGAAATTGACTCACTTGAAATAAATTCTGGTACTTTTTTGTTAGAAGATAATGTTACTCTAATTGTAAAGAAATTGGATATCACATATTGTACAATTGACACATTTAATAAGGATTCTGATAAAAGTTGTTCATTTAGTGTCTTAGTTAAAGATCAGATGGATGTTGTTAATATGGCTATTTATAGTACAATATTTACAACATTTTCTAATTATAATAAAGATGCTAGTAATTATCTTGATACTGAATTCACTGCAGCATTTATTCGAATTTTTGGCAAAGAAAAAATAAATGAAAATGCTAAGTTTGAAAGAATTCTTATTCAAGGTTTTAGCAAATGTTTTATAAATAAAATCGAAGTTGAAGATTCTGTAAGATATGGTGGAATTCTTAAACTTGACAGAATGGATAAATTAACTATATCTGGTATTAAACGAAATATTAGTGAAGTTGATCCTACAGCTCCTATGATTAAAGTAGGTAGAGTTGCTGTTACTAATTTACATGATATCAATGTTGTAATTAAGAGTTCAGCATCTATTTCTTCTAAATATGCTCTCATTGAATTTTTGGAAGATACTACTGGAACTACAAGATCTATAAATCTTTATAGTTCAAATATTGTAAATAAACATTCTAGAAATTTAACTATTTTTAGAATGAAAAATGTAGAAATTAATAAAGTGTATCTTTCTGATACAAAGATTAATGAAAACGTTACATTGTTTGAACGTACTAATGCTAAATTAGAAAAACTTTGTTTTAATAATTGTGTAGTTAAAGGATCATCTTTTGATTTAACAGATACTACAAAAATAAATTTATCAGATTGTGATTTTACAATATCTAGCGATTTAAATCTTTCTAGCGCTTATGTAACTATAAGCGGCGGATATTATAGATTTTCAAATATGAATGTTGGTTCATATGAAACTTATCCAGTATCGAAGATAGATATCAACAAAGCAGAATTTAGTGGTGATAATTTAAATTTCACAAATGATGCTTCAGAAGTTGATATGCCATTTTTTGACGATGGATGTAAATATAATGTTACTAAAATACTTTTAGATAAATTTAATCCAACTTTCTCAAGTTCAGTTATATGTACTAATGATTTGACTATAACTAATGATAAAGCTTCTAAATTCTTAAGTGTTTTAGTTAATTATAGAGAAGAAAATACTGATACGGTATTTAATGTAAATAGTTCTGTTAGTGGTAATATTATGTTTACCGCTAACGGATCTACAAATTCATTTACTTTAAATCTTAATGATGAATCACAATTTTTGTCTATAAATCCTTTAGACTTAGTTGCAGTTGAAAATTCTCCAAATATAAAGATCGTTACGAATGTACCTATTAAAACTAAAGTTTATAATTTTGATAGTAGATATATTCATGCTCTTTTTAAAGATTATGTTTCAACTCAAAGTTCTACAATAGATTTATATTCAGATGAAGATGAACCTGTAACAAAGGTTCTAAATGATTCTGAAAAACAAATGAGTATAGCTTCTAATAAAGAATATGAAGGTAATGTTATAGATTATTTAAGATATACCTTAACTCCAATATAATTAAATAAACTACTGGTTTTAAACCAGTAGTTTATATTTTTTATAATTATATATTATGTTAGTAGAAGTAGGAAATTTTTATTTCCATTTCTAACATCATGTATTTGTGGAGATGATGTTGTTTTAATATTTGGGTAAGGATTTGGAAAGGTTACACCTACTTCTTAACTTACCCCTCTTGAAGGAGATATATCGTTGATATATCTCCTTCCTTTTTTTGTAAAATGTTTGTTTATTTTTGCATATTATAATTATGGATAAAAGATAGAGAAGGGTGCTACAACACCCCTCTCTAAATATAGCTTTTACCAAGGAGGTGAAAACTATGAATAATGAACGCTTGTTCAGATACTATTATAGTGTAAACTATAATGGCTATCCAGTCTCTAGATACAAACTAGTGACTAGACAGGAATTTATATCAATTACTGGTATAGATCCTGTAAATCCAAATAATTAATATATTTAATTGTTTAGATTAAAAAATAAAAAACAGTAAAAACTCGAAAGGGTTTTCTGTACCGGATTGCTACGGTTTCTTTTTTTTTATTAATTCTGTTTGACATACATATGTATCCCATAGGGTCGAGAATTCCGATGGGTACTTATTATAAATGTACAGAGGTATTTTATGGATGAATTTAAATCCAACGTTATTAAACGTGGTGGACAAGAAGAGTTGTTTAAATCTTCTAAAATTAGAAATGCTATAGCTAAGGCTAATAATGCGATTGATGAGCTTTTTAAGATTTCAGATGAAACTATTGATAAAATTACTGAAAATGTTGTTGAAAAAATCAAGAGTTATAATCGCCAATTTAATGTTGAAGAAATTCAAGATTTAGTAGAAAAAGAAATTTCTACATATTCGTGGGAGTTAGCTAAAGCATTTACAATTTATCGTTATACACATGCTTTACAAAGAGATGGTGATACTACTGCACTTAATGCTGAATTAGCAGCTAAATATAAAGCACTTATGGAAAGAGCTTGGAATATTTACGAATGTCAATCGGAAGATATTCAGCAGGAAAATGCAAATAAAAATGCATATTTGCTTTCTACACAAGCAGATTATGCAGCTTGTGAATTAGATAAAGAATTACTTGATTATAAAGAAGTTTTCAGCAAAGATGTATTAGAAGCAAATGCTGAGAAGATTATCAAGATTCATGATATGGGATATTCTGGACGAAGAATGTTCAATTGTTTTAGTGGAGATACAACATTTATTTCTGAATATGGAGATCGACCATTCAAATGGTTCAACGATGGTGATAAAGTACACGTTGTTGATAGATTTGGAGATGTTCGAGAAGCAACTGTTAAAAAATATGGTAAACAATATTTTAATAATGTTTATTTAAAAAATAATAAAACTATTAAAGTTATCAAAGCTACTAAAAATCACAGATGGTATTTACACGATGGTAGTGTAACTACTGATTTGAAAGTTGGTGATCGATTATTTACTACTAAAAAAACAGAAAACAGATTCAACATCGATAAAATTACTACTAAACATGATGCATTCTTATTTTGTTTAGGAATGGTTATTGGTGATGGATACGATGGTAAAAATAATAATGGAGAATATTCTTGCACAAAAATACGTTTATGTGGAGACAAAGCAAAATATTCTAAATTGTTTGAAATGGCCGGATTTAGTAAACATTTCGTTAAACATACTACGGATCCACATTTTTATTATAAAGAAGCTATTAAACAAAACTTTTTGAATGGTAAAGGATGGAAATACCTTTCAAGTAATGATAAAATTATTTTATTTAATGGGTATTTTTGTGCAGATGGATCAACTTCTGATAGATTAAGATGTTCTACAGCAGATGATCGAATAGCTTGTATGATTTATGATTTATGTGGTATTTCAGGTTATTATTTAGTATCAGCTAACGAAATATTTCATGATACAAATTATAAAAAGAATGCAAGATTGTATAATTTTAGCTTTGTAAACCATCAATCTGATAATCAAACTTGGAAAGTTGTTAAAATTGATGAGAATAAATCGTATGGTGATGCGTGGTGTTTGGAAGAACCGGTAACTCATTCATTTTTGTTAAGTAACGGTATTACTACTGGAAACTGTTGTCTTATCAATCTTGATGATATGTATAAAAATGGTACAGTTATTAATGGTGTATTCCTTGATACTCCTAAATCATTTGTTACTGCTTGTACAGTAGCTACACAGGTTGAATCCCATGTAGCATCAGGTCAATATGGTGGACAAACTGTAAACCTTTGGCATATCGCTCAATTTGTTAAACCTACTCGTGAAAAATTCATTAAACGTACTCGTAAACGTTATGAAGATATTGGAATGACTTATACTGAAGAACAGCTTTTAGCTGATGTTGAATTACAGTTAAAACAGCATATCGATGACGGAATTCAACTTCTACAGTATCAGGTTCTTACTCATATGACTACAAACGGTTAACTGACTGGCCGCCTTACATGGTAACATGTAAGTGAAAAGGTGGTGAACCCATAAATATGGGGTGTTATTCATTTATTGAATAGCTAACGGTGAAAGCATTTTATTATATCTTATGCTAATACCGTGCCAAGTATTCTTTTTAAGAATAAAGGTGTAACGACTATCGAACAGACATAGATATTATCTATGGAACTTAGTAGAGTAGCTTTAAGGTGAAATTCCTTATTGCGAAGTGCCATCCATCCTTTTTATAGGATGAAGAGATAGTCTAATCCAAACGGAATAATAAATAACGTTTGGAGAAGGGAATAAATGCAGTCTCCCTTCGTTTCTACATATATTAACATCAATGATGCTCCTGAAGAAGATCGTAAAGATTATGCTATGGTAATTGAAGCTTTCTTAAGACAGAGACTTCTTGGTGTTAAAAATAAAGTTGGCGTATACTTTGGACCAGCTTTCCCTAAAGTACTTTATGTACTTGATGAAAATAATGTTTGGGAAAATTCTGAATATTATTATCTTACAGAAATTGCAGAAAAATGTTCTGTTGAACGTTTAGCTCCAGATTATATTTCAGCTAAAGTTATGCGTGAACTTAAAGAAGGAAATGTATTTGCTTGTATGGGATGTGCAGCTTATGATGAAGTTGTGACTTATAAAATCAATGGTAAACTTTTTATAGAATCAATTGGTCGTATGTGGGATAGATTAGCATTATACAATACTATTTTATTCCAAAATGAATTGCAAATTGATCAATATATGCCTTTACAAAATGTTGAAATTTTCGATTCAAAATTGAATAAATTCGTCCCATGCTATCAAATGAATAAAAATAATTCACATGATTGGTATCGTGTTGAATTAAATCATAGAACTATTGAAGTTACAGGAGACCACCCATTTGAAACTGAAAATCGTGGTGTTGTTCATGCTAAAGATCTTACAAAAGATGATAAAATAATGATTCATTATGGGCAGTATTCAGATGAAAGTGAACATTTTGAAGATGGTGCTGCTTGGACTCTTGGTGCTCTTATTTGTGACGGAGCATATTCTGGTGGAGCAGTAACACTATCTATAGCTGCAACAGATGAAGATGATATCGAAACACGCTATTGTGAAAATATGAAAAAATATTTCGATATTCCTACTAAAACTATTTTTAGAGATAGGGGCGATAGAGGTGTTTATAAAGATATTATTTCTTTATCTACAGAAAATCAAGCTTCTTATTATTTTAAGGAATATTTGAATAAACTTTTTGAAGGATTTAACAAAGCATTTAGAAAAATTCCTGTAAATGTATTTAGATGGAATAGAAGTGCTAAAGTAGCATTTTTAGCTGGTATGATTGACGCTGATGGATACATTCATATTGATACTGGAGAATGTTTCTTAGGATCAACTAATAAAGAATTGGCATTAGGTCAGATGAAGTTGGTACAGGCATTAGGTATCCCAGCAAAAGTTAGAGTTAATCGTTATAAAGGTGGTACAAACTTTAATAATGTACGCTATACAGTTAACTTTTATCCAACTGAAGAAATTATCAATGCTTTAGCTTGTGCTAAAAAGAAAAAGAATTTTAAACCTGGCGTTGTCATGGAAAAAATGTATGAAATTTCAAATGTAAAAGCTGTAACAAAAATTAATAATATTTCAACTCGTTCTGGTTGGTCATATGATGTTACTACTGAATCTGAACATTTTGAAATTTCTGGTATCTATTCACATAACTGTCGTTCATTCCTTTCTCCTTGGAAAGATGAAAATGGTGAATATAAATTCTGGGGTCGCTTTAACAAAGGCGTTGTTACAATTAACCTTCCTGATGTTGCTCTTACTTCTAAAGAAACTGGAAGAGATTTCTGGGAACTTCTTGATGAACGTCTTGAACTTTGTCATAAAGCTCATAAACAGCGTATTGAAAAACGTTTGTTTGGTACTAAATCTGATGTTTCTCCAGTACATTGGCAGTTCGGAGCAATTGCTCGCCTTAAACCAGGTGAAACAATCGATAAATATTTAACTGGTGGATATTCTACTACATCATTAGGCTATGTTGGTTTGTATGAAACTGTTATGGCTCTTAAAGGTGTACCTCATACAGATCCATCTGCTAAAGATTTTGCTCTTTCTATTGTTAAACATATGGCTGATAAGTGTGAAGAATGGAATAAACAAGATGATTATGGTTATTCCGTTTATGGTACTCCTGAAGAATCTGCTACATTTGAATTCGCAAAAGCTTTACAAAGACGTCATGGTATTATTGAAGGCATTACCGATAAAGATTACGTAATGAATTCGTACCATGTAAATATTAAAGAAAAGATCGATGCTATTTCTAAATTGGAATTTGAAGCACCGTTCCAGAAGTATACAACTGGTGGAGCTGTTTCTTATTTCGAATGTTCAAGAAACATCATCAACAATATGAAAGCTTTCCACAAAGTAATTGAATCTGGTTATAAAAATATTATGTATTTCGAAGCAAATACTAAACCAGATTATTGTTACATTTGTAAAAACTTTGATCATATTGATATGGCTCGTGATCCTATTACAAATAAACGTATTTGGAAATGTTCATGTTGTGGAAATACTGATCCTCATCAGATGGATGTTTCTAGACGTGTATGTGGATATCCTGGTACTGTAAATTATATGAATCAGGGTAGAATGGGTGATATTGGTGATCGTGTAGAACATATTTAAAATATTTTTTTAAAAATACCATAATAATATAATGTATTTAGATACATCGAATGAGGTAAAGTGTAGGTTTATTTAAACTGTAGATATTTTACCTCATTTATGGGGATTGCTGGAATTGGTAGACATTGGTCGGACTTAAAATCCGATGCCTGTAAGGCGTGAGAGTTCAAGTCTCTCATCCCCTATAATTTTTTTTGAGCTATTATCTCAGTGGTCAGAGAAGCGGACTCATAATCCGTGTGTCCTAGGTTCAAATCCTAGATAGCTCAAGATTGCAATAATCATCTCACAATTAATGATTATTGAATATACAACGTTTGTGAGGACGAGGGTATATAATGATTAGGAATAAAAAGAGATATTAACACTTCGAATGTTATCTTCTCGATTCCATATCGATGGATATTCCGGGATCACATGCGGTTGATAGACAAAGGTCAAGACCGCAACTTTTTGGGCTATTAGCTCAGTTGGCAGAGCAACGCCCTTTTAAGGCGTGGGTCGCTGGTTCGAATCCAGTATAGCTCATTATCCAGTGTTACTGGTAGTGGAGTTTCGTTATTGAAAAGCAGGGGTAGTCACACCCTTGGAGGCAATAAACAGAATTTATTTTTGACGAACTCCACGTTTTTGAACTCAATGGTTTATCTATAAAAGATGAATCTTGATATACTTGACTGAAACGAATATTGATGATATATTTGTTTCGTTTAAACTACAATGTTTGTCGAAGCTTAGATAAACATTTGTATCGGTATTAAGTCCAGACCTTGACGGACACTAGTTCCATTAACTGTATATACGTAAACGCTTTCGGGTTAAAGGTTCCTGTGTTATGGATAAACCGTCATCTTTTTGAACATAAATTCATTCTGTCGTGATTTCGGTTACGAGTATCAGAATGTTTTTATAATGAAAGTAGTAAGTTCCCTTAACGCTCGTGAAATTGAAACTCTAATCGAATAACAATCTTTCTAGTTGTACTAGTTGCTAGCTCTTGTTTTCGTAAAGTGAATATGGATGAGTGGTGAAACTTAGGTAAAATTTGTATCGTAGATGGGCAAATTGATACGCTCTAATATAGCGGGGTGCATCATACGATAATTTACTTTCATAGCCTAAATTTATGAGTTTTTATAATGGTAAAACTTGTTATATATGGCCTAGCTATATCTTTAACGAATGTATATAATCTGAATACTAGTAGTTATCGAATTCGAATAGTCCAATTTTTCAGATTCGATTATCGAAACAATTCGACTCTTTCGTTGATGTATTGAAGAGTTTTGATAACAGGAAGATAGCGTTATGATCTTCCGCCATTGGGTCGTCGACAAGCGGTAAGTCATTGGCTTTTGGTGCCAACATTCCACAGGTTCGAATCCTGTCGACCCAGCTAATTCTCGTGTGTGCAACATGAAAAAATGAATTTTCGAAATTGTCTGAGATCCGGGACGTTCCCGGATCTCTCTATTTTTTGTCTTATATATTATAATAATGAATATGTTATATTTGAGGAGGTAAGTAAATATGACAGTCGATAAAGCAAACGAATTACGTTTGAAAACAATTGATCTTCCTTATATGGAGGGACATTTGTATGATCCTGATAATGAGGATAAAGATGTAATTAATGTAACAAAAGAAGGAAAAGTTTTAAGTGTATTGGATGTTGGCTTTGCCATTCCAAAATTAGGGTTTTGTAAAGATATGTTTGAAATATTCTACTATATGAAACCTAAAAGCACTAGAGATTTTCATTTTGAATATTGGTGCCCTTCTTCTATAAAAGAAGCGATATGCATTACTTCAACAGTAGCTAAAAGAAAGAAAAGTATCATTTCAAAACGAAATTTTAATTTCGAAGGCAAAAAGATATGTTTGTTTGGAATGGTAGATGATGATAAATTATATGTGTGGAAATCTGGAATGATTTGGTTTAAAGATGGTTCAGGTGATGAAGGTTATGAATTGTCAATTTTAAACGATAAATTACAGATTGAAAATCGTGCATATTATATAAGAGTGGTAAGAGACTAGGAGGAAAATAGTTTATGGAAAAATTATATTATGTAGCTGTGGCTCCTAATAAAGAAGCTGCAGTACACGGTGGTTTAACAGAAGCTATCGAGAAGTGTATCGATAATAATGAAGAAAAGTCAAAGGATTTGTATCCAGGAAGTTTTTGTAGAGAATCTTTAATAAACTCTATAAGAACAGAATTTGAATGGGCATTGGATAGATTCGATGAGAATAATGATTACATCACTGATCCGTATGTTGTAGGAACCTTCAATGATACAAGTTGTAAGGTAGAATTAATATATGTATGTGAAATTACATTTAAAACATTCAAGCACTATTATATTCGTTTTGAATGGTTATAAGTAGTGCTTAAAAAAGAAAGAGGGTTTCTCTCTTTCTTTTTTTTCTTTTTTGAAACATTTTAATATATGGCTACACCTAAAACTTATATCTATGATAATGTAATTGCTACTTATGGGGATGATTTTATTAAAAATTTCCCAGCAATTGTGCGATGTGTGAACAAATATATTAATTCTAGAGCTGATGTATTGCAAACAAAATACATGAGTAACAAACTAATTTTTACAGCTGTTGATGAAAATGCGTTTATGGATGCTGCTGGTGTAGATAAAAGTATTCTGATAAAGTTAATTTCTGAGTCAGATACTATAAAACCTAACGCAAAAGGAACAACACCTCTTTATCAATTATTATATATCCTTTCGAAGTATTATACAGTTAAACATAATGAGCTCGTAAAATTGTATAAACTTGATTCTGATATTAATTCTGATAGAAGTCCTAAACATATTATACAGTTGTATTTTGGTATGAGATTATATTCTTGGTCTCAGAAATATATTTTTGCACATCCTTTCCCTGAACAAGATGCAGAATATGCTATTGCGCATCTTAGTAATAAGTCCGATATTATTAAATTTAAAAATATCTACGAAATCATTAAGAATAAAGCATTCACTATTGAAGAAGCTCCACGTTTTGCTCAAATGGCTAAACGAGAAAAAGCAGAAGATAATGATACTTATGAATGGGTAAATGATATTTTTAATAAATTTAAATCTCAGATGAAGAATTTCTTTGTACTTTGTTTATATTCTCACGATCATAAACTTGGTATTAAAACAGAAAATTTAACAGCACATAATGAAGAAGGAGATGAATTTTATGTTATTTCTGATTCAGTATCAAATGCTGTAGATATTACAAGTAAAAAACTTATGAATACATTTGTTCAAGATACAGTTATTCGTGAACAATTAATTCAAAGTGCTTGTAAACACTCGAATAAAGTTTCTTGTACTAAAACTAAAATTGTACTTAAAAATATACGAGAATCTGGCGATAGTGAATTGCTTCTTAGAATTATGACTGATATAGTTTCATATTGGTTAATTTCTATGAAAAAGAGCGTTGATAGTATACATTCTAAAGAATTTGCTGCTAAATGCTCAAAAGCTTATTCAGTATCAAATACTTATGATATTTTCATTATAGATCTTAAAAAGACTCTTGGTGAATTAATTCTTAAGTATAATCCTGAATACACCATGGCTGCTAATCGTGGTACAATCGGAAGTTTTAAACAAGCTATTTATTTATACTTGATTATGTATATAATGACTCTTAAATAATAAGGAGAATTTTTATGTCTGGAAATATAAATTCTAATACATTTGTTGGGTTAACATATCATGAACTTTCTCAGGAAGGTTTTGGTTTGCCATCAATTAGAAGTCTTAGAGCTCCTAGTAAAAAGGAACTTTTTAATGCTCCTATAGTAAAAGCTGCAGCTGCTAAAGCTAAAGCTTATGGTATGAAGAAAGGATATACTAATCTCATCCCTACTTCTCAAAAAGATAAAGAGATGTATGTTATTTCTGTACTTGCTAAACGAGGTGTTCAGGCTACTGAAAAAGAAATCAAATCTATTTCTAAAAAAATTGAATTTGTTAAAATTGATGGAGTAGTAGTTCTCAATTGTGATTCTTTGATGAGTTCTGGAGATAAAACTTTATTTGCTTTTGCTTTAGTAGCATGTGGAATTGCTAATCTTTTTGCAGTATTCAAAATCATTGTTCCTGCAACGGTTGCAACATTTATTGGAACAACTTTTCATACACTTAATCCTACACTTGGTACAGTTGCTGGTGGCGCTGTGTTAGGTGCTAGTTCATTAGCATTAGGTGTTATTGAAGAAAAAGTAGTTTCTTATTTGAAGAAAAAGCTTATTGAAAAGAATATACGTAAAGATTTACATATATTTACTTCATGGGTAGCATTCAAAAGCAAAGATGGAAAAGTTATTCTTAAACGTTTCTGTAATGCTATTATTGATCCAAAAATGTATGTTCCTAGTAAAGAAGATTTGGAAGTTTCAGATGAAACTGATGAAGTTTCTATGACTGATTTGGTTGAAGATGAAACTACAGTTGAAGAAGATGCTGGAAAAGATTCTGAAGTTAAAGATATTGATATTTCTCAGGATGATTCTGCTCATAATGAAGAAGCTTCATCTGGAGGAGTTGTAACTCCTGGAAATAAAGATGATCTCGAAGTTGAGCAAACATCAATAGAAGCTTGGTTTGATGATCCTGCTTATTCATTAGAAGAAGCTGATGAAGAAGATTGTACTTGTAAAGATTGTCATAAAGAAGAAGATACTGAAAACGATTCTGAAGATAAAAAAACTTCTGAGGAAGCTTTAGGAATTACAGATTATGATCTTTATTCTGAAGATCAGTATAAATCTCTTGAAGGCATTTTCGATCCTGATGATTTAGTATAATAAAAGATTCCTGGCTTTGCTAGCCAGGAATTTTATTTATATATTTTATTTCTGAGAATGTAGCTCAGTTGGTAGAGCATTCCGTGGCCCGAAAGGGCCTGGAAGTGTCATGGGTTCGAGTCCCATCATTCTTTTTTTATTTATTTTTCTTTAATATATTATTATAATGAGCAAAACAATTTAATGTTTATATTAGATTGATAAACTCAAACACGATTTATTAAGGAGGCCACCTATGGCAAATGAAACAACTGAGAATGAAGTTGTTGAACAGGCTGCAGATGTTGCAGTAGAAACATCAACAGAAGTTACACAGGAAGTTACAGAGACTGTAGAAGAAAAACCTAAGAAGACTAGAAAGTCTTCTAAGAAATCAACAGAAACTGTTGCTGAAGAAACAACTTCTGAAGAAGACAACGGGGGTAAGGTTGTCGAAGTAAAAGAAGAGGAATCTGTAGAAGCTGATGAAGATGCTGCTGCAGATGCTTCAGCAGAACTTAATATCATGGATGATGCTAAAACTGCTGAAATTCCAGAAGAAGGAAATGAGAATATTAAAGCTCATTTCTATAAATTCAGGAAAGAAGGATTCCAGTTAGGTCTCGATCCTAACGGATTTGTATCGACTGTTCTCATGAAAAAATTCCGTTTCGGATTTGTAATGAAGAATAACGATGTAGATTTTGTTAATGAGCAGAATAAATGTATTTCATACGTAAAAGCTGCATTGAACAAAATCGATGATCCTGATATCATTGTAAGAGAAGTTAAAACACCATCGTATGTTGAAACTGAAAAATTCTACAATGTGATCAGCGTTCATGTTCCATTCCATGAAAGCATCAATGAAGTTGCTAAGGAATTTAAGAACACAGCTGCTTTGTTAAATAATACTGTCTCTGACGGTTCTGTAGAATTCCTTGTAAGAATTGGAAATTATGCAGATCTTATTGTCGACAGTTCAAAACAGGGCGAAGGCTATGTATGCTTTAAGGGATTCCAGTCTCTTACATACAGTAAGTCTAAGAATGCTAACAAATCTGCAAGAGAATCAATTTCTGCAGGTCTGTATGCAAATGAAACAATGGACTT
>Ga0247608_10002336_pt1 | contig 23996 bp, 20 predicted proteins | sample 176DNAGHGlowgp2_FD_193490 | JGI IMG/M metagenome (GOLD analysis project Ga0247608, IMG submission 193490) | Sheep rumen microbial communities from Palmerston North, Manawatu-Wanganui, New Zealand - 1766 DNA GHGlow gp2 | ecosystem: Host-associated > Mammals > Digestive system > Stomach > Rumen ... | reverse complement strand
TCTAGCCCTCTGTCCACACATTCTACAGAAGCGTAAAACGACTTCAGGTCGATGGCAACGTATGTCCGGTCTTGTTCCTGCATCCCTTATTGATTTCGTGCTGCAAATATACAAAGAATTCTCCAAAATCTCCCATAAAACGTCCCATATGTTCCTTTTAAACAATATTTGTCCAGATTGAAAAAAACAAGAGATATCCCGATTGGAACATCTCTTGTCCTGTCATTAAATGGTATTAAGATTTGAAAAATTCTTAGTCCTGCTTTCCATAATAAATACTCTTAATCTTTGCAGTCGGTTTGAAATCCTCTGCTCGTCGAGGGGTGTCTGTGTTAATTAAATCTTCTATATCCATAGTATAGACATAATCCTTTGATGTGGCTTCAACGCAGTTTTCATAATAAATAGGTGACCAACTCAACCTCGGATTTTTGCGGAACAACTCACGGGCAGAACTCCCGACATGGAAACCATTGACCGTTCTGATAAACGAAGCACCTTTCCCGACAAGGAAAGAAACGATTTTACCATCATCAACCCCCACATTAACAATCTCTTGACCATTCTTTATGAATGTCAGACGCTCAACCAAGACACTTTCCGCTTCATCATCATCCTCCATACCCATCTCATACACCTTTTCATAACCTTTGAAATAGGTGTAGGTATCATATAGACCAGGGATTATCTTGGGAAGAGTGGAAACGAACTGACCGATGAAGACAGGTCCCAGTTTCCCATTCCCCATCACAAAGGTTTTTACTACATTCGTAGATTTACCCTTTTGCGATGCTGGAGTATTAAGATTCTTCAGATACTTCCACCACCAATAGTCTACAAGTGTATTTTCGTTCAATCCATTAAGAGCCTTTGCAAACTCAGCTTCTGTCACAGCATCCAGAGTAGGATCATAGGCATGTCCGTTCCATGGTTGAGGCATCATTTGCTGACCTTTCACCCACTTTGAAATGGCACCGGAGGTTTGAGCCACTTCAACGACAGCCCAACCTTTTGACGATCTCACTTTCCGTAAACCTATAGTCCCTACTATGACTCCACTTTTATCTGAGATAACATCAAACAGATATACATTCCCTTCTTTTCTTGGATTATCCAATACTCCACCAAATTCATCATTTCCAAAGGAGTACGAAATAGTGCCCCATTCTGGAATCACATCACTATTGAACTCCTTCTTACGATTGACGGATATTTGAAGGTCCGGTTGATTCTCATTTGACTCTTCCTCTGGATAGACAAACCAGTTTCCAGAAGGATATACTGCTTCAGCAAACACCTTGGTCGTGATTTCAAGTGGCTTCTGTTGTTTCTGAGAAGTCTCTTTGCTTTGATTTTGGTTGTAATTATTTGATTGTGCCTGTTGCTGATTCGCTCTGGCTTGTGCAGGTTGCTCTCCTGTATTAGAGAATGGCAGATAATCACTCTGCGCAATTTGACGCTGGAGTGTCATATCAACCAAATAGATACGAGCATAGTAATTGTTTTTGCCTGGCAATGGATTGAGTGCATCAACATAGATGGCTTGCCATTGCCCTTTAAATACCGTGCTTTGGTAAGTGCATGTCAGTTGGTTGCCTTCATGTTTCATATCGTTTCCATTGGCAAATTTGTGGAAGGTGCCTTGCGGTATCTCAATTGCAAGAACAGGAACTAATTTATGCCCTTGTAATCCATTCACAGTCAAAGTGTAGTGAACCTGAAGCATGGTTCTTCCGTTACTCGGGTCTTTTTGGTCATAAGTCAGACGCATATTAGAAAAATGTACAGATGGCTGCACCTGCCTTTGTTGTGTGTTAGAGGTAAGTCCGTCCAAAAGGGCATTACCCAACTTCTTAAAGAATTGGGCATCGCAATTAATTGACAACGATACAAAGCCCAATAAAAGGAATATTAGTTTTTTCTTCATAGTTAACTCTATTTTTTACAGAACAAATATTTTCCCAATAATAGCACACATTTGAGAATATACGCATTTTGATGTGACTCTCAATAATATTAGCCTTAGTTATTCATCCTCCCTGATATTATTTAGGTCTATGTAATAAAAAAAGAATCTATCCTTTTCTGAATCATAGTTAGCGTAGAACCAATCATCTTCTTCGATTCTCTTTGAGACGTTGACATATGAGAGACCGTCAAGTTCTGGATCTACCCCAAACGACCGACCGCGATGCCAGTAGTCCCCCTTCTCATCTTTAATATACACATTGGAGTGCAAATGCTTCCCATCAGAGACGGCTTTGTGAACTCTGATGTAGCTGGTGGTAAAAGAGGACATACTAAAGGTGTATTCGGTATTTGTTTCTGTACAAAAACTTTGCAAAGCCGGCTTACGAATCTTTTCAAGGATTTCTTGGTTGCTGGTATGGTACAGCTGATTGATAGTGTAGCCCTGTTTACCGTCACCTTTTCTGCTGCAGCCCACGAGTACTATGGTTATAGCACATAGCAGGGCTAATGTTGTAGTCTTCTTCTTTTTCATTGTCTGTATTTGTTTCTTTTCGCCTCTTGTAGTTGTTCTGCTCTTTCGTCCCTTCCGTCCACAAGAATAATTTTAGATATTCGTTCAAAGTCATCCGCATTGTATGCCTCTATACGCATATCAAAGGGTAAAATCATTTCTGCCCCTTTGACATAGATCGTTCTCTTGTCTTCCCATCGATAGTCGCCTTCTTTTTGGCGCAGATTGTCGAAATTGGTGATGTAAGCACACGCCTCATTCTCATCTACGCCTATTACCTGCAGTAGACTGGCACCATAACCTGCAGGCATCATATTGCTGATTTCATCTTCATGTATATCCTTGGTCAACCGAATTTTACAAAGCATTCTCACGTTGAAGTAACGACCATGGAACTCAACCCCGTAAATTTCAGCAGGCCATACCACTTCAATACCCTCAATCTCAGATATCGTAGGGATATTATATCCCTCCAACTCAATGTTAAGCCGCTGTGCCTCTACATACATCTGTTTCTCGATGAATGCCCAGTGACCTTCAAGGCTACCTTGTGGTGCGCCTTCCAGTTTCTTCACCTCTTTCGTAAGGTCTTTTAAAGTCACCATACTGCGGTCAGAACCACAGGAGGCGCATATCATTGCTATCAGAATGGCTGTTATTATCTTTTTCATTTCTGCTAAATATCATTTTTAAAAGGTGTACCAAATCTTCCACCGACCACTGGGTGTTTTTTCTAAGACAAAGTCGCTTTCAGTCTCCTCTCCATCTCTATTTACTACTATGGCTGTAATAATCACACCACCATACTTACTGCTTTCCTTGGTGTTCACTATTTTCTGCAGTCTATCAGGTATCCAATAACGACTTTCATCCGTCAATGCTGCCTTGAATTTTTGGACATCCTCCCAATCTCTAAGATCGAAATAGCGGTTGACATCATAGATGTTCTTGTTGTGCAGTGCCTCAATCCCTTTCTTCAGAACCTCTTCAGGACTGGGTGAATTGTTTGAGCTGCAGCCTGTCATCAACAGGACAATCATGGTCACAAAAAAAACGTTTCTTTTCATCACTTTTAATGTTTTGGACTAAAATTATTTGTTCCTGTATCTTTAATCGTCATACCTACCTCATAGTCACCTGAGTCAAACATTCCATATGAATACTCAACACTTCCATACGGCAATTTCATCTCTTCTGCCCCATCATATAGTTTTTTCCATTTTCCACCATAAAAAGCAGTCATCTCCTCCTTGAATCTATTGCAAAGATTAATAGCCTCAGCCTCAGATTCAACCATGTAGCCGAAAGAAACTGAATTTACACGATTACCTTTTGTATCGATACTAATTTCAGACATCTTTCCACTAACTATGCCTCTCAAAAACACCAAATAGTCATAATCACAGGATCCCCATCCATCAGAAAATCCTTTCTGACGAAGTGCTTCAATAAATGGCTTTGGCTCTCCCCCCATCTGAAGTCCAAGGAACTCCATATGTTTATCTTCCTGTACCTCCTGCCCATCATCATTCTTTTTTTTCTGTGACTTAGATGTCTGTTCACCATTCATGCCCAAAAGCGTCTTTCCCTCTTCGGTAAGGAAACTCTTAATCTCATCAACGGGGACTGTTACTTCATTCCAGAAATGAGGTCCCTCCAAATAAAGTATCCTACAACTATCACCAATAGGACACAAATAGCCGTCAGGACCGATGAATGCTTCATCAAACTCTTTTTGCTCATCTGTTCCATATTTCTTCACCAATGTTACAATATCATCCCCTGTAATATTGTAAACCTCTTTGTCATCCATCAACTTACCGTCGGAAAGTCTTATTACCTTATAACTCACCATGGGACCGCCATTGCCATAAACACCATCTGTGACACGGAAGACTACAGCTTGTTCGGTTTGGTGTTCACACTCCACCATTAAATTGAAGGACGTTGCAACATAAATCTCAATCTCTCCTTTGGAAATTCCATTGTGGAAATAAGCAATCAGCTTTTTACAAATTTCTTTTAGTGACCCCTCTATAGGCTGTTTTAGTTCCTCCACAACTGATGATTCTCTGATGATGGTACGAATCCCTTCTGAAAGCCGATTTTGTACCTCGTCCTCCCCGACTGGAATATCAATAGTAAGTGTCATTTCTGCCATTGCCCCATCAGGAGACGTAACACCCACCTGCTCTTCAAACTTTTCAAACTGGATAGGGCTATAGCCATTTCCACTACATCCCATTAACAAGCAGGCAATTCCAAATATTAAAAATGTTTTTCTCATAGCCTTCATAAATGTAAAATTTTATGCGTTTATTGTACTTTAATGTATCTTACCTTGGAATCACTTACAAAATCACTTAGTGATATCTTGTTTTTGTATCCGCCTTTTAAATCTTTTATATCCACAAAATAACTTAGGTATCCAATCGTACAATACATTGTCTCAGAATTCAACTTCGTCCATTTAAAGATGTCTTTGAATAGTGAAAGGCTAAATACATTGTCACCAGCATGAACATTCAAAATCGTAGAAACGTTCGAAGCATCAGGATAGACATAAAATGCACAAACTTCATCCCCTTTAAGTTCACCCTTAAACACAACTTTTCCATCCTTTATAAAAAGGACGACCTCAATTTCTCTATCTCCCTTTTCAGGTACAACCTCACTGATTCGTTCGTACTTTTCATATAATCCATCAACTAAAGGGGGAATGTCGTCTATCGGTCCCATATTAACGGGCCCCACATGCTCTTTCCCAATTAGAAAGGTAGGCTGAGTAACCTCATTGCTTTTACCCTCATCGACCACAATATCCGATTTAGGAAATTTTTCTTTATATGCTTCAACATAGGCAGTAGGTACATGAAGTGTTGGACTTCGAATAACAAAGTGAGAACGAAGGTTACGAGGCGGATTATCATTGACCCAAATCCAATCAAAATCCAATTCTCCAAGTGCTTCTAATTCTTCTGGTGTCCATTCTAGATATAAATCACTTGCCTTACAGAAAGAGCCTACTTCAAATGAACTTACAGATTTGGGGATTCGCAACCGTCTCAATGAATTACAGTCAGAGAAAGCCGATTCCCCTATAGACACCAGTTTATCAGGCAATTGCAATGATGTAAGATTGTTGCAATTACTAAATGCACGACTACCAATTGAAACAACACTTTCAGGAATACGAATCGTCTCAAGATGATAACAAGAATTAAATGCACTTGCTTCTATCTTAGTGGTCTTTAAAGGTAAATAAATATGCTCTAAGCGATAAAAGTTGAGCATACCCTCCTCTATAACATTATCTTCAGAAATTGATTTCTCATCATCATAATCATGATAAGGGACTCCAGATTCGATAGTAGCATCAAGCAAATCAAGAGCACGAATATAATGACTGATCTTCTTCAAACTGTCAATATCTGCGCCATTCATAGGACCGGAAATCCGTAAATAGGGAATCTTTTTTTCTTCTGTGATCTTTTTTATCGATTCACTCAATGTTCCAGATTTAGTCAACTCAACCGAAACAACTTTACCATATCGTTTCTCCAGCATCTCGGCAGTCCTTTCATCCATTGAAGGTTGCTTTTTGCAACTTACAATTGATATTGAAAGTACTAATAGCAGAAATATTCCAAATGTTTTTCTCATATATAGCATGATTTTAGATTCAACTGCAAAGATACTTATTTTTTTACACATTATCTCAAATCTGTTACTTTTCCATAAGTCTCTGTATAGCCAACCAAACCATCAGGATTATATATATATAATTCTGAGTCTTTAAAGAAGATGAAATTGCTATTTTTGTCTGCATTAATACTACAAAAATTCAGCCATAGATCTGAAAAGGCATACTCTTTCAATCCAGTCTTTAATCTATAGTCTGTTCCTAACAGCTGAGGTTTATCAAAAGAGCCTGGGCGATATAATTCAACCCGTTGTCCGACAACCAACATATTGCCATTTGGCGCGATATAGAAATCGTAAAACGTGTTGTTCTCTGAAATAGGTATTCTTGCAAACTCTTCCCATGTTCCTGGCGACAACATATTCATACGATAAATACGCCGTTCACATGCTACATATATATAATCATTGAATTGTCGTACTCGACGGAATTGTGTAACATGATTCTTTCTTATATAATCTTCGTTAACTAATGGGTAATTGTATATATATCCTCCTTCGGGAACAAGTTGGATAACACCAGTAGAAACCTGATCACCTTTTATATACCATATACTTTTGTCACTAGCAATAAAAACTGGGTCATCGGCTTTCATTTTATTAGGATATGGTAATTGAGAGTTATACGCTTTCCATCGATATAACATTTTCAATTCATCCATATCCCATAATTCATATTGTTCTCGAGAATTACCAACAAACGCATACTTCCCACTCATACCTCTAATATAGTCCCATCCTTCCAATACTGAGTTTGAATCAAACGAAGTACTATAAGCTTTAAATCTTGTGCCTGTATACACTCCATTATGATTCCCTGTTAAAAACTTTAGAACTAATCTATTATCAAACAAATACAGATCATCAACCCTGTCTCGTGCATTTTCATAAACGTTTGCTATGCCGTCTAACACACATTTAGATTCCCCTGTTGAACTGTTTATAATAAAAACAGGGTTATTCTGGGTGTTTTCTGCAAACAAAATGAAGTCCTCACCACAACGTATTGCATTTGTATTTACACTATATGCTGTGATAGTTTTGGTTCTAACTTCCTTTTTGGGCTTTAAAACGACGTTATTGATAGCAGTACAATGATTACCCTTACCTTTATTAGGTATATGAACAACTATTTGCAAAGAAGCGTTTTGACTTGACGAACCACTGACTTTCACTCTTATATATCCTACACCATTTGGCTTTTTTGGAGCAGTATAAACGTATGCTAAATCGAAGCCAACATTTGTTTTCTTACATCCAGTAAAATTATAGGCACCAATTTTAACACCATTAGATATAATTTCCATACTTCCACACTTACCTACAGTTGGTTGGGTCGATGGAAACCTTGCAGATATGCGATAACTGGATTTTTTTCCTTCCCATTCACTTGATATCTTTCCTGGGAACACTTGTGCTGTTGTATTTATAGAGATTCCCATTATCATAAACATGAGTAATCCCCAGTTCTTAACTTGATATTGTTTCATAGTCTTTGATTTTATTTTATTCATTATTAATTATGTTGCCACATACTACAATAGTCATCCGCATCAACATCACGACCAGACGTGCTGCAATGAAAACGGAAAGCACTCGACCCATACCTGCAGTTACTACATTCACGGAAACCAGAACTATGCTCTGAGCGAGTGCTATGTGATGAAGAGGTGGATCTAGATGAACTACCTTTTGCGAATAGATATAATGCTACCATACAAATTGCTGCTATTAAAAAGTGTATTACCAAGAACAAAATGCCTGCCATACTAACCAAATAGACAGGAATTGCAAAAAGAGCATACACGACACTTCCTTTTTCCCTGATAGCAGAATAAACAGCATAAACTAACACGTAAAGTTGGTATAATAGTAACAGACCTGCCGCAACCAATGCTAACTCATGGCTAAAGAAGGAGCAGATAATAATGGCGATGCCTCCTATAACAACACTGTTATAGCCTTGTGCATATTTATTATTAAACCCGCCCTCACAAGACAGTCCATTGAGAATCCCTAATGTCATCATATATTGAAAAACAACCATCATCATGACAACAAATAAAACACCTAATGCAAATAAGAAATTGCCAATTGATTCAAGCAGCCATGTCGGATCCCCATAATGAACAAGATGACCATAAATCTCCGCACCACCTGCAACAACAAGTAATGTACCCGAGACAAATAGATTTGCTCCGCTATACTCAAACAAATCTTTTCTCGTCAATATGGCTGCAATTATTAATACAAACAATGCAACAGTATAGGCGATATGGGATGGCGACTTGGTCATGTCCATCCATAACCATTCCATAAAAAGAAATTGAGAGATCATATGCAATTAAACGTGATTTTTCATCCAGTCCTTCATATTCTTTCATAGTTCGTCGATGTAGTCTTGGCGTATCTTGTCACCTCTTTCTTTAATACCGTCAATTCCCTCAAACACACCACTTGATAGTGTAATACAATCCCCCTCCACTGCGGCATTATAGGCCTCGATAAAGGCATTTGTGCCATAGAATGTCAAGACATCATTCCCATGACTCAGCGTCGCAACCAGTGCAGTCTGTGCCAACATACCCATTGTACCTGATATGACGGCAATTATGGCAAATACAATTCTCTTTTTCATAGTCTTATAGTTTTAAGTTTAGAATTACTTGGCAAAGTTAAAACTTTTCATTAGTCCATACAATAGCGGAAAACCGCCATTTTGCATTTTTCATGGTTACATTGGCAACATTTCCTAAGTTTATTTGTATCTTTGTATGCAAAAAGATAGAATATGGCAAGGTGGTTGTGCTTTATTTTGTTAATCCTTTTCTCTGTATATAGTAGAGGAGCGAATGACAGTTTGCTGGTGAAAGGTATTTCACGGGCAAGCATGATGGCTATTCATAATCAGAATGACTCTGCTATAGCATTAGCAGATAGTATTTTTTTTTCGCAGAACAGAGAAAGAGTCCAGTAGCACAAGCAGCACTTCATTTTATCCTCGGTACTTGCTACAGCAATAAAAAAGAGCAGATGACTGCAATAAAAGAGTTTATGACTGTGATGGTTATTGCTGACCAAGAGAATTTTAATAAAAAGGCAGACAAGAATCTTGCCATATATAATGTGATGTTAAACACTTTCTTACAAACTGCAGAACTGACAATGGAATTAGGTTGGAAGGAGCAGAGTGTTAGCTGTGCAAAAGCGGGAGTGTCCTGGGCTATGAAAAATCCCAAGAATGAACTCACAATAAAGAGTATGGCTGTGTTGGGAAACATCTTGACAATGTACCAGGAATACGATTATGTGTATGAGCCAATGAAACAAGCATATACCAATGCCGTCAAACAGGGTTATACAGAATACGCCCTTGGTATCGTTCGGGGATTGGTTGAATTGGAAGAGAATCTCCATCACACTCCTCCCAACAAGAATCCATGGATCGCAGAAGGTCAAAGGCTGATGCGGAATACTAAAGAAGATAAAGTCTCACTGGCTTTTCTGACAACCACGCAAGAGTCGTATATCAAGGAGATTGCACGAAGAGACTCTATCAAGGTCAACGCACCACCAACCACCATCGTAGCAAATCCTGACTCCACATTGCCCCACCCTGTCGCAAAAGACTCCATACAGCATCATACCCAATATATCTTCGTGAAAAACAAGAAGGCTATTAAGATTGGTATAATTGTCGTGGTTCTTCTACTCATCACTTTCGGTTTATACGTTATGTGGCAACGTCATATCCGAAGAAAACGTGAGATTCAACGCTATATCGAAGGACTGGAACAGGAGCGAAACCGTTTAGCAAAAGAACTGCATGATGGTGTCAGCAATCAACTATTGGCTGTTGAGATGAAGCTGAACACTGAGGATGGCTCAAAGGACCAGGCTATTCAGATTCTCAATGAAAGTCGTGAACAAGTCCGTCGGGTAAGCCACGATCTGATGCCGCCAGAATTCTCGTATACCACACTTGATGAAGTGATAACAAACTACATCCTTGAACTTAACGGGACTAACCATTGTGATATCAGTTGCTACCTAAATCCTCCAAATGCCGACTGGAGTACCATTGCATCCCATGAGGCATTGGAAATATATCGTATCGTCCAAGAAGCACTCAGCAATGCACTTAAACACTCAAATGCCACAACCATCGCCGTGGGTATGCATAAGACTGAGCATAAGACTGTGATTATTGTCAGCGACAACGGGACTCCTGGAGAAAAGGACACCACATCAGGTATTGGTATGCGTACCATGAAACAACGTGCCCAAATTATTGGAGCCTCTTTAGAATTCAGAAAAAACAAATATGGACATGTGGTTAAATTGACCATTGAATGAAAAATCACGGAAATCCACTATTGTTGATTCCCCAATTTCTTATAATTTTGCAGACAATAATGAAAATAACGGCTCCAAATGAACGATAATTACATAATAATTCGTATATTTGCAAACCGTTTCCTTTCGGGGAATGGTATACATAATATGTTAAGGAAGCGTTATGGGCTTATCTCCAAGTTGATGAATCTCGACAACTCATCAGTAAAGAATTATGGAATAAGTACAGCGTTCTCCCCCTATGCTTGGATATATGCTATCAGTGTATATGCAGATAAGGGGCGTGGAGCCGTTATTTATTATCCTAATTCTGGGCTGTCGAGAGCCTATCAACTGGATAATGGCGGTTACGCGCCTTTTCTATAAATATATACAAATATGTATTACGATGTCAGAAAATATCAGTTAGAAGACTTGTCAATAGTCATCGTTGATGACCATGAGGTAGTCCTTGAAGGTATCAAAAGTTATATGAAGAAATACCATATAGAACATGTCGAGACCTTCAAAACAGCTGAGTCATTATTGAACAGACTGGCTGTTAAACACTTTGATATTTATATTGTAGACATAGAATTACCTGACATGGAAGGTGCCAAGTTAATTGACGAAATACGTCATCTGCATCCTCATGCCAAGATCATCGTAAACACCATACACGAAGAGATGTGGGTAGTGCGGAAAATGACAGAGAAACAAGTGAACGGTGTCATATATAAGTCCGGACAATTAGAGCAATTGATAGAGGCGATAATCAAGGTTACCGATGGTGAGCAGTATTTTTGTAGTAAATTCAAGAAAATGAACAACAGCAACAAACTGCATAATGAGGTTCTGAGTAAACGCGAGATAGATGTCTTACAAGCAATTGCCCAAGGGTATTCGACAAAAGAAATAGCAAAGAATCTATATATATCAGAAAATACTGTTGAGACTCACCGGCAGAATCTTTTCTCAAAATTAAAGGCGCATAATATGGCTGACCTTATTATAAAGGCGATCTCCTGTGGCTATATTGACCCCAAGAACTTACAATAATTTTTTCAGAAACTACTCCCCTACTCCCTTTTTATAACATACTTCTCGTTGGTGTTTTTTTTGCATGCAGTGAGCAGATTATGCAAAAAGGGAGGAGTATATATTTGAGAATAATAAGGGACAGAGTAGTAAATAAAAAATATTGTGAAGTTCTTTTTAAAATAATTTGACTATCTTTGCAGAATGAAGACAAAGATAGTATATGCCGTGGTGAGTGACGAGAAGGATGTATATCTGGAAGAACACCATCGCCCGGTATATTCTAAAGGTATCATGATGATGAAAAATATGACAGATTATACAAGGAAAAAGCTATGGTTGCTGACCATGCTGATGGTCCTGTGCTGTCCGACAGTCCTTGCCGCATGCTCAGACAGTGAAAACACCATCAGGAAGGACAGCGGGAAGGTGGCTGAGATCGTGGAACGCGGCACCCTCCTTATCGGTACCACCGGTGACTACCGTCCGCTATCCTTCTGTGAGGAAGATGGCACCTATTGGGGCTTCGGCATTGAGATTGCCAAGGAGATTGCCAATGCCTTGGGTGTTGAGACGGAATTTGTCAAGACCACATGGCCCACGCTGACCGCTGACGTACTGGCAGAGCCTCAGCTCTTCGACCTTGCCATCGGCGGTATTACGATCACCGATGCCCGGAAGGAGCAGATGCTCATGAGCGAGGGCTATCTTGCCAACGGGAAAACGATTCTCTGCCGTTCCACAGAAGCCGACCGGTACACATCACTGGCAGACATCGACAAGCCCGAGGTACGTGTGATGGTGAACCCCGGAGGACTGAATGAGAATTTTGCCAACGAGAATTTAAAGAATGCCACTATTGTCGTTCACCCCAAAAACGAGGAGATCCCCACACTCATAGCAGAAGGGAAAGCCGACTTGATGATCACCGAGATCACAGAAGCCCCCTATTATGTGCAGACAGACTCCCGGCTCGCTGCCCCTCTGCTGAACGAACCCTTCACACATGGAGAGATTGGCGTGCTGATGCGGAAAGGACAAGACGACCTATTGCAGATAGTGAACGAAGTCATCCGCCGGATGAAGCAGGACGGCACCCTTCGTCGCCTGCATGAGAAATACGGACTGGCATACGCCTACTGAATGATTGTCCCCTGTCAAGCGGTGACGGTGACGGTTACAGTTTAGTGAAATCGTACTGAAAAGGTTGACTATAACTTTTACTATATATATAATATATATATTATATATATAGTAATATAAATATACATGTTTTATTCGCATTTTGGGATTCTCACTTTGGCAAAACTGTAACCGTCACCGTCACCATTTTCATAATAAAAAAATCGGAAGGGAATCAGTTACCGACTGAAGGGGAATCAGTTACCGACTGAAGGGGACTCAGTTACCGACTGAAGGGAGCTCAGTTACCGACTGAAGGGAGCTCAGTTACCGACTGGCTTCCTCTTTGTTGGTAAGATTCACCTTATTAATAAATAGGGGGATTTCTGCCAAATACCACAATCGTGGTATGCAGAATGCCCCATTTGTGCTATTTGGGGTATGCGGATTTCGCCGTACCTTTGCACCATGATTAATTCATGTTGCGAAATCAGGCTGCGCCTCAGCATAGAGCAAGCTCTCTGCGTTCGACTTGCACTGACTTTGCACTCGTGATAAAGAAGACTAAGTATTAACATTAAAAAATAAAAGATTATGAGCAACAAGAAACTACACTTCGAGACTTTGCAACTGCATGTAGGACAAGAACAGCCCGACCCCGCTACTGACGCTCGTGCCGTGCCCATCTACCAGACCACATCCTATGTGTTCCGTAACTCACAACATGCCGCCGACCGTTTCGGACTGCGCGACGCTGGTAACATCTACGGTCGTCTGACCAACTCGACACAGGGTGTGTTCGAGGATCGTGTCGCAGCCCTGGAGGGTGGTGTCGCAGGACTTGCCGTCGCCAGTGGCGCCGCCGCAGTGACCTACGCCTTGCAGAACATCGCACAGGCTGGTGACCATATCGTAGCCGCCGACAACCTCTATGGCGGTTCCTTCAACCTCATCACCCACACCTTATCGACACAAGGTATCTCGAACACCATCGTGAAGGTAAACGACCTCACGGCACTGGAGGCTGCCATCCAGCCTAACACGAAGGCAGTGTATGCGGAGACGTTCGGCAACCCTAACTCTGACGTGACGAATATCGAGGGGATTGCTGAGGTAGCCCATAAACACCACATCCCCCTGATTATCGACAATACCTTCGGTACTCCTTACCTGATTCGTCCTATCGAGCACGGTGCCGACATCGTGGTACACTCTGCCACCAAGTTTATCGGCGGACACGGCTCCTCATTAGGTGGTGTCATCGTGGACGGAGGTACCTTCGACTGGAAGGCGAATGCCGACAAGTTCCCCACGCTGGCAAAGCCAGACCCCTCGTACCATGGTGCCGTCTTCGCTGACGTGGCAGGTGCCGCCGCCTTCGTGACCCGCATCCGTGCCGTCATTTTACGTGACACCGGTGCAACAATCTCCCCCTTCAATGCGTTTATCTTATTACAGGGACTGGAGACGCTGAGCCTGCGTGTAGAGCGTCACGTGGAGAACGCCCTGAAGGTGGTAGACTTCCTGAAGAACCATCCGAAGGTAGCTAAAGTCAACCATCCATCACTGCCCGACCATGAGGACCATGCCCTCTACCAGAAATATTTCCCGAAAGGTGGTGGCAGCATCTTTACTTTCGAGATTAAGGGCGGCGAGAAAGAGGCTTGGAAATTTATTGACTCTTTGGAAATATTCTCCCTGCTTGCCAACGTTGCTGACGTGAAGAGTCTGGTGATACATCCTTACACCACCACGCACTCACAGATGACACCTGAAGAACTGGAACAGCAGCACATCACGCCGTCAACCATTCGCCTCAGCATCGGCACGGAGCATATCGACGACATCATCGACGATCTCCAGCAAGCGTTTGAGAAGATTTGAAGGATTGAAGAATTGAAGAATTGAAGGATTTAAGAATTGAAGGATTGAAAAATTGAAGTTTAAGCATTGAAATATTATGACAAAGATTGCAAAACAACTGACCGAGCTTATTGGGAGAACTCCCTTGCTCGAACTGAACAACTACTCTGCATCGAAAGGACTGCAGACACCGATCATCGCCAAAGTGGAGTTTTTCAACCCCGGCGGTAGTGTGAAAGACCGTATCGCCCTCGCCATGATAGAGGACGCAGAGAAGAAAGGACTGCTGAAACCAGGAGCCACCATCATCGAACCCACCAGCGGTAATACTGGCGTAGGACTCGCCCTCGTCTCCGCCGTCAAGGGTTACAAACTCATCCTGACGATGCCCGAGACGATGAGTGTGGAGCGTCGCAACCTTGTCAAGGCATACGGTGCTGAGGTACGGCTGACCAGTGGCAAGGACGGTATGGCAGGTGCCATCCGTGCCGCCGAGGAGTTGCGTGACAGTATTCCCGGCTCCATCATCCTGCAGCAGTTTGAGAACCCCGCCAACCCCGCCAAGCACTATGCGACCACAGGTCCTGAGATATGGGCTGACACCGACGGCAAGATTGACATCTTCGTAGCTGGTGTAGGTACGGGCGGTACTATCTCCGGTATCGGCAAATACCTGAAAGAGCAGAACCCCAACGTAAAGATCATCGCCGTGGAGCCAGCCTCCTCCCCCGTGCTGAACGGTGGACAGAGCGGTCCGCACAAGATACAGGGTATCGGTGCCGGTTTCGTACCCAAGACCTATGACGCCAGTGTCATTGACGAGGTACTGGACATTGACAATGACGATGCCATCCGCACGGGACGTGAGCTCGCCCAGAAAGACGGTCTGCTGGTAGGAATCTCCTCCGGTGCCGCCGCCTATGGTGCCACCCTCGTCGCCCAGCGTCCGGAGAATGCCGGAAAGACCATCGTCGCCCTGTTGCCGGATACTGGTGAGCGTTACCTGTCAACGGTGCTCTACGCTTTTGATGAATATCCACTTTAAAACCTCTTTTTCTTCCACTGCCAGCCACGGATGCATGCCATCCGTGGCTGTTTTTATAAAAAACAGACAAAAAATTTGGAATAATGGCTGAAAAAGCCTATCTTTGTAGGCAAATAGAATAATAAGCCTACAACAATGAGCCTTCAAAATCTATATAACACATCTTACCGACTACTGACACTTGCCATCACAGCCCTTATACCTGTCATGGCGCAAGCACAGGAATTCCATTTCGAAAAGGCATTTGACACCACCCACCTGCTCACCTACCTCATCGCAGGGATGTTCATTGCCATTCTCGTCCTTCTGTTTTACAACCGCCTCTACGCTTTCAGAGAACATGAGGGTGACCATGCGCTGAAGAGCCAGAATACCCGTTTAGGACTTGTCATGCAGGCTGGCAGACTCCGATTATGGATTTACAATACAGACACGCGGCATTACAGGTTCATTACGGAAGATGGAGACTACTCCCGAGAATACAACCCCGTGGAGTTTACCCGTTTCTTTCATTATGATGACTTCGAGAATCTGCGTACCGCCATCTTTGACATTTGTGAAGGGAGAAGGCTGACAGCCACCGTGAATCTCCGCAGTAACGAGGATGATGGGAAAGCGCTCAATTATTATGAGACGTACATTTCGATTGCCAAGAAAGATGCTCGCGGGAATATCCATCAGCTATTAGGAGTGCAACATGACATCACTGCCGAGCAGGTAAAAAAGAACAACGCCAATGAGATTCTCATGCGCTACCATACCGTCTTCAACTCCTCTTTGATTGACGTGTTCTATTATGACAAAGAGGGTGTGTTGAAAGAGATTAACGAAACAGCATGTAACTCTTTAAAAATACATGACAAAAAGGAGTTGTTACAGCATAGAGTAGCCTATGATGACAATCCCCTGTTCAACCACATCGACTACCGCCAGACAAGACATACTGTGACCTCTGGCTTCGTGGACTTCGCCAAATACAAAGGCACGCGGTTCTTAGATGAGGCGTATAAGGACAAGAAACTCTATTACGAGGCATCCATCAACACCATTCATGACAAGCATGGGAATCTGGATGGCATTTACATCATCGGGCGCGACATCACCGAAATGGTAGAATCGTTCCATCAGCAACAACAAGGTGCCATCCAATTAAAGAAAGCGACACAGCATATCCAGGAATATATTAACAACATCAACTACGCACTTCGCATCAGCAATGTCCGACTGGTTAATTATTACCCGGAAAGCTACACGCTGGATGTGTCAAACATTGTCGGCAAACCACAGATACGCCTTTCGCAACTGCGGTGTATCCGTCTTGCCGCACCGCAAGACCGCAGGAAAATCTCCAGTGTGCTGAACCGCATGGACCACCTGAGCCGCTACCCTATCACCCAGACGATAGCGACAGAGTTTCACGACAAGCAAGGACGACAGTCGTACCTGATGTTCAACCTCATCCCCATCATCAATCGACAAGGGCAGGTTGAACGTTATTTCGGCATGTGCCTGGAGCAAACAGACATCGTAGAGACCGAGCGCCGGCTTGCCATTGAGACCAAGAAAGCACAAGAGGCAGAGATGTTGAAAGAATCGTTCCTCACGAACATGAGTTATGAGATAAGGACTCCGCTGACAGCTGTCCTTGGATTCGCAGAACTCTTCGAGCAAGAGCATGACGAGAGTGATGAGCCTGTATTTGTCGAAGAGATTAAAAAGAGCACCAATTCACTGCTCCAGCTGATCAATGACATTCTGTTCCTTTCACGTCTGGATGCCGATATGGTGGAGTTCAAACACGACGAATTTGACTTTGCAGAATATTTTGACGCCTACTGCCAGATGGGTTGGAGCAGTGTCCGTCCGAATGTGAAGACATACATAGAGAATCCTTATGAGCACCTGGTATTTGAAGGTGATATTGAGCAATTAGGAAAGGCTATCAACATGCTTTGCCAGAATGCGGCTTTCTACACGAAGGAAGGAAGTGTCCGAGCCAAGTATGAGTATCGAAGAGGAGAGTTAGTTATCAGCATCGAAGACACAGGTGTCGGTATTGATGCAGACAATCTGCCACACGCCATGGAGCGTTTCAATCGCAACAAGGATGAGGAGCTCTGTGGAACAGGTCTGAACCTGCCTATCATTGAAGCTATTATCCAGAAGATGGGAGGGTCCATCGAACTGCAGTCAGAAATCGATAAAGGCACGACAGTATGGATTTTCCTTCCCTGTCAGGCAAAGACGGCAGTGAAGAAGAGTGAAATAATCATTAACGAATAGGACAAGTATGAACACGATATATTTGACAACTCTGCTACAAGCAACACCCTCGCTGGTGATTCCGGTGATGATAGCAATACTGACAGGATTTGCACTGGCAGGAGTCATCTTAATCAACAGGATTATCTTGCGCAGGATACGACGTACGTCACAGATGACCAGTGACAAGAATGCCATCATGCAACAGGCACTGAAGATCAGTTCGAGCAATGTGGTATACTATGACATTTCCAAACGCTATGTCTCAAAAATTTACGGTTACATGATGCCTGATGAAGGACTAACTGCAGAAGAGTGGATGCGGCATGTACACCCAGATGATGTGGAAATGGCTGTTCATCATATCAGAGAGATTATCTCTGGCAAGGAGAAATCACTGGAGTTCCATTATCGCTGGGACTTTGAATATAATGGCGGAGAACCCCGTTGGGGATATATGCACAACGTCAGTGTGGGTGAGTACTTGCCAGGCATCAAGCGCCCGGTAGGAGTCATTAGTACGTTAGTGGACGAGACGACCATCCTGGAACAGCAGGAGAAAGAGATGGAACTCACAGAGAAATACAAATTGATTTTCGAACAGTCTATCATCGGTCTGTCGTTCTACAGTCCTGACGGATGGTTGTTGGATGCCAATAAAGTGATGCGGGACATCTGCCATTTCGACAGCGAGGACAGCGATGGCTTCTTCTCGAACACCAACCTTTTCGACACGAATCCTTTCCGGGACTGTATCGACAAATATAATGTAGAGGAATTCTGGGCATGCTCACGCAGTGACATCCCAGAGCGAGACATGCACGTCTATCTGGAAATCCGACTCCACCCCATCCGTAATGAAGAAGGCAAACTGATTTACATCGCACTGGCTGTACGCGATGTCACAGAAGAGCGTGAGATGTATCACCAGTCGAAACTCAATGACATCCAGATACAAAAGGCAAACGAAGAGATTCAGCGCTACGAGATGGAGCTTCAGTATATGATGGAAGGTTGTGACATGCGTGCCTGGCGAATGACTTATGAAGAGGGGACCGTCCAGTTCCTGAAAGGACTTAGCGGTATTGAGCGGGAGATTCCTTTCGAGGAATATGTCAAACACTTCATTGACGACGAGGAAGAACTGAGAGAGAAGCTCAGTCATCCTGAGAAATACTTCACCCAGCCCATGACCGTCCTTCGCAAGATGCGCCCCATCTTCCACGAGACCGAGGATGTGCAGTGGAACCAGATCAACAGTGTGCCTATCTATGACGAGGACGGCAACCTGGTTGGCGGTTTCGGACTGATCCGCAATATGACGAAGTTCATCCAAGCACAGGAGAAACTTAAGATGGAGACACAGCGTGCTAATGAGTCAGGGCGACTGAAGAGTGTGTTCCTTGCCAATATGACCCATGAGATCCGTACGCCGCTGAATGCCATCGTAGGGTTCTCCGACTTACTGCAGATGATGACCACCGTGGAAGAGAAACGGGAACTGATTCATGTCATCCATAACAACTGTGACATGCTGCTCCGACTCATCAACGACATCATGGCAATTTCCTCGATGGATGCCAACGGACTGATCATGAAGCCTATAGACACTGATTTCGCCCAGGCATTCAACGACATCTGTCAATCTTTGGCACAACGCGTGGAGAATCCTAATGTACAATTTATCAAGGATAACCCTTATAAGACACTGAAAACCCATTTGGATGTCGGACGCATCACACAGGTGATTACCAATTTTGTAACCAATGCTGTCAAATACACCCAAGAGGGACACATTAAAGTAGGATACCGTCTGCAAGACAATGGCATTTATATGTATTGTGAGGACACGGGAACGGGTATTCCCAAGGAACAATGCCCGAAGGTGTTTGAGCGTTTCGTCAAGTTGAATGACTATGTGCAGGGGACTGGTCTGGGACTCTCTATCTGCAAGGCAATCGCTGAGCGCTGCAATGGCAAGATAGGTGTGGACAGCGAAGTAGGACAAGGCTCCACTTTCTGGATGTGGATTCCCTGTGTAATAGAACAAACAGAAGCTATCAGTGAATAAAATGATGAACAGGACCTATACCATTATAATGGCAATCTTGATGCTGTGCTGTACGAATACCTTTGTACAGGCAGCCTCACAAGATGAGAATATCAGAGCGTACACCGAGGAACACCCTCTGGTGTATGAAGATGTCTTCGACCTATGGCCCTACTCTTTCCTCAATGAGAATGGTGAGCCAGACGGTTATAATGTGGAACTGATCCAGATGATGCTCAAAGAACTGAACATCCCATACGTCATCAGGATGAAACCCAAACAGGAATGTTTCCGAGACCTGAGAGATGGGAAATCAGACTTGATGTTCGGACTGGCAGCTGGCTTTAATGACGGTTTTGGACGATACAGCAGCAACACGGTCACGATGTTCACACAGAGTGTGGCGACACCTATCAACAAACCTATCCAGATAAAGACTTTCCGCGACTTGGAGAAATACAAGGTCACTGTATGGGACGGTAGTATATGCCATCACCTGATGAAAGACTATGGATGGGAGGACAATGCCATGCCTACGAAATTCATGCGGGATGCCATCGAGAAACTCAGCCTGTCTGAAGACGGACAAATTGTATGGAACACGCTATCCCTGCAATGGCTGGTGAGAAAATACAAGATTGACAACATACAGATCACACCTGTCGACATGCCTCACGGTGAGTATAAGTTCATGTCGAACAACCCCCATCTGCTCGCTCGCCTGGACAGTATTTATACAGCCCTCAACTCCGCCAATAAGTTTACGGAGATTCAGAACAAATGGTTCTACCCGGAGCGTAACGAGAAAAAGATAGAGCCATGGGTATGGTATGTCACTGCCTTTGCCAGTGTCATCATCCTGCTCTCACTGATATATGCCATCTACTATCGCACGAAAGAGCAGCGTATCACCAAACTCAACAACAAGAACAACCAACGTCTCGCACTCATCCTGGAGTCCAGCAATGTGCGTATGTGGACCTACGATATCGAGACAAAGATATTTACATGGCGTAATGAGAAAGGACAAGCCGCTTTCTATTATACTGTAGACGACTTCTCACAACGCTACCATGCGGGTGACTTTGAGCAACTGGGCAAGGCTGTTGACAAGCTGAAAAATAGTCAGGGGGGGGACTCTGAGGAAGAGGAGATCACACTTTATATCAAGGCAAGGGATAAAGAGGACGGCGACACGCAGGAGCATGAGTTCATGATGTCACTGTCAGTCCTTCAACGTGACAAAGAAGGGAAGCCACTCGTCATCCTCGGGACCAAGAAAGACATCACATTGGAGCGTCAGCAACAACGCTTGGAAAACGAGCGTACCTTGCGCTATCGGGCGATTTTCAACACGCCCTTGGTGGGTATCATGTATTTCAACCATGAGGGTATCCTTACCCATATCAACGACAAGGCATGCCAGACATACAATTGTGACCGTCAGGAGATGATAGAGCTGAAAGTGTCATATCATGACCTGTTTGACATAGAAGAACCCTTAGAGGAGATTGACGGTTACCATTTCACACAGGTCATTGACATTGACAAGATTCCTGCTGAGAAAAGAAAGGTGAAGGTCTGCAAGCGCAAAGGGAGACTCCTCCATGAGGTGCATCTGATGACCGTCTATGATGACGACAACCGCCTGCTGGGTATGTTCGCCATAGGACGAGACATCAGTGACCGCATCAATGCCATCAACCAGCAACAAGAACAGGCTGACCGTACCAAGATGATAGTCAACGACCTGACAGAGCATATCAACAACATGAACTACGTACTACAGTCTGGCGGTGTGCACATGGTCACCTATTCCCCCAAGTCTCATACCCTGATTATCTACAGTGGTATCAACAAGGTACAATATGAGATTACCCAGACACGCTGCATGACACTGGTCGACGACAAATACAGAAGGAAGGCGATGCACCTGCTGAACAACATGGACAACCATATAGCCAAACCTATTGATACGGACATACTGACCAGTATCCACGTCCATAACAACAAACTGATGCACCTGCGCTTCAACCTGATTCCGACCTACGACAAAACAGGGAAGGTAGAAGACTATTTCGGGTTGTGCCGTGACGTGACGGAACAGATGTATAATGAGCAGGAGCTGGAACAGAAGACCCTCAAGGCACAGGAGGTGGAGAATACCAAGAACAGCTTCCTGAAGAACATGAGCCATGAGATCCGTACGCCATTGAATGCCGTTGTCGGTTTTGCTGAGCTCTTCGAGATGAAGCATACTCCTGATGATGAAAATGTCTTCGTAGAGGAAATCCTTAACAACTCTGATCACCTGCTACGCCTCATCAACGACATCCTCTTCCTTTCCAGACTGGATGCGCACATGATAAAAATAGAAAAGCAACCCTGCGATTTCACTACTATTTTTGAAGGATGCTGCCAACAGGGATGGGAACGCTACCAACACGATGGTGTGAGCTACATCGTGGAGAGTCCTTACCAGCAACTGGTCGTGGATATTGACGCCACCAATCTGGGGCATGTCATCGAACAAGTGATAGCTAACGCAGCCCAATATACCCAAAACGGTACTGTACGTGCCCGCTATGACTATATCGGCAGGAGACTGATGATTTCCGTAGAAGATACAGGACAAGGAATCAGTCAGGACATCCTCGACCGCATCTACGAGCGCTTTGCCGCCGGTCCCAACAAAGGCAGTGGACTAGGACTCCCTATCTGTAAAGAGCTGGTGGAACAAATGGGGGGCACTCTGGACATCAACTCTGAAGAGGGGCTTGGCACTACGGTATGGATCACGATTCCCTGCCAGGCTACTGTTGTTAAACGTAAGAAATTCATCTGAATATGAGATATCGGATTTACATATTATATATTCATCTGGCCATGATACTCTTCTGGAGTCTGCCGACACAAGCGCAGAAGAGGGTATACGACGAGAAACACCCCATCATCATTGCCGGTGACTGGGACAAACCTCCTTACGAGTACCAGAATGACCATGGAGAACCTGCCGGTTCGAATATTGACATGATGCAAGCCATCATGAAACAGCTGGGTTATCCCTGCAAGTTCGTCCTGAAGGAATGGGGCAACGCCATCAAGGCTTTTGAGCGTGGGGAGGCAGACCTGATTCTTGCCAATGCCAACAGATTCCGCTCTGCGCCATACTACCACAGCCATCATGTCATCAACTACTACAGAATGCGTGCCCTGATGCTGGGAGACACCGTCCCGCCAATCTCTGTCAAGCAGCTGGTAGAGGGGGGAGTGGTGCTCAAACCCTCTGACTTTACCTTGGCATACTTCCTGGTCGAGGACTCCTCATATATCCGACGTATCGACTTCCAGTCTCCTAAGGTCGCGTTATTAGGACTCCGCGACAAGGACTATAAATATTTCGTATGGGGTGAGGAGCCTTTGAAATGGAAGCTCAAGGAGTTTAGCATGGAGCATGAGAAACTCATCCTTAATGAAGTCAAAATCCCTGTCAGCCAGATTCAGGTGATAGGACGTGACCAGGCACTCATCAACGCCATAGATGATGTCTATGCCCGTCTGAAACAAAGCGGCGAGATTGAGGCAATCAAGCAACACTGGCTGCATCCTGAGGACGAGAACGGACTGCCAGACCTCTCCCTCACCGCCTATATCATCTTAGGAATCATCATACTAACCATCTTCTGCTATCTGCTGAACCGCCTTGCGCAATCACACGTCAAGAGAGCTTCCCGTCATTCTACGGAACTCAATGAGATGATGCTGAAAGCACTGCACATGGGACGTTTCTATGTGATGCAGTATGACATCCATCACCAGCGTTTCACCAACCTGTATGGCAGTTTCCTACCCAAGGACGGCATGTCCCTGAAGGAGTTTGTCGACCATATCCATCCCTCTGAACAAGAGGAGTTCATGAAGAAGATGGACATGATGATTCAGGGAAGGGAACAGAAGACCGCCATTGACAAGCGATGGAACATCGGTACTGCGGAACAGCCGCAATGGCTGAACTTCAGCGGACATTCCATGATAGAGTATGACGACTACGGACATCCTGCATATATCATCAACACCATCAACGACATCACCAAGGA